>Ga0228674_1001976_pt1 | contig 11742 bp, 6 predicted proteins | sample 1D_rmetaG_FD_189054 | JGI IMG/M metagenome (GOLD analysis project Ga0228674, IMG submission 189054) | Seawater microbial communities from Monterey Bay, California, United States - 1D_r | ecosystem: Environmental > Aquatic > Marine > Coastal | place: USA: California | collected 2016-09-26
CAACCTTAGCGGGACGGCCGTTAGCATGCCGTGGATCGATGAGGCCAAGGCGCTCGTTCAGTACTACTTCAGCGGACAGGAAGGCGGGAATGCCATCGCCAACGTGCTCTTCGGCAAAGTGAATCCGTCCGGTAAACTCACCTTCACCATGCCGAAAAAACTGTCGGACTCGCCGGCTCACGCGCTGGACGACTACAACGGAACACACATGAAATATAAAGAAGGTGTATTTGTCGGCTACCGCTGGTTTGATGCCAAAAACATCGAGCCGCTCTTCCCGTTCGGACACGGCCTGAGCTACACCACCTTTGCGATCGGCAAGCCGGAACTCTCAAGCTCACGCATGGAGAAGGACGGTCGTATCACGGTACGGGTCGCGGTTAAAAACACGGGGAATGTCGCTGGTGCAGAAGTAGTGCAGCTCTATGTGGCCGCCCCGAAAAGCGATATAGAACGTCCCGTGCGTGAGTTAAAAGACTTCGGCAAAGTATTCCTGCAACCCGGAGAAACCAAGACCGTCGAGATGCAGCTCACCTGGCGCGCCCTCGCCTATTGGGACATTACAAAGAAAGACTGGAACGTCGAGCCGGGCAAATACCACATCGAGATTGGTAACTCCTCGCGCAACATCACGCAGACCCTGCCACTAAACTACTAATCCCTTAATCTCTGGGTAAAGATAGCATGATAAAAAAATATATACTGAAATCACTGGGAGGACTATGCTTGCTTGGTAGCTGTGTAACGGCAGCACCCAAATCACCGAATGTAGTCATTATTTACGGTGATGATGTCGGCTTCGGCGATGTTGGCGTATACGGTGCACAAAAAATACCAACCCCTAACATCGACCGTCTGGCCACAGAGGGCATACAGTTTCTGGACGGACACTGCACGGCGTCGACCTGCACGCCGTCGCGCTATTCAATGCTTACCGGGCTATACGGGTTTCGCGAGGGCGTGGGTATTCTCCCGCCGGATGCCCCGCTTTGTATTCCGACCGATGTGCTGACCCTGCCGAAACTGTTTAAGAAAGCCGGATACGATACCGCGGTGATCGGAAAGTGGCATCTTGGCCTCGGGCGACCAGGAGTGAAAACGGACTGGAACGGTGCGGTAAAGCCTGGACCACTGGAGATCGGGTTTGACTACTCCTTTCTCCTGCCCTCCACCAACGACCGCGTTCCCTGTGTCTATTTAGAGAATCATCATGTGGTCAACTTGGACCCGAACGATCCGCTTTATGTGACGCATGCCCCCGTAGCGCCGCAGGGGTTTAAGGGAACGGTCTATCCCGACGGGCGTAAGAACCCGGAAGCGGAGACCTACTATGAGGCCGACGATCAGCACAGCTGTTCCGTAATTAACGGGATCGGGCGGATTGGGTATCAGTGGGGCGGCAAGTCCGCTCTCTGGAACGATGAAACCATGGCGGATGAATTTGTTCACCAAGCTAAAAAATACATTGCCTCGAAAAAAGACCGGCCGTTTTTTCTCTATTTTGCCTCGCAGGATATTCATGTGCCACGTGCTCCGCACCCCCGTTTTCAGGGCAAGACATCGCTCGGCAAGCGCGGCGACGCCATGGTGCAGTTTGACTGGGTGACCGGTGAGATTGTGAAAACGCTTGAAGAACACGGCCTGCGCGAAAACACGATCATCGTGTTTTCATCCGACAACGGACCGGTTTACGACGACGGCTATAAGGATGGATCCACCGTGCGGCAGTCCTCACAAGAGGGAGACGGCGGCCACGACGGATCGGGCCCCTATCGTGGTGGTAAATATCAAATTTACGAAGGCGGCACACGCGTTCCCTTCATCGTCAGCTGGCCGGCGAAAATCAAACCGGGCACGTCGAATGCACTAGTCAATCATATCGACTTCATCGCATCGTTTGCTGATTTACTCGGGGTTCAATTGAAGCCAAACGAAGCGGTGGATAGCCGCAACATGCTCAAGGCATTTCTCGGCGAAGATCCAGTCGGTCTCCCCTTCATGCCCGAGGAGTCCTTCAGAACCTTAGGACTACGGCGTGGACCGTGGAAATATATGACCAGTCATAAGGAGGAGCTCTACAATCTTGAATCGGACATCGACGAAGCCAACAATGTGATCGCGCAGTATCCGGAAATTACCGCCAAAATGCGTAACACCCTTCAGCGCATCCGAAAAGAGGGACGGATACGTAAGCTTCCAGGCGACATCAAAATGCCTGAATATACTGCCTCAACGGAACAAGCTCACAATCCGGCCAGGCATGCATTCGACGGGAACGAAGCGACACGTTGGGCCGGAATCAACCGTCAGGCCGGGCATTGGTTGCAAGTTGATTATAAAAATCCGACTGCGGTCTCAGGCGTGCAAATCGTATGGGAGCAGGGCGATAAAAAATACGGGTATATCGTGGAAGGTTCTGACGATGTGCTATCGTGGGAAAAACTGGCAGAGGGATATGCCGACACTCATGGCTCAAAACATAACTTCTCTGCCGAAAAGCGCTATTACCGAGTCCGAACAACCATAGAAGGCCCCAACATTTGGCCCAGTATTCGTGAGTTCACTGTAATAAGCACAACCGATTAATCCGGTTATTTATACATGAAAAAACCGCTTCAATTCGCCCTACTTTCATTCGCTACATCCACCCTCTGGGCGGGTGCGGCAAACGTATCCGACGAACAGGCAATGCAGCTCGCGGAAAATATTCTCGGCAAACTCACGCTGGAAGAAAAAGTCTCGCTCTGCCACGGCAGCGGCACCTTTACCGTCGGCAACATTCCACGCGTCGGAATCGAACACGAGTTCACGATGGTCGATAACTCCAGCACCGTGGTCGGCGATGTGGCGCGTATGAAATGGGGGACCACCGAGGAAGGCAAAAAGCAAACCGCCACTGCCTTCCCTACTCTCTCCGCCGTAGGCGCTACCTGGGACCGTGAACTGGCTCGACAATTCGCGGATGCTCTGGGCAAAGAGGCGCGCTTCCGCGGCAAAGATATGCAACTGGGGCCGGGTGTGAATATTCACCGCACCCCGCTCTGCGGTCGCAACTGGGAATACTTCGGCGAAGATCCGGCGCATGCCGCCAAAATGGTCGTCCCTTACATCAAAGGACTACAGCAAAACGATGTCGCGGCAACGGTGAAACACTTTGCGGCTAACAACTCGGAATGGAACCGTTATCGCGTCGATTCGGATCCGGACGAACGCACCCTGCGCGAAATCTACTTTCCCGCGTTCGAAGCCGCCGTCAAACAGGGCGGTGTCCTGTCCGTGATGAGCGGCTACAATAAAGTGCGCGGCGAATGGTGCAGTCATAGTGACTACCTGAACAACCAGATCCTCAAAAAAGAGTGGGGATTCAAAGGATTAGTGGTGACCGACTGGGACGGCCTGCACGACACCATGAAAGGCGCGCTGGGCGGCACAGACTTGGAGATGAACATGGGCGCAAACATCCGCTACTTTAAACAACCGTTGCTGGATGCGGTGAAGAACGGAACCATCCCCCAGGCGGTGCTCGACGACAAAGTGCGCCGCGTGCTGTATGTGATGGCGAAAACCAAATTTATCGGCGATCACAACGACCGCGAAAAAGGGGCTTACGAAACGCCGGAACATACCGCCATCGCGCTCAAGGTGGCCGAAGATGCGATCACCCTGCTTAAAAACGAAGATGACATACTGCCACTGAATCCCGGAAACATTAAGAAACTGTTGGTCATCGGCGATAATGCCATTCGCAAGCAATGCCCCGGTTGGCATAGCGGACGAGCTAACCCCAAGCACGAAACAACTCCGCTCGAAGGAATACAAAACCTGCTCGGCGACGGTGTAGACGTTCAGTTCCGCAATGTGAAAGGCAAAGGAGATCAGCTCAAGCAGTTACCGGAAACCTGGATTCGCACTCAGGATCCGTCCTCCAATCGTGTAGGCTTCGGTCAACCGGCATTCAAAGTTGAGTATTACAACAACACCGAACTCAAGGGTCAGCCAGCTCACACCGCCTACGACAAGCAGATCGATTTCAACAAACGCAGACAGCGGATGCCGCACGGCGTGCGCCACAACAATATCTCCATCCGCTGGAGCGCAATCATCAGCCCGGACCAAAGCGGCGACTATGTGCTCGGCGCGGCCATCGATGATGGCGTGCGTATCTTCGTTAACAACAAGCCTGTCGTGAATCAATGGAATGCGGGAGGCAAACGAATCGCCAAAGGCAACATCCACCTCGAGAAAGGTCAGGAATATGACCTCCGCGTGGAGTATCTGGAGTATTCCGGTGAGGCGATCTGTGAGTTCGGCATGATTGTCGATGCCATCCACGACTATGGTTCGCTGGCAGCCGAAGCAGCACAGGCCGATGCCGTCATTTATTTTACCGGGAATAACCACGACATGAGTCAGCCAGTGGCTGAAAGTGAGACCGTGGATCGCAAAAGCATGGCACTCTATCCGCATGATGACGAGGCAATCACCACGGTGCTAAAAACCCGACCGGACATGGTCATCGTTAATCTCAGCGGGGTTGCCGTCTCCATGCCGTGGATCGATGATACCAAGGCGTTGATTCAGTATTACTTCAGCGGACAGGAAGGCGGCAACGCCATCGCCAATGTCCTCTTTGGTCAAGTAAACCCATCCGGTAAGCTGACCTTTACCATCCCGAAAAAACTATCCGATTCGCCGGCACACGCGCTGGGCGACTACAACGGTACGCACATGACCTACAAAGAAGGTGTATTTGTCGGCTACCGCTGGTTCGACGCCAAAAACATCGAGCCGCTCTTCCCATTCGGGCACGGCCTGAGCTACACCACCTTTGCGATCGGCAAGCCGAAATGCTCGAACCCGAAAATGAAACAATACGGCAGCGTTTTTGTTAAGGTCCCCGTAACCAATACCGGCAAAGTGGCAGGTGCAGAAGTGGTGCAGCTCTACGTAGCGCCACCGACAAGTGATGTGGAACGTCCCGTGCGCGAATTAAAAACCTTCGGCAAAGTTTTCCTGCAACCCGGCGAGACCAAGGAGGTCGAAATGTGGCTGAGCTGGCGCGACCTCGCCTATTGGGACACTGCTAAGCGTCACTGGCATGTAATCCCTGGAACCTATCAAATCGAAGTCGGCACCTCCTCGCGCGAGATCCGATCTCGAGCAACACTCGATTACACTCTTTAATCCACAATTTATGAAAATGAATCACAGTCCCACCTTATCACGTCGTAAATTCATCAATAAGACTGCTTCTGCGATCGCTGGCATCACAATCCTACCGTCCTATCTTGCGCTCAGTAAAGCCGACGCTGCGGGGAACCTCCCCCCCAGCAAGCGCATTAACCTCGCCTGTATCGGTATCGGTGGCCGTGCAAAAGGCGTGATCCCGCAACTCTGTAAAAATGGAGCCGCAAAGCCAGTCGCCTTTTGCGATGTCGATTTCAAACGGGAGAAAGAAGGTGTGCTCAATTGGTTTCCCGGTGTGCGTCAGTTCAGCGACTACCGTGTCATGTTCGATCAAATGGGCGATGATATCGATGCAGTCAGTATCGTTACACCCGACCATGTGCACTTCGTGCAAACCATTGAAGCGATGCAACGCGGTAAACACGTCTATGTCGAGAAACCCCTTACCCATTCCTTCCGCGAAGCGGAGCTGCTGATTCAAGCAGAGAAGCATTACGGCGTGGTCACCCAAATGGGTAATCAGGGGCACAGCTCTCCGGGCGCACGACAGTTCCAACAACTGCGTCAGGCCGGTGCGATTGAAGACATTGTCAAAATCGAAGCCTATAAGTCCCCCGCACTTTGGTTCATGAATGCGGCAAAACGTATTAGTGAATATCCCAAGGCCGAGCCGAGCCCCGAATCGCTCAATTACGACCTCTGGTGCGGCCCGATGACGAAGATGCCCTTTAGCCGGCTCTATCATCCCTTCGATTGGCGTGGATTTTATCTTTTCGGCACAGGCATGCTGGGCGACTGGGGCGCGCACTTGATCGACTTTGCACACGACTACCTGAAACTGGGCTTGCCAACTCAAGTCGAAGCCTTGCGTATGGATGATCACAACAAGGTGATCTTCCCGCTCTCATCACACATCCGCATGCAGTTTCCCGAGCGCGGCCCCGACCTCCCCGCCTGCGAAATGATCTGGCGCGACGGAGCCGATGCGATCCCCACTTTGGATGAAAAATATCATAATGCCGATGCTTCCGGGAAATTGACAGCACCTCGATTGGGGCATGCAGGCACCATCCTGCACCGCAAAGACGAGAAGTTTGTCATCCAACGTGGCTCACATGGAAGTGCCTCACGCCTGTATCCGAAAGCGAGTATGATGGACTATCGCGCAGCGCTAAAAGCCCCCGGACATGGCCCCAACCACATGCAGAGCTTCACACAAGCCTGCATGGGCAACGGCAGCACCAACTCGCCGTTCAGTGTTGGAGGCCCACTGACACAGGTGCTTATGCTCGGTGTGATCGCCCAGTATCTAAACGAAGGTTTCAACTTTAATCCAAAGACAAAGCGTATCACCAACCACCCGCAGGCAAATGCCATACTCAATGGCCCGCCTATTCGTAAGGGCTGGGAGCATTACTACGTGGGTATCTAACACGAAGCCAGCTACCTTATGCAGCGCACGATGCATTCAGCATTCAAACGTATCAGCATTATTGCTGCCTGCGTTCTATCACTTCTTGGCGGTGCTGTCTCGGCAGCACCGCCAAACTTCGTGATCATTTTCACCGATGATCAAGGCTATGCGGATCTCAGCTGCTTCGGCTCCAAAGAAATACGCACTCCAAATATCGACCGCATGGCTGAAGAGGGGCGTAAATTCACCTCCTTCTACGTGGCCAGTAGTATCTGCACTCCCTCTCGTGCGGGGCTCTTGACCGGCTGCTACCCCAAGCGAATTCAGATGGCCAAAGGTGTGTTGTTTCCTCACAGCCAACACGGGCTGCACCCCGAAGAAGTCACGATCGCAGACCTGCTCAAAACCGCCGACTATGCCACCGCCGCGATCGGCAAATGGCATCTGGGGCATCAACCGTCCTTCCTCCCTACCCGCCAGGGCTTCGATTCGTATTTTGGCATTCCCTACTCCAACGATATGAAGCACCCCGATGATAAAAACAAACCATGGGGCTTATGGGATGAAGCATGGGCAGATCCGGAAACCTACATCAAGGCCTACAACACCCCCTTGATGCGCGATGAAGCAATCATCGAATGCCCCGTCGATCAGCGCCTGATCACCCGTCGCTATACCGACGAAGCGATCCAATTTATCGAAACAAACAAAAAACGCCCCTTCTTCCTCTACCTGGCACACAGTATGCCGCACGTGCCACTCTTTGTGCCGGACGAGCTGCACGATCCCGAGGTCAAAAACGCCTATACCCATGTCATCGAACACATCGATGCTGAAACCGGCCGTCTGCTGGACAGTATTCGCTCACTCGATTTAACTGAAAACACCTACGTCATCTTTACCTCCGACAATGGTCCATGGACGCAATACAAGCACCATGCCGGCAAGGCGCATCCCTTACGTGGCAGTAAAGGCACAAGTTACGAAGGTGGCTACCGGGTGCCCTGTGTTATGTGGGCTCCGGGACGTATCCCCGCAGGCACCGAAACCGATGCCATCGCCGCCACCATCGACCTGCTGCCAACCATAGCAAGCCTCGCTGAAGTCGAGTTCCGCACACGCGGTCCGATCGACGGACTGGACATCAGCGAGTTAATCTTGGGCGCAGACGCGTCCCCACGCGATGAAATGCTATTCTATACTGGCCAAGGAATCCTCAGCGGCTACCGACAAGGCGAGTACAAGCTCGTGCGTGCGCAACCGGACAAAGCCTTTCAACTATTCAACCTGAAAGAAGATATCGGCGAGCAAACAAACCTAATGGTGGCGCTGCCGGAAAAAGCGGCAGCATTGAAAGCACAGATGATCACTCTCGATCAGCAGCTACACGCTGAAGCAAGGCCACATGGAACAATTCAACCATAAGTAAATCATGACGTTATCTATTACAAAAAACTGCTTATTTCTAGCGCTAGCAATCAGCCCCGTCGCCTCCGCGCAGATCGTCACGGAGAGCTTTGAAACCACGACCTACCCGACCGATTGGGTGCGCCCCAATGACACCACGGCCAAAACCGAGGCCGTGACCGGTATCATGGAACGTGGCCTTAAGGTTGAACTCATTTTCGAAAACGAAATCATTCATCACAAAGTCGCAGAATCAGATGCGATGATAATTACTCTTCAGTAGGAGCTGTCTATGTCATACTTACCTAAAATATCTTGCGCATTGGTCACTGGTGCGGTCTATATATCGGCGGCCGCCATGGGCGCTCCTCCTAATATCCTGCTGATGGTCGCTGATGATCTTGGGTATGCCGACCTTTCTTGCTACGGCAACGACCGGGTGGCGACGCCGAACATCGACCGTCTGGCTGACGAAGGCATCCGGTTGACCCGTTTCTATGCCGCCAGCGGGGTCTGTACACCAACTCGAGCCTCGTTTCTGACCGGCCAGGATCCGGCCCGTTTTAACATTAAAAATGTCTTTAAGGATGAAGGTGAATACCTGCCAGCCGGAAATACGCTCCCGCAAATATTGAAATCCGCCGGATATACCACCGCTCTGCTCGGTAAATGGCATCTCGGCGGCCTGCGCCTGAAGGACCGTGATCAACGTGATGTCGTGTCCGGTCCGCATCAGCACGGCTATGACCACTACCTGTGCCAGATTGAAGAACAGCCGTTGCGGGGCGGCTATTTTCGGCGGGGCGATCTCTATTCCCGCGGCGGCACCTGTCTGATCGAAAACGAACAGACACTCCCTGAATCCCATTCCTATTACCCGCTCTTTTTTACTGACATTATGGGCGAAGAAACACTTCGTCTGCTCAACCGATATAAAGTCGAACCTCAGCCGTTCTTTATTCACGTAAACTTTCAGGTTCCACATAAACCGCTGGAGCGTGCGCCTGAGCCGCACTGGCGTGCTACCGCTCGGGAAGGCCTCTCCGAAAACCAACACCGTATTCGCTCAATGATCGCATGCATGGATTCCCAGGTTGGGCGCATTCAGGATGCACTCCAGCAAAATGGGCAGGCTGAAAACACAATCGTCATTTTCACGTCCGACAACGGCGGACTCGATGATCTTTCGAATAACGGCGGGTACCGCGGCGGAAAGTTCAGCCTGTTTGAGGGCGGGATTCGCGTTCCTTTTATTGCTCGATGGCCGGAGCACATTCAGGCCGGAACCGTTTCTGAAGCGCCATTGCACAGCAACGATATTCTGCCGACGCTCTGTGAAGTCGGCGACATCTCACCGCCTGTTGATATCGACGGCACAAGTATGCTTTCCGTTCTGAAAGGCTCATCTACACAGCCAGGTCGACCACTTTTCTTTCAACTCGGTTTTAGCCGAGAAAGCAGTTTGACAGAAGCCGTTATCCAAGGCCCCTGGAAACTGATGGCCGAACACGGCACACCTCGCATGCTGTTTAACTTAAACAATGACCCATTCGAAGAAACCAACGTTATGGATAAATACCCCGATAAAGCAGAAGCACTACGCCAGCACCTTTTCCGCTGGCTAAATAGGCCGAGGACTTCTGTCCCAGTTGCTTTATAGAGATTATTTACACTTAGGAATATCACATGGAACAATTCAACCATAAGTAAATTATGACGTTATCTGTTACAAAAAACTGCTTATTTCTAGCGCTGGCAATCAGCCCCGTCGCCTCCGCGCAGATCGTCACGGAGAGCTTTGAAACCACGACCTACCCGACCGATTGGGTACGCCCCAATGACACCACGGCCAAAACCGAGGACGTGACCGGTATCATGGAACGTGGCCCCGTATTCGGCGACCGTCAGCTGTTCATCAACCCCTCGTCCGGCGACTCTTGGACTTACCACGACACAGGTACTGCCTTCCAACCGCACACAACCTACACCCTCATTTTTTACGCGGGTTGCCGCCAGAACAATCCCTACCAGCAGGGAGGCGATCTGGAATATGGCTTCTGGTCAGGAATCCCTGCCGCCCCGATGACAGAACCGAGCCTCGCGCCCGACCTTTCCGGCGGAGACCGCATCAATACCTCCGTCTTCCCGGAACAAACTCTGGTCAAAGTCGATAGCTATACCTTTACCACTGGAAGTGATGTCAGCGGCATGGGCAACCTGGTCGTCTTTTTCCGTAACCTTCAGACCACCTCAGGACGTTCCTATATCGACCATGTGGTGGTCGATGTAGGCAGCCCAGCCCAGCCCAAGCCAAACATCCTTTGGATCGTGGCCGAGGACATGAGCCCGCACATCGGCCCTTATGGAAACACCTATGCCACCACACCGAATCTCGATACCTTTTCCGATACCGCCCTGCGTTATAATCATGCATGGTCGAATGCTCCCGTATGTTCCGCCGCGCGCTCCACACTCATCACCGGCATGTATGGCACCACGCTGGGCGTGAACTTTCACCGCTCCGCCGATAAGATCACCCCGCCGGATTTCGTAAAATTCTACCCACGCCTCATGCAGGAGGCCGGATACTACACATCTAATAATTCCAAAACTGACTACAACGCCGCCTTCACTTCCGGAGAAGAGTGGAAGGAGGGTTGGAATGACTCGGGAAACTCGGCCCACTGGCGCAACCGCCCGGAAGGGATGCCCTTCTTGTCGGTCTTCAATCTGGCTCAGCCCCATGAAGGTTCAATCAATGACTTCAGCTCGCTCTCAGAGATCCACCACGATCCGAATACCGTGCCGCTGCCCGAATGCCACCCGGACACCACCACCATCCGCCAGCAGTGGGCGCACCATTTCGACACTATTCAGGAGATGGATACCTCCTTTCAGAACTACCTGCAGCAACTTAAAGATGATGGCCTGGATGACGATACCATCGTATTCTTCTACTCCGATCATGGATCATCCATGCCGGGATACAAACGCTACGTTGGCAACCGTGGCCAGCAGGTCGCCCTACTCATCCACATCCCCGATCAGTTCGCTCACCTCAGGCCGCCCGCTTACTCGGAGGGCGGCGCCACGAATGAACTCGTTTCCTTCGTCGATTTTGCACCCACGCTCCTCAGCTTAGCAAGAAATGAAGAACCCGACTGGCACCATGGACGCGCCTTCCTTGGTGCGCATCAGGAGGCAGCACCATCGTATCTCTACGGCTACGCTGACCGCTTCGATGAACGCACGTGGGTTACCCGCTCCGTGCATGATGGCCGCTATGTGTACATTCGCAATTACCGCCCGGACCAGCCCCATGGCCTGCACACCGAATACGCCTACACCGAGACCTTTATCGGGGAATGGCAGAGCATGTTCCACAACGGTGAATTGACGCCGGAACAGTCCCACTACTGGACCCCACAGGGATCCGAACAGCTCTACGACCTGCTGAGCGATCCGGATGAAGTCCGCAATCTAGCCAACTCTCCCGAACACCAAGCGAAGCTCGTCGAACTTCGTGACGCCCACCTCGCATGGCGTACCCAGCATCCTGACGCGGGCTTGCTCAAGGAAGGCATCATGTATGAGCTTGCGGACTCCCAAAGCATGGATGTGTGGTCGCTCCTCCAGGATGCGACCCATTACCCGACCGATCTTCCAGATACCCTGGATCGTGCTTCCATGGGTGATAATTCAGATATTGCCACTCTGTTTACGCGGCTTTCACA
>Ga0228674_1001977_pt1 | contig 11741 bp, 13 predicted proteins | sample 1D_rmetaG_FD_189054 | JGI IMG/M metagenome (GOLD analysis project Ga0228674, IMG submission 189054) | Seawater microbial communities from Monterey Bay, California, United States - 1D_r | ecosystem: Environmental > Aquatic > Marine > Coastal | place: USA: California | collected 2016-09-26
GTATGAATTTGATTTGAATCAAATCAAACCTCTCTGTTGAAATCACGTATTTAAAAGTTGTTATATACTTCACTAAAAAATGACGTGGCAATGGTACTATGCAAGCACTTGGCTCCCATGCTCGCCAGAAAATCAACTGAAACTTACCGAAAGGGAACAAGAGCCATCTGTAGAGCCCATTCGACTGACCAACGACGTCGGTGAGATATTCGGTCATCCTGAAAACGACCATATGCACTTTCGTATGTTCGGAGACGACCAAGACGTACGTACATTTGTCCGCAAAGGCCCCAAGTCGAGCGATGCTCCTATCTACGCGGTCATTCAGCGGTCTGTGCGGTCGTTTTTGCCCTACGATGCTGGGCGTAAATTGTTCAGGAACGGCAAGCCTTATCGCGTGCGCAAAGAAGTTCGCGTGGGAACGGAACATTACGTCGCTGAGAACGGCCATCTGTTTAAGATGATAGATGGCGAACTTGCACCTGTACATTGGAAACGCACCGACTTGAGTAGGGCTCAGCTGTTGAAGATAACTTCCACTCGTTATAAGTGGGAATTTAAAGGCGCGTTTCGCTTGGAGCGCATGCGCGCCGCTGTTGTCAAAGTTTCGGAGCAACTTGAGGACGCCGAGGCCGCCCAAACTCTGACGGATGCCTTCGAACAATTCGACCCCAACTTTGATGTTACTGAACATGGTCCTTATCAATTCAATGATTTCTTGGTGTCTCGTGGGTTGCACGAATTGGCCATTCAAGTGATGGAAACGTATCACGCGGACGCGCCCGCCGACTGGCTATCATTTGACGCAATGACCAACGCCCGAATCGAAAAGGCGCGTGCAGAAGGCCGTCCCATGGCAAATATCATGGTGCGCGGCCACCAGTACGTCATTGTATTTGACAGTGGTTCGGGTGCTTCGGGCCAGCCGCCCGTGGTCATACGTCCACTGCGTTATGAGCGTATTTTGACGTCCATCGAGGATAATTACGGACGTTCGCAGATAAAATTGCTGTACGACGCACTCAATGAACTCGAGTGCAATCCCCGTATATTTTTGATGGCCGCTATGACGAATGAGAATTCGATCAATGAGTTTATTCCCGAGGAACATAGGGAGCGTATTCGTGGCCTGATTCGTGGTGGTTCCATTGGCACGGCGTTGCAAAACCAATTGCCGCCTTTGTTGGAAAAATACAAAGAGTGTGACATTCGTTTGTCGTCTCAAGAAACGTTGAAACCAAAGCCCCTTGAAAGCAGCATTAAAAAGACATTGATGACCGGTTTGCGCGTTCCTACACAATTGCGCGAGCACTGCCCAACGTTTGAGAATATGGTTCACCACATCCGCGACAATCAATGTTGGTTGCTTGCTGACGGTCGGCAAACGTGTGACCTTTGTTCGGTGAAAACGACCGTACTTAATCATTGTGGTAGTTCAAAAGCATGTCTCAAGTGTTGGGTCGATTCGCTACATTCGGGCTCAATGCGATGTCCTTTTTGTCGCCAAGAAGTTGACGACGCTCAATTGACGGTTGTGACGGACAAGCCTATACGTAAAAAGACGCCCGGTAAGAAAAGAAAACGTGAACGTTCGTTTTCCACAGCGGAAGAAGTGCTGCAAGAAATACAGAAAGACACGTTGTACGCCCACTTCAAATTGGAAGACAGTCAACCCATGCGCAAGTGGTTTACGGTTCTGATGAGAAGGGGCATGTTAAAGAACGGTCAATTGCCTCGGAACATGCAAGCAAAGAAGAGTTTGCGTTCCGCTTTACAAGAATTTAACATATTAAACTAATAATTGCCTTGGATTTATTTTATACGTTTCTGAAGACTCTCTATATGCTTTTAATATGTTGTTTTTACACGCTGTAAAGGCGGGTTTATTTATGGAATATGAGTCTAATGTATTAGCTTCTGGTAGAACCGATGTCAAGTACTTATCCTTAGGAATCACTTGCACTCCACCCAAACACAGTCCGCCTTTCATAATATATAGAATGGAAACGATAAATGTTTTAATGGGAAATAAAGCTGGTGTTTGAATTCCCAGGGGTATTTTTTGTGTAATCAAACACCAGTAACGACATGTTAATGCCGAGTAGTGTTCGACAACATCCGCAATCGTGCGTTTTTTCGGCAACAGATTCCTGAAAATGTGTCTGCGGTTCATTTGATTGATGTAGAGCTGCACTACGTGTGTAAATATGATAGGCTGTTGTTTCTTCTCGCATGTTTTCATGTATTTGTGTATCACTTTTTCGGCCTCGTTTTTCATCTCTACGTATTTTCGTTGCTCCATATATAACCTATCGGATGAAAATAAAATCGCCATCACCTGTTTTCGAGATACATACAGGTGTTGTTGTTGTCGAATCGTGTCCGACGAGTTTGTATTGACTTTAAAGTCGGTATTTCTGACGAGTTTGAGCGGGTCTTTGTTCTCCTGATGTGTGGCCGTCACCCTGTGGCCTGTAAACCATGTATCTGATTTGATAGAGTCGTATCGAATGCCCGAAATTCTGCAAATGTAGCCTCCGTCCAAATGGTCAATCGACGTACATGAACATTGTTCGTCGCACCAGTGAGATTGACCGGTTTTACAACACATGTAGAAATTACGTATTTGGCGTTTCAAAGTGCCTCTGTTCGCCCATTTGGGATGGTTACGACACATGTTTCGAATACATACGTGTGTTTTGTCGCCACTTACCCACACGCCACCGATGACGTGTTGTATGGTACATGTTTCCATCGAACATTGGTGTCCGGCACAGTGACACCAACCCGAGTTGACCGATTTCCAATGTTCGGCGAGAGTCGCTTCCAAACTCTCGCGATTCATCAATGTTATTTAAGATTGTGTGTAAATACACGATCGTGCAATCGCAAGCCGGATTTATCCGGATATGTCAAGAATAAGTGTTTGTCAATATAAGTTATGTAAATTATGTATGTACAATGAATATTTATCTAAGTCCTGGACATTCGTTAATGTCTCACATTGTGAGCTATTTACCTATTCGAGATGTTGCTCGCACAAGGCCGGCTTCCAAATTTATGAAAACGGTCACGGACGAATGGTCAGGCAATTGGCGGCAGCGCGTTCGTAAGGATGTGCCCGGCGTGATTGATTGTGGCGTGTGTCGGGGGATGATATTGACCATCGGGCCGTTGCGTACGTTACACAGGTCGGCGGCCTATTGCGGTTTATGCAACAATATCGTCTGCGTAGACCACCTGCAAAGTCGTGACGGTCTCATCTGTTGTGGGGACTGTTGTTAGGTGGGGAATCTCTGAACAACATTTTAAAGCGACGCCAAACCAATGCTCGGCGTCCGAACCGGTAGCAAACGGATTTTTAACACCTTTTAAGATGGCATTGTTAGTATATATTTTTTTTATGCAGCGCTCAAACTTGTCGACAGGACACATCTTAAGCAATGCCGCACAATAAAAGACATACAAAATGGTGCGTCCAAATGCATATATATCGTATCTTATGGAACGGTCTTTCACAGACCAGTCACCACAGGCGCCTGGATATATGTAATCTTTCGTACCACAATTTGCAAAATGAATTAAAGGCGACGTAAAATCAAAATCAATCAAACGGAAGTAGTCTTTGTCCACGACTATGTTTTCGGGCTTGATGTCGCGATGCGCAAGGTCTCTCGAATGTAAAAAATCAATAGCGTTGGCGATGTCTTGCAATCCTTTAAAAACTCTTTTCAAATCAAAGGGCACCATGGTAAATGAAAATAAATCGCCGGGATAATGATTCATGGATATCGCAATTTTATCGTTGGCTAGCTTAAACATTTTTTGTGGACCCACGATCATGGGCGATATCGACAATCTCTTCACGCGGTAGTTGTTCATAAAAGTTTGTCGAATGGCCGCGGGTTCTCCCTTGCAGACTTTCCAAAGCGTCGGCGGTCCTGTGGCGGTAGAGCTGACATATATAGACGTCAGTTCGTTTGAAATCGTCGGCTGGTACACCAACGTTTCACCTGCGTATTTTTCGAGTACTGAAGGATTCGAAATAAAACACCCCATTAGTATTGGCCAAAGCTTTTTTATAGGGAACTATAAAAGAACGCTGAATAAATTCAAATGCGTTTGTCCGAAGGTTCCAAATACCCACCATGGTCACGAAAAAGAAAACACGAAGTTAAAAAAATGCCCATAAAAACATCCGTTGCCACACCGCAAGACAAAAACATCTTTGAGAAAACTTTCGATTCGATTAAACAATACTTTAAGAAATAGAACAACAGCGGTTGTGTTTGCGCGCAACTTTGTAGAATGTTTTTGACGTTTGCGATAGCCGCTCCGATTTCTGTACCAATGCATTGATGTCTTCGCTCCGTTGTAGAATCTTGTCCACATTTTCGTGCATGATGACCAGCGTTTCGTCCAACTGTTGGCGAACCCTGTACATTGGACGACAACTGGGGTCTTGGCATTCTTCAATGATATTTTGCAGGACAGTTGGGTCGCGCGACAACTTCGTCAACAGTTCGTAAGTAACCGCTGTCGGGTATTCGTTGTCGGTCACCATCACTAGTGTCTTGTCCTGCAACTTTAAGACAACCAACTGCCAAGGCGGATGTTCAAATATTTTGCGCGGGTCGTCCGTTGTCGAAGCCGCAACTCTAACTAGTTCGTGCATCAATTCTCGAACAGAATTTCGATTGAAATAAGATACGAAATTCAAGTCTTCCGCGTATAATATGTTGTCTGCCTCAAAAATAAAGGCAGCAACAAGTTTCATTTTTGAACACTATAAAACATTAAATACTTTTTTTTACATGAGTATGATTATCGTGGGTTATGTGTGGTGTCCCTATTATAAGCACGTTATCTCCGTACTCAAAGACTACCCACAGTATTTAATGACAATCCAAGAACGCGGGGCTGTCGGCAAAAAGAATCTCCTCCTTAAGATTAAAGCGGTAACGGCGGGCAAAACGCCTCTCGGCAAACCCGTCGGGTCAACGAGTCCACAGGTATTTATTAGGTATCACGATATTGTGTACTGTCTAGGTGGTGACGATGACGTCACCCATAATATAAAACTTATAAAACGTTACTTTATCTAAATCGTTGTTGTTGTTGATTGTAATAATGCCACTCTCTTTGTATGGACTGTTGTAATTCCTGTTGTTGTCGCTGATAACTTATCTTGAGCCTGTCATTGACCCGTTCTGTTTGAATGAGACTCGACTGTAAACTATCGATGCGTTTTTTCAGATATTCGTTGTCTTCGTACGCGTCTTTTGTTTTACGGCGCTGTAAAGACAACATCATTTCGCCCTCATTGGAGCTGTCCGCAAGCTGGTCGTATTTGCGTTTTAGGCGTGTGTTTTCATTTCTAAGTTTTTTGCAGACCGCCTCGTATTGACTGACCATGTATTCTCTTACGTGTTCGCGACAGTCCTCTGGACGTGTGCCTGAATGGAATAGTTTAACGACGGTCTCGACGGCTTTCGAAGCCGTCGCTTGTATCTCTGAAAGAACAGAATTAATTTCCTCTACATTTTCTTGGAATAGTCCCCAGTCGTTGACAGTTTGTACTGCTCTCTCTGGTATATCTAGAGACCATTTGTCTTTTACCGATTCGCGTGTCTCGTAGCCCACGCGAATTAAATAGACGCCGAAACAAAAAGACATTTTCTTGGAACCGGAAGCGGCTATAATTGAATTAGCGGCACACTGTGTATGGCCTGTCCAGTTGGTGCCGTCTTCCTCCGGGTAGAACAATGTTGGCGACCCACCTCCTCCATACACCATGCAAATTTCTTTTCGTTTGTCAAAGCCTAGCGTTTTCCGAAGGTCGACAACTTCGTCATAGAACCACTTTTGAATGGCTCTCTCCGTGAATATAAACGGAATCCCATTGACATGGCCGCCGGGTAATGTTCCTAAAACATCTTTGAATGCAATGAGTGCCGCGAATAGTGTTTGATAATCTTTCTTCTTGGGTTTTTTTATGGACGGGAAATCTTTAAGCGTTTCAATGAATTGAACGCATTTTTTGTTTCTGTCTTTGCATTGGAACAAGAATTCGTGATAATGATGTTGGTGAAAGGTTTCCAACATTTTTTGGTAATCTGTCAATTTTGGATTTGTGAGACGATAGTACAGTTGCATGAATGCATAGACTATTTTTGTAAATCCGTCTCTAGAGACGGATTCTTCAAAGTCGTTGACAATTTGGTCTACTATGTACTGACCACGATTCATTTTTGCATGAATTAGTTGGCAGGAGTTTGTGGAAACGCTTGTTCTTAACATAATTTAAAAACATGTACGACGGAGTATATAGTTTTATTTTTAGGGAACAAGAATGAACATCTCGAATCCAACATTACCGGCGCATATCAAGCAAAGTGCCCATAATATAGTCGATGCGCTTTATGAATCAAATTTCGCTCATAACAACGTCGATTTGAATATCGACGTCATTGGGATTTTAAATTATACTACGGGCGTCAAACTTCGCTTCACGTTTGCGGATACCTTCCTAGACGACGACGTTGACGAGTGGCGCGTCATAGCACGTCAATACGGGGCTAGTGGGATAAAAACAAAGGTAGATACGTCCACGGGTAATATCGATATGAATATTGAGTATAAAAGGCGCGGCGCTTTTTCTAAAATATGGATGATTCGGTCAGCATTAGTAGCTCTCGCGAGCTTCTCTTATCATCAACTGCATCTGCTCAACGTCGAGAGATATCCACTGCCATCGTTAGGGTAAAAAGACCGGTGGCGTTACAAGTGGAAGAGAACGCATTTGTCGAAAAAACGTTGCATTATATATCGTCCATCAGTGGTTGTGTCAATTCGGGTCTTGTTCTCTCTACAAATACGAAATTTCCGACACGATATATATTAGCCATTCGTGGCATGCCATTGATGCAACTAGACGATTTTAAAAATATCCGAGACACCAACGACCACATACGCGATATTCTCATTTCTACCGCGGAAGAATTGATTCGCATTGATGTCTGGCGCACTGGAAAGGTGCCCAGTCGACATAAAAAGCGTCGTCGTCCGAAGGAAGCGGTTGTTACTACGTGTGATTTAAGTTCGGTCGACCAACGCGACCGAAAATGTCTCCGCCAATTGTTGCTACGCTTGAATGCTATGCCCGAGATAGAGTGTCAATTCGAAGTGTCCGTGGACACGTCGTTGCCGGAATACTACCAGCTCGAATTAAATATTTTGGACAGGGTTAGCTTGGCTTCTTTGGAGGGTATACAACACGAATGCCGTTCTTTTTGTCACAATATCGAATTTGATTTTCCGCACAAAGTGGTGCGTATACAGTGTCTCCGGTTAGCGGCACCCCTGAGACGACGGCGAAGATTAGTATTAAAATAATAATAAGTTAATAATATGTGTATTTTTATTTTCCACATGCTAGTGAAGCGACCAATCAAAAAATGTCGAGTCTCCCGAATTTACCGTCTTACTTGGTGTCTCCATGTGCCTCGCCCACGTCTTCTCGTCAACTCCCATTTAAAACTTTCGGGTTCGGACAATTTGAAGACTATAGTCCGTGGGCATTACGCGTCTCTTGTCCCGAAGGAATGACACCAACTCGTGGTTCCGCCAAAGCTGCAGGCTACGATTTGCGTTCCTCCGTCAATATTACTGTGCCCGCCCGTGGTTCGGTGGTTATCGACACGCGGTGTAAAGTAGAAATGCCATCTGGTCACTACGGGAAAATCGAGGGTCGTTCGGGACTCGCCGTCCGCCACGACATCGTTGCCTTTGGAGGTGTTATTGACGAGGATTATCGCGGTACCATTAGTGTGAAACTTTTCAACCATTCAGAGATACCCTACGATATAGAAATGGGCGACCGCATTGCACAACTCGTCATTCAGCGTTACGCTAATCTTAACGTCCACAGAGTCGAATCTCTTGATACCACTGTCCGCGGCATGGCTGGATTTGGCTCTTCTGGACGATAATTCACCTATATAAGTTTTGTTTGATTTAAACAATGTACCGATCAAACTATAAAAGTTTATTTCGTTGTCATACTCTAACCGAATGTGTAAATTATGCTCTTGAACCCAACATCACTAAAGCCGACTTGTTTTTGTACTTACTCGATACGTACGACATTTTACTATCTCACGCGGACGGTTCCATGCTTATTGATGAAAACGACGATGTACCATATTTGCGCCTGGCCAACAAGCTCGAAATTTATGTTTTCGAGGCGTGGAACACACTCTTTGACAGAATACCAGGCCAGTTGAAAGGTTGGTGCGAAGGTATGTTTGTTTATGTATGTATTTCCATGTGTCGATGGCTTGCTTCTTCCCCGGGATGTACCGTCATCCCCATGGATACGCGCATTTGGATGAAAGAACAGCGTATGCGTTCTCATATGTCCTACGACACGGCAACTTGGACGGTCGCGGACATTTTAAATGCTTTGGACATTATCGAACTACGTTGGTATGATCTAAAGTCACTTGAACACCACATGTTTATTTATTTGGACGCTCTCGAATTTCGAGCCGCATGGTTTATTGCGCATACGGCCGGCAAAGAATATTTCGACATCCAAAAGCATCGTTTAAAAATAGACGACAACGAATTTCAGGTACATCCGGCTATCATATACCAGTACTACGTCAGATTTATCGGTATACGACGGTCTTTTGCACAGTATACCATGTACGATACCGTTCCACCTGTCACAAACATGCCCGAGACGCGCTGGGAAGATTTTGTTGAAAAGGAGACGCGTCACTTGACCATTCGCAAGTTTAGAGACCGTGTGGCCGAAATCACATGGAAACACATGATGCGTTTGTCCGACAACGCACGAGCTTCTTATAATGCCCGTGGCTCTCGAGTTTCCGCTTATCAATGCATGGCGGAGAATAGACCGCTGTCGGTGTTAGATAAGTTAAATAGTATAACAGCATACGGCAAACCACCGGTGGTCATCGCCAATGAATGTATATGCGACGGTTTATTTTTACAAATGGTACACGCACATTTTATGTCGACCTATTCCGTCTCATTTAAAGACTTTTTTTACTGTGATTCAGAACAAGTATGGAAACATCGTTCAAAACTGCCCCACATGGTCGTTCCCATAATTATTGAGCGCAAAAGACGTTTTGACGTCATGCACAAAGGCCTTGTACACCTCGTACCTACCGGGAGTTTCGCGGAAGCATTTCAATTGTGGTTGTTGATGGTGCGTCGAGATTACAGAGGTATTTTATATGGGTCGATGGATTTTGGGCGGCTTTGTCGTCTTTTATTTGACCCACCGGATGTGGCCCAAAATCGCGAATTGGGGGCAAATATGACAGCTTATAAATGGGACGTATAAAGGCCGCTTTTCGTTTACAAAAATGTCCTTCTCGGTTGGAAATCGAGACGCTTATTTATCAATGCTGCGTCAAGAACGTGAAGACGCCAGAATTAGACGCCAAAAGGCAATATTTCACGAAGAATCTGAGTCCGAGTCCGAGTCTGAGCCCGAAGCCGAACCCTATCAAACGTTTCCCACCCGCAGAGGCGAAGATATGGTGATTAAACAAGGGCACGATTTAACGTGTGGTATGCGCTGTCTACAAAACATCTACGGTGTCCACATTGTCACGAGAGAAGAAATGGACAACCAAGCCAAATTTTTGGAGCAGGAAGAAGGCAAATTTGCCGATAAAGTGGAGCCCAAATACGACCCCAAATTGGGAGATTATTCCATTGAAGTGTTGCAATCTGTATTGAAAAACAAGGGCAAGTGGGCACAACGAATAGATTTTCATAAAATACCATCGGATTACTTTGTTCCTGTTGTCGAAAAAAATCCGACATTTGTTGGTTACATAGTCGCGTTACCCGGGCATTACGTCGTTATTAAATACAAGCGACAAACATACAAGTGTCTGGACTCGTTGAAAGAATTCGCTACTCGTTTGATTGATAAACGCACGCTGCTCAAGAGGCGCAACGGCAACGTTTTTTGCTCCCAAGATTCGGACGACTCCAGACCAGTGCTAGCTTTATTGGCCGTTGGCGGTTCGCCGTTTGTTGAATATTCGTTGTTGCACAATTCTTGGTCCCAGACACCCCCAACACCAGATAAATTTACCTCGGAAATTGGCGGCGTTCTAAGACCAAATTTAATGAGAAATATTCGTTCCACCAATGATAAAGAAGTCCTGGGATGGTACAACAAATGGAAAACAACACGCGTTCCCCCGTCCGAGAAAACCCTTAAACACCTGTCTACTATCGTTAGAGAACGTATAAATACAGAATGCACCATCATTGTTAAAAGAAACGATGAACAAGCGGTTGTACGTTGCTCGTCCGCTGAAGGTTTTATTAAAGAATTGTTACAAATGCAGTGGATTTCAAGAGGCTCGGATTTTTACTTGCAAATGGATTCTTCTAGTATCGTAGATGAATATGATAACGAACTCGATTTACAAGCAGAGGGGTCATTGCAAGATTTCGGCATTGTTGACGGTTCAGTGATCACTTTGAATAGTCATTCTCCTGCTGTCGGTATATCGGCCAATATAGGCGGGTTCTATACATTTGAATGCAAAATTGAAGGCAAGTGTATAGGACAGCAACACAATGCCTATTCCGTACGAGACAACGAAGGAAAAGTACACGTTGTTTACAAAAAATGTATTCAAACAATCAAGAGATGAATTTAAATTTTTTTTTCACATTCCAAAACAAGTATTTTGAAACTTGATGTCTGTGTAATAACCGTTGACGACATACGGGACATTTATTATTTATTTCGCCAGCAAATTCTTGCATACACTTCACATGTCCCACTCTAGTTGTGCAATGACAATGCAAAACTAGATATGGGTCTTGGAAGTTAAAAGGCTCGTTGCATCCACGGCAAATAGGTTCGGTCGTAAATTTTCTTTTTACAGAACGTTTTATATGTACTTGTTCATGTGATTCTAATTGTGTTATCATCGTATTGGAAAATTCAAACCCATTAGCTTGGCCATTAAACCAAGACAATCGAGCCCGAGTCAGCGATACCTTTTCGGGCGTGGGCGACGCCTGCACGTCCAACCAAGCGTCATAACACTGGCGGGCGGACGGGTCTAAAAGCATAATGGCAATAGATTTTATATATTTCTGACCTTCCCCAAACACTTTTTGGGCGCATACCGTCGCTTCTTCGGGCGACATGGAAAGACGCAATTTTTTTTCAACAGCTGACAAATCCCACATGGATAAATATTTCTTACATTGATTCAAAATATCCAAAGGCGAACTTTTAGAATCAATAGACAACAACTTGTACACAGAATAATCCATTGTTGTTTAAGATTAGCGATATAACCTAGATCCGATTCGGTCATGAACCTTTCATTACTATATATATGTCGACCGTTGTATCAAATGTCCCAGAAAGACGACGACGATTGGGATGGTGGCGGCAGCGACAGTGACCTGGACATTACCAATAAACCGAGAGCGCCATCGCCGGCCACCATGCACAAAATATTTAAAATAAAACCCATTGTACAACCCGCTGCTGAAGAAAAACACAGTTATGAGAATAAACCCTCCTTTGTTTGTCAAATCGACGACGGATTGCCCTCGCAAATTGTTCTGGCGAATCCCCAAAAGCACCCGACCAAAGAGCCTCCATTGGGCGTCGAAACCGTCGAAATAGACGACGAAATGTACTTGCGCGTGCTTTACAA
>Ga0228674_1001980_pt1 | contig 11734 bp, 9 predicted proteins | sample 1D_rmetaG_FD_189054 | JGI IMG/M metagenome (GOLD analysis project Ga0228674, IMG submission 189054) | Seawater microbial communities from Monterey Bay, California, United States - 1D_r | ecosystem: Environmental > Aquatic > Marine > Coastal | place: USA: California | collected 2016-09-26
ACTCTGCGTGCAGATCCGTTCGCGATTGCCATCGGTGATGCAGCCTATACGCTGATAGACACGCCTGGATTCCAGCGTCCTCGCCGCGCACTCGAATGGCTCAATAGGCATGCAACCAGCGCGGATCAACACCGCCAGGCGATCGCGCGCTTTGTCAGTTCCGACGACTGTGCCAAGCAGTTCCCCGACGAGGTTGCTCTGTTAAGACCAATTTCAAAGGGCGCTGCGATACTCTATGTGGTCGATGGCTCACGCCCCTACAATCCAGACTATGAAGCCGAAATGGAAATCTTGCGCTGGTGCGGCCAACCCAGCATGGCGCTTATCAATCCTATCGAGTCAGGCGATCATATCGACACGTGGCAACAAGCGCTGTCGCAGTTTTTTAAGGTTGTGAGGGTCTTTAACCCAATGCTCGCGGACAGGCTGCGACGCGATGAAATCCTCGAGGCCTTCTCTGTCATCGCACCCGAGTGGCGAACGCGAATCGACCTTGTACGCATCAACTATGCTCAGCAAGATCGCAGACGAATCGCTGACGCAGGCCAATTACTCGCAGAGACACTCGAACGGCTTTGTTACTATCAATTGAATCAGCAGACTTTGAGCAAGTCCCAGGCCGAAAAACTCAAGCCAGTTTTGAAAGCGCGCTATTTCGCCGAAATGCGTGCCATCGAGTCGGCAGCGCACAGCCGCTTAAAAGAACTTTTTGACTATCGTCATCTCGACAGCGAAATAGCAGACCTGCCTATCGAAGGCGATCTGTTCGATACAGAGAAATGGGTTGTTTGGGGTTTAGATCGCAAGCAGCTTGCACTCACAGCAGGCATCGCGGGCGCCGGAACTGGCGCGGTAGTCGATGCTGCGACCGCAGGCACAAGCCTCCTGCTAGGCGCCACTGCGGGTGCTTTACTCGCCGGCGGCAGCGCGTGGTTTGGCGCCGACAAGATTGCAAATTTCAAAGTCATGGGCCTACCACTCGGCGGTTTTGAGGCGCGACAGGGGCCTAGCGCTAACCGCAATTTCCCCTATGTCATTGCAGGAAGGTTCTTAGGGCTGGTAGAGGCATTGCAAAATAGAACGCATGCACAGCGCGGGCTGCTAACGATTGCGGACGCGACACTCCAAGACAAAATCGACGCCTTGGGCAGTCGCCAACGCAAAGCGCTCGCAGCTGCGCTTCATCGCTTGAGTTCACAGAAAGTGGTGGACGATTTGGCGAGTGCACTCGGTCCTCTTCTCGCAGAGACACCCCAGACGACCCCGCAGTAACGCAAGGCGCAGGGTTAGCATTGCGTTGTTATCGAAGCACCGCCACCGATTTAATCTGCGCCCAAACTTGCGAGCCTACGGCTAATGCAAGATGTTCCGCTGAGCGGCGCGTAATTCGCGAGAGCAGCATCTCGTTGCTGTCCCGACTCGCCTTTGATTGCTCATCCATTGCCTTCGACTCGTCGAGTGCCGCAATAGACTGATGACCTAAACCGAGCTTAACCAGCACTGCGTCCTGTGACGGACACGCTGAAATCTCGATCACAGTTGCCGGCAAGGCATTGAGAATACTTGTGTCGGTGTGCTGGGACAGCGTAAGACTAATATCACGCGCGTCGACTCGTACGCGCAGAGTCTCCCCTTCGGCGCGTCCATTGTCGGCGAGTAATAATTCACCCCCGATAAAACTAACGCGCATGAGAGCCCACTGCGCCTCGCGCGAGCGTATTGTCGTCTCGAGCACAACACCCGCATCGTCTAGCTGCATGGGCGAATCTAAGGCTGTCAGCACGTCGGCAAGGCTACCATTGGCAACGACGCGTCCTTGATCGAGCACAACCACCCAATCGGCAAGGCGCGAGAGTTCGTCGATAGAATGGGTAACATAGACGATCGGTATCTTGAGTTCGAGGCGGAGTTTCTCTAGATACGGCAGTATCTCACGCTTACGTTGGGTATCGAGAGAGGCGAGCGGTTCATCCATCAATAACAATTCGGGCTGGCTGAACAAGGCACGGGCTATTGCGACGCGCTGTTTTTCTCCGCCTGATAGTTGATTGGGCTTTCGCTGCATGAGGTTTTCAATACCTAATAGCTCGATGACTTCGTTGCTACTCAGCACACTGTCAGACGGGTCTGCTAAATCGACTCTTTTCTGCGCATAATTCAGATTGCCTTCGACCGTAAGATGCTCAAAGAGACTGGGTTCCTGAAAGACATACCCAATCGGCCTTTTATGCGTAGGTACAAATAACTCATCGCCCTGCCATTGCTCGCCGTCGACACTCAACACGCCTCCTGGCGCATGCACAAGTCCTGCGAGGCAGCGCAGCAGAGTGGTTTTTCCCGAACCTGACTGCCCGTACAAGACAGTCACCCCTTTCGCAGGCAGTGCCAGGTCAACGTCTAGAACGAAATCGTCATAACAGTGCGTGAAGTGAGCGTCTATTGGCACGCCTGTGTCGCTGGCCATGCTCTAAACCCTCGGCCCGACGCTGCTGCTCGCACGCCTATTAAAAGTGTAAAGCGAAAACAGAACAACGAAACTAAACAGCAGCAACGCGCCAGACAGCCAATGCGCCTGCCCATAGTCGAGTGCTTCAACATGATCGTAAAGCTGTACCGAGACGACTCGAGTCACCCCAGGAATATTGCCGCCTATCATCAACACCACACCAAACTCGCCAACCGTGTGCGCAAAGCCTAGTATCGCTGCCGTGATAAATCCTGGCTTCGCAAGTGGCAGGGCAACGCTTGCAAACCGATCCCAAGGGCCCGCTCGGAGAGTTGCTGCAACCTCAAACGGCCGCTCGCCAATCCCCTCGAACGCGTTTTGCAGGGGCTGCACAACAAACGGCAGCGAATAAAAACAAGACGCGATGACAAGTCCCCAAAAGGTAAAGGGCAGCAGGCCAATGCCAAGTGATTGCGTCAACGCACCAATTGGCCCGTTAGGCCCCATTGTGAGTAATAGGTAAAAGCCAAGCACCGTGGGCGGCAGAACTAAGGGTAAGGCGACGATCGCAGCAATAGCACCCTTAAACCAGACACGCGTGCGCGCAAGCCACCAGGCTATTGGGGTGCCGACAAGCAACAAGACCAGCGTGACAGTCGCGGCGAGCCGCAGCGTTAGCCAAATAGCCGCCAGGTTCTCATCCATCCGTTTTCTCCACAGACCCAACTGGCCCGAGCGCGTCACCCTCTACCGAATAGCCAAAGCTATGAAGAATACTGACTGCCTTTGCACTTGTTAAAAAGGTCATAAATTCTTGTGCCGCGCTGTTATTTAGGCCTCTTGCCAGCAGGACCGCATCTTGGGCAATCGGCGAATGCAAAGTCTGCGGCACCCGCCACAGCGATCCTTTAACGAGCTCGCCATCCACTAAAACCTGTGACATCGCAACGAAACCCAGCTCGGCGTTACCTGTTGTCACAAACTGATAGGCCTGCGAGATGTTCTCTCCAATTACCCGTTTCCCCGCCAGCGCCTGCGTTAAGCCCAGGCTAGCAATCACCTGCTGTGCAGCCAAACCATAGGGTGCTAGTCGAGGATTCGCCTGCGCGAGCCGGACGAAATCGCCGGCTCGAAGCGTCTCTGCATTAATAATAACGCCGTCATCAATGGTCCAGAGTGCCAGCGTGCCGCGCGCGTAGGTTCGCTGCGAACCCTCGATAGCGAGTCCTTCTTTAACAAGCAGCGCGGGTTTTTCGGTGTCTGCCGAGAGGAAAACATCGAAAGGCGCGCCATTGTAAATCTGTGCGTAAAGTTTACCGGATGAACCTTGAGAAAGACGGACGGAATGACCGGATTCTTGCTCGAAGGCGAGCGCAATCGCGCGCGCAGGCGAAGAGAAATTGGAGGCAACGGCAATGAGTGCCTGCTCGGCAAAACAGATTAAAGGCGCGGAAGTCAGCAAACAGGCTGCGGTCAAAAACTGTATCGTAAAACGCCTCATATTCACTGCTCGGAAATAGGAGGCGTCAGTTTAGTGTGATTAGTCCGAGCGGGCAATTACTAGCCTAAAGTCTCTCTCGCTAGTAATTGCCGTACAGCATCAGTCTGGCGCGTTTGCAAGGTCTTCGCGCAGCGTGCGGGTCGCGAGCACAAAATGGCAAGACGACCAGAACAACGCTGCCGGGATCAAGAAGACCATGGCATAACGGAGAGATTCAACACCGTAGGTAGGCTCGAGATAATCGCTCAGGAATCCTACCGCGCTCGGCCCCATTCCCAATCCAATTAAGTTGAGAATAAAGAACAAAATAGCCGACGCCATCGCTCTCATTCTCGCGCCCACTAATGCATGCGCCGTGGCAATAGAGTTGCCGAGGTACACATTAATCAATAGGCCTGGGATACAAGATAAAATGAGTGCAGTGTATTTTGACTCGGTAAGGAATACCGTGATGAAAAAAGGCACACCAATGAAACCTACTATGGCGGGCACCCACAGATACCAGCGCTTATCTCGTGGCGCGAGTTTGTCGGCAATCATACCGCCGCCCAAAATACCAATCGCACCTAACAAACCAGACGACAGCGCAAGCCATGTGCCTAGTTCGCCAGTGCCCATTTCGTGGCTACGGATAAAGAACGACGCTTGCCAATTTACCGTACCGTAGGCAGCAAAAGCATTGAGGCCCGCAGCAATCGCCATATGCCTGAACGAGCGGCGGCTCCAGAGTAGTCGCAAGACATCGCCCAAAGGCGCCACGGCAGTATTGACCACCCGGCCTTCTGACAACCCGCGTATGGGCTCTTTGAGCGTATAACGAATGACCAGGGCGATGACGACCCCGGGGGCACCAACGACTGCGAAGGCCACGCGCCAACCGAAGAATTCATTCAGCCAACCGCCGAAGAGAAAGCCAAAGAGGATGCCAATATTCACTCCTGTCGAGTAGATAGAAATAGCTGTAGCGCGCTTCTCAGGCGGGAAAATATCAGAAATGATTGAGTGTGATGGCGGGCTGCCACCGGCTTCCCCGATACCCACGCCGATTCTCGCGAGGAATAGCTGAAGATAGTTCTGAGCCAAACCGCTTATCGCGGTCATAAAGCTCCAAATGCCGATTGCGTAGGCGACGATATTACGGCGATTGCCTCTATCAGCCCAACGTGCAATCGGTATACCAGCGGACACGTAAAACATCGCAAAAGCGAATCCGGTGAGTAACCCAAGTTGACCGTCCGACAGGCCAAGATCGGCCTTAATAGCCTCTTGCAAGATTGAGAGCAGTTGCCTATCGATGAAATTAAAACAGTAACCTACAGTGAGCAGCCCAAGCGCATAGTTTCGTGTCTTGTTGCTCAGATAGGGATTATCAATTTTTGGTGAAGATTCTGTCGAATCTAAAGGGGTCGATGGTTCGGCCATAGTGGATTCTCTTCCGTCTTATTGTTGTTATGCCCCAGCGTTGGCATTTTCCTATTTAGTGCTTGGCTCGCAGAGCGGGTGAACGCCCTGACGGCAAACCCTGTATAGCAGATCGAAGACAAGAAGTGTACTCGAGGAGTGATGCGGGATGGTTATCACAACGCCTTTGTGACACCAGAACTGCCGATGGATTTACAGCCTAAGCAGCCGCTCGCTTGTTGGGAAATGGGTAGTCGCGGCTTCTGGCGTTTCCAGTAAAGAGAATTGGCGCGCCCAGAGCGCGTCAAACCACTTATAAAGCTACTATAGCAACTAAATCTTCCAATTAGATAATTACTAAGATCACATTTTTAATCATAAAAATCAATGCTTTGATTGACTATAGCACTTCGCACTGCAAGTCCTTACTTCGCTACCTCGTGAACACATCTAGAGATTATGTATACGGTCATGTATACGGTTTAACCAAGAGCGGCATCATAACAAGGGCGGGGGGCTGGTCAGGGCTGTGGAGATTGTTGTTGTAGCGACGCAGATACTTAAAACGGCCATCACAACATGCAAAGTGCTAATGAGTCCCGTGACACTGATGAGATCAGCTCATGTTGCATATCGCACTTGTTGAGAAAAATAAAACATAGGCTTTCATCTTTGAGACGCAAATAGATACTTAATTAGATTTTTGTCCACTCGGGTTGTCTTTCAAAGACCAAAAATCAACTAACTCACTCAATGGCTTTTCAGGGAAAAAACCTTGCGGAGGAGGATCGGCCGGTGATCCGGTATTCATGAATATTGAATAACTTTCAGCGAACTCGTCAACCGTCATTCCAACATGTTTTTTAAACGCGGCAGGGAATCCCAACCCATGCATGTCTCTCGGAATATCTACCCACATTATCTGAAAAGAACTGATGTAAGCGAGATAATATGCTGCTAGCCTCCAGTCACATTGGCGTTCTCGACGAACACCATCTAGGCCAATAGAATCACGCGTACCGAGGTAGCAAATACCACCATTCTCCTGATGTGAATTCTTAGTAAATTGGTAGTGTGCATGGTACTTATCGCACAGATAGTCATCAAAGGCTTGACAAACCACTGGCCCATTTTCCGTGCGATATTCCCCAGTTTCTGAGAGTTGAAAACCGTTACGCTTGGTGTGATTTAAATCATAAAAATTTTCGTGTAAAAAAACGTCAGGAAATACCATTGCTGAACCTTCTATCCAAAAAGGCAATGCATCTACGGTTTCACCGAGCCCACAACAATCACTCGAGTGGGCAACCATCTTATCCAGTCCATGAGCTCTCTGGAAGTGATGAAAGTATTCATGCACCCAGCCAGAAATTACTTGGTAAAAGAAACCTTCACCCCATTCTTGCCGGTCGTATTCAATAACTGGGTCTGTCAAAGGATTAGGTTGAACGCAATAGTCAAATTCTCTTTTTCCATTTCGAATACCTAATGCAGAGAAACCGCCTAGGCATGACCTTGTTTCATGGACTTGTTCAATCGTATTTGCAAAGTCGTTTTCTTTGGAGAGAAAGCCTAAATTTCTTAATTTTTGAAGAGCTTCTCGATTATCGCCATCCAACTCATAGGAAAAGTATACCCAATCGTCATACCCTAAACCCATATCGTAAAGGATATCCATAATTTGCTTATAGTCGTCTTCAAAATATTCTGGGAATTTGTCCGATTTACCAAAAATCGGGTAGTTCTCAGGTTTGATTTTAGGTATGTTAGATTGATTACAACGGAGAAAATCTGCTGTACTTAATGTACTATTACAAACATAACCAACCGCGAACCCGTCTAGTAATTCATCTTCCCTAGCAAATAACTTGACATCATATGCTTCGTTGTTTGCTGAACCATCGAAAAGCTCTAGAGCAAATAATTTGTAATTCAGCACCAAATTTTCATCTTTCGAAATTAATGAACAATTTTTGAGGTCGAAGTTATGGTCAAACGGTTCGATAGCCACATTTTTATCAATTAATTGCGCATCGTTGAGATTAAGTCTCGACGAGTTTTTTAGATTAAACGAGACTTGGTACTCAATACCCTCGTACTTGGCACATGAATCTATCAATGATTGCTTTTCTATATCGAAGTATCGCAATCCAGTTTCAGCATGTGCGAAGGATAATGCTGGCAAGGTTAAGAGTAAGATCCGCAATAAGTCGATTTTGTAATTATCCGCAAACATCTTTTTGGCCATTGTGAACAAATTCCTCTTAGTTAATTGAAAATAGGCTTGCTATTCATTGTAGTCCGCTTTAACCCTAGACCTAGCTTCAGAACCTTCAGTGTTAGCATGTTCAAACCATGCCCGCAGCATAGCCTCTTTAGCCCAGTCTGCGTTGTCTTGTGTGACTGCTACCGCATCGTGGACAGGCAAGGCTACGATGCCTTTATCAACACCCTCTAGCATCACCTGCTTAAGTATCTGGCCTTCTAGGCTCTGCGCGTTAACGCCAAAGCCAGTGTACAGGCTGAGCTTCGGGTAGCGCCTGAGTACAGCAGCCTCAATAACATCAAACTGCTTGTGCGTTATACCCTCGCTAACACAAGCTCCTTTCGCACCATTTCGAGAGTCTGCACCCATGGCAATTGTGATGTAGCTCTTGATTCGCTGTCGATCCTCAATGCCCGCTAGTTCGCCTATGTCTTCATACGGAGTTTCACCTGCATCTTCGCCTGCTATGACTGCTAAATTGAGCCTCAAGTGGTTGGCGTTAAAGTCAACTTCGCAGATTGGCTGACCATCTATGAGGGTGTTGATACGAAGCCTTATCTTGCGGTCAGGAAGGCCCTGATAAGGCGTTATAAGCCTGCCTGAGGTGAAAGGGTCATGTTTGTATACGAGCCTCACAGGGGCTTTACAGGCCCACTGATGGCCTTTTAGGAACTCGTTAATCTTAGTCATATCGACAAGGTCTGGATGCTTCTCAGCAAGGTCGGCAATCACCTCTCCATAGCCGCCAGTAGGCTCGTTAATGGTCACGTAGGGCGGCTCTATAGGCTGTTCTGAGTCAAGAAAGAAACTCCACAGAGTCATCTGCAGCTTCTCTGACGGGAATATACGTGTCCTTGTAGGCTTATCTGAGTAACGCTTACCTAGCTTTTTGACAATAAGCTCCATATCTTCCAGATAATCCACTACAGCCTTTGTGTGAGCATGATTGAACCCGTAAGCCCTGAGCCAAGGGTCTTTAGAGTAGGCATGACTATCAAGCGCAACAAGCACCCACTGTCGGCTATAAATTGCCCAAGACAGAGTAAGAAGAACACACTGGAAGTGGTATTTAAGAGAAGCAAGCTGCTTAGGCCCTCTTTTGCCCTTAGTACCACTGATACAGAATGATAGGAGGTCACTGAACTGGCTATAACGTGCACTATTGGGGCTGAGCTGCTTCGGCTTTAGAAAGAAATGATGTTTATCATCATCAGGCGGCAGAGGCTGGCCAGACAACAGTGAATACAGCAGGTCTTGGTTAGCTATAACTTTCTTGTGTATAGGGACTGTGTAGCCTGCAGCGTCCTCTAGAGCCTCTGTATTGACCATTCTGTGATGCCCCAACTAATCATTGCTATACCTGCCACTATAGCTAACTTTCGTGTGTATAGGGACTATGTAGGCTGCAGAGCTTAGACAACTTTCGTGTGTATAGGGACTGTGTAGCCCAGTAGAGTCTGCGCCGTCTAAACAGCCGTCATTACAGTGACGGTGTAGCTCATTGCTTCATTTACCATCTATTATTAACACCAAGTGTAGACTTCTTTAATGACTCTATAGGTGCTAGAGCCTGTATTGCCTTAAGCGTCTAGTAAGCCATTCATAAGCCAATCACCAATTGTTCCATTCTCTTGTATTAGCTTATCAATCTCTGTTGGGTATTTAGCACTTAAGGCTATGTTGCAGGCTGCGCAGGATAGGTAAAGATTGTAGGGATGATGAACATCTACTACGCCCACATTCTGCGAATTCCAGTGCTGTGAGATGCGATGACCAATGTGAATGTCTGAGTTCTTTAGCTTAGAGAACGGAGTACCACCGCAGTCTGTTCCGGGACAACCAAGGCGCTTCTCGCGCGCGAATGAGACTAACTTAGCTCGCTTATCTCCCTTGATCTTCGAGTAAGACCAACCAAGACGAAGGTGCTCCGGCATAGGCGGTCTTATGGTGAACTCACCTTTAAATTTAATAGCGTTAAGCAAACTATCGACGTGCTTTAGCGCTTCGTCTTTACTGATCAACTGCAGCTCTATAGGTGAGTAAGGATGGTCTTGCGTGTTAACAACTTTGGCTACCGATGTCATGTACAGCCACTGATTGTCCCGCTCATAGTTGGTGCTGTATTTGAACCACTGCGTGATCAAATAGATAAAAGGTATACCTAGCTTGCTAGAGAACTTCTCAACAAACCTATACTCCATCATACCTGCCGCACCAGTTGGTGTAGCATATTTAAAGATGCCCATCTCGTTAAGAGAGTCTTCTTCGTAGATTCCTCCAGTGCGGTGTCTAAAGCCCTTCGTTATTCCTGTTCCAAGTGACTGCACCAAACCTTTAGGATAGGAGGTTCTGTACATCATAGAACCAGTACCGGACAGTTGATTAAATTGGAAGTGTCCACCAGATTTAGTCAGAGCGACTACGTCATCACTGGTAAGCTCCTCTGCCTTCATATTCCAAGCATCGGAGAACGCAATTGGCGTGGAAGAAAATGCTGCTATTAAGCTCCGTTGATCTTCCAAGTGACCTGAAAGGTACGATAGATATTTCTGAGCGTCCGAGAATTTATTACTCAGAGCATTCTCAAACTGCTGCGGGGTTATATGATAATTCTTCAGCTTACCGTCGTTATCCGCCTGATCAAACTCAAACACGGCGGTAGGTATGAGTGCACGCACACTCTCTTTAGATTCTTCAAAATACTGTTTGATAACGTCCATTGGCACTCCAAAAGCAACCCAGATCTTGAGAATACCATGCAAGCAATGCCTGAGCTTTAGAAACTATAGCTAACCCAAAAGGGCAATAAAACCGCAGAATCACCACTCCTGTAGGTAGGCCTTAGTTGTTGATTCGGACGGTGCTGCAGCTCAGTAAATACGGGGCTTTGGTGAGTGGTGTTGGGCTATCGAGGGGTAGGGTTGGTTGAGGTGATAAATAGGCTTTATTGGGTGCTGCTTGGACACACATTTTTAGTCTATGCTTTTTTCAATGCATGAGCCGCATTTACTAACATTACCGACTTCTAGCCCTTCCCTGCTGATTAGGAATATAGCTTTACAAATATTGCATTCTCGAGTGAGCTTGGAGGCTTTACCCAAACCATCAGTAAAAGGTTCTTTCGTTTTTTGGGATGATGTGCGATGGCCTCCTTTTGAGCAATGACCGCAGAAATATCCGTCATCCGTAGATATGCCCTCCCTACTGATTCGAAACTCAGCACGACATCTTAAACAAGTTTTAATAAGTGTCGTACCGGTCATCGTCTTCAGATAAACGCGATAATCTTCACCTCCATTAGGAATAGAGTTGCGATGATCTGGTATTAATTCCTCAACTAGGTCAGCTGAAATGACGCCTAAGTTCATTAGCTCAAAAAAACATTTTTTAGTTATCTGCGTATCAACTAACGCATCATGCGCCCCATCGAAATAATGACCAAACAAGCGGTAAAAAAGCTCCTCCAGTTTAGGCCACTTATAACCCTTATTCCCGTTGTAATTCAGAATCCGACACCACTCCGTCGACGCACGCATTGTGCAAATTCTACGCTTCGTACCAAACGCATCAGGTAGACCTATAGCAGATAGATCATTCCTAATTATTGCGATGTCAAAATCAATATTATGGCCTACTATGAGCCGAGACGAATCCAAATCTTCTATAAATTCTTTAAGCACTTCTTTTAATGGATAACCGTGCTGATTAGCTGAAGTTTGAGATATTCCATGTATCTTTGTCACTTTAGGGGAAATAGAAAACCCAGAGGGCTTTATGACATAATTTCGTTCTTTTTCAACTCCTCCTCTTTCGTTACATAACAACCAAGCTATCTGAACAGTTCTGTCTTGTGCCTTATTCGCTCCTGTCGTCTCAGTGTCAAAAAATAGGTACATACTGAATATCTCGGTTCCTTAAAAAGTCACTTCGCTTAGAGCGCAATATTGGACTTTGTTAAATTTAAGTATGTGATAACTAAGTTAACCCCAATCAACACCACTAGGCGCATCAATACTCTGCGACTTAAATACAGTAGATTATTGCTTTAGCTTCTCGGCTTCTCCCAATAATTCCAACGCATATTTGAATGGTGGGAAACTTACCATTGGATCAGGTAAGT
>Ga0228674_1001982_pt1 | contig 11732 bp, 7 predicted proteins | sample 1D_rmetaG_FD_189054 | JGI IMG/M metagenome (GOLD analysis project Ga0228674, IMG submission 189054) | Seawater microbial communities from Monterey Bay, California, United States - 1D_r | ecosystem: Environmental > Aquatic > Marine > Coastal | place: USA: California | collected 2016-09-26
TGCCGGTCAAGCAGTCGGCGGCATGGCTGGTGAACAAGTAATGCAACAGTAGAGGTAAGCATGGCAGAACAAGAAACGATCACAGAAGGCAGTCCAGAATACAACAAAGCGATGGCTGACAAGTTCAACAATCGTGAAGTGGCAGAAGTCGATCCGGTTGAAAAACTACCAGTGGAACCAAAACCAGAAGGTGGACATGACAAGTTCTATAACGCTGAGACAGGTCAATACGATTGGCAAAATCACGCAAAAGAACTTGATTATCGTCTCAATGGTAAACCAGAAGAACCAGCGAAAGTTGAGGCTACGGAAGACGCTAAGACTACTGGCGAAACTGAAAGCAACGACGAGGCTGTGGCTGATATCGTTACTACCGCCGGTCTGGACCCTAGCGAACTACAGACACAAATACAGACCAATGGTGATCTGTCAGATGAGGCATACGCCGCACTGGCTAAAGTGGGTCTGCAACGTGAACTTGTTAAGACGTATGTCGATAACATGGTGTACCGGCAAGAGGCCAGCACCAAGGAAGCAATCGATTATGCTGGCGGTGAAGCGGAATGGAATGCGTTGTCGAACTGGGCGAAAGACAACGTCCCAGAAACAGAACTAAATCGCTATAACGAAATGCTCGGATCGTCTGATTGGACGGTCGCAATCGACGCTCTTCGAACCCGCCAACAGCAATCAACAGGTGAACCCTCACTGCTAAACGGTACGGGTATCACCACGTCCAGTTCGTCTGGCTATCGATCCAAAGCCGAAATGAAAGCGGACATGTCGAACCCCGCCTACCAAAGTGACCCAGCGTTTAGACAACAGGTCGCTATGAAAATGCAACGCGCACAGTGGGATTTAGAATAATGCCAAAGAAAAAAGGTCTATATGCCAACATGAATGCCCGAAAGAAGGCAGGAACGTCTCGGCCCAAGTCAAAATCAACTGTGAGTGCTAAATCCTACTCGAATATGAAAAAAGGATTTCCCAAAAAATAAACTTAGGGGGCTTAACGCCCTCTATTTTTTTGCTTTGCGGTCGTGCTTCTGCCGAATGCACTTGCCCCGCTAACGGCAACCAGAGGTTACTTACTGAGACCGGCAAGTCTCCAAGTGACCTAGCCCCACACTGATTACAATTTGACCCGATAAGTCGGACAATCTCTTTGGAAAAGACGAAGGCGAAAAGAACCCTTTTAATCTTATTCAAATGGAGACTGTTATGGCTTTTGGCGATAACTCAAGTCCAGTACGCTTTGGTAAAGGCGCGACGTCTGGTGGATCACTAGACAACCGTAGCCTTTATCTTGATATCTTTGGTGGTGAAGTTCTCACCGCGTTTGATAATGCGACTGTGACCCTCGACAAGCACACCGTGAAATCACTTAATGGTGGTGCTAAGTCGTACCGCTTCCCCAAAACTTGGAAAGCAACCAGTGAATACCATACTCCTGGGCAAGAAATGCTCGGCAATGATTTCACGACAAGCGAACTGACAATCAACGTAGATGACATTCTTGTGTCTCACTATGCGATTGCAGACCTCGACCGTATCCTGTCGCACTTCGACATGCGTTCTATCATCTCTGGTGAGATGGGCCGTGCGCTTGCTAAAGTGTTTGACCAGAACGTGTTCCGTCAAATGATCCTTGCAGCCCGTCAAGCGGCTGTGTCACCATTTCCTGGTGGTTCATCGATTGTTGACACTGGTCTCGCACCTAACGGCTCTGGTGTGTACAACGGTAAGGAGTGGATCGAAGCGATCCGCAACGCCAACATCGTGCTGTTTAACAAAGACGTCCCAGAGGACATGCCGAGATATCTCGCTGTGACCACTGAAGTCTTTGATGCGATCAAGTACGCTCAAGACGCCTCCAATCAGTATCTCGTATTGAACCGCGACTTCGCAGGTCAGCCGAATACCGGTGGTGTTGCTGGACGTGCTGACACGATGGTGATCGACGGTGTGACAATCGTTAAGTCTCGGAACATTCCGACCACTAACGAGACGTCAACTGCGACTGTCTACAGCAAGTATCGGGCAAACTACGCAAACACCGTTGGTGTGATGTGGTGTCCGCAATCTGTTGCGACCGTCAAGCTGCTTGACATCAGCATGGAAACTGAGCGCGACGTGCGTCGTTTGGAAGACTTCATGGTCTCCAAAATGTTCGTCGGTCACGGTACTATGCGTCCAGAAATGGCTATCGAATTTAAGAAAGCCTAACGATCTAAGGGGCATCCACGGGTAATTCTGTGGGTGTCCCTTTTTTTTTGAATTTGGAGAAACCCAATGCTGACAAAGATTGAAGCAGTCAACATCATTCTGAATGTCATTGGTGAAACACCAGTGTCCAGCTTGGCTAGTGGTCTGCCCGACGCTGAAGCCGCCGAACTCAAACTGGACCAGACGGTCAAAGAGGTTCTGGCTAAAGGCTGGCAACAAAACTCAGAACTAGGCATCACGCTTGGTCGAAACAGTGACAACGAGATCATGGTGCCTGATCAGTATTTACGAGTGGATACCGTGGGCGACGATAAGGACGTCAACGTGACGGTCCGCAAACAGGACGGTAAACGCAAACTGTTTGATATCGGTAAGTATGTTTACACCTTCGACCGTGATCTAAAGGTAGACGTATTGATCTCACTAGATTTCGATGCGCTAAACTTTGAGTTACAGAACTACATCGCATTCCGCGCGGCGCGTAAGTTCCAAGAGTCCGCGATGGGCAGCACGTTGCTCGACAGCTTTGCGGCTCGACAAGAGCAAGAAGGATATGCCGCTCTGATGGACATGGAAGCTGAGAATGAAGACAACAACATACTGACTAGCAGTGCGTATATGTCCTACGCGACATACCGCAACTCACCGATATCGGGGAGATAACAATGGGAAAACTAGTCGAACAACAGATCAAAACGCTTTACCAAGGGGTCAGCCGACAACCTGATACCGTCAGGCTCCCAGGACAAGTACAAGAAGCTGACAACGTGTTGGTTTCTGTCGTGCACGGCGGTGTCGAAAGCCGTCCGTCGAGCCGACACATTTCGAACATGGCTAGTATCTCCGCTAGTCACAAACCGGCGATCTACGCATACGCGCGTGACGCTGCCGAACAGTATATGATCGTCGTTAATAACAATACGATCAAAGTGTTTGACCTTGACGGTGTCGAAAAGACGGTTTCGACGCCAAACGGTGTGTCGTACATTACGGGTGCTGACATCGATGATATCTCGTTTGTCACACTGGCAGATTACACCGTGATCGCAAACTCGCAGAAAACCGTGGCGATGACTGCCAGTACCTACACCGACCCTTACAAAGCGTTAATCAACTGTCGGACCACAAACAATGCTACCAGTTATTCGATTAAAATAACGACCGGTGGATCGACCACTACCGTTTGGTCATACAGTGGGAACTCTTTAAGCGGCACAGAGGTCCAATCAAATATCAATTCGAACATCTCGTTGCCCTCTGGGTTCACTAAAACTGAACTCGACCAGACCATATTGATCCAAGGAAACGCAGCGTTTGAGATAGAACACACGGGCAGTGATGCCACATACGGGCCGTGGACGATGACGGAGGTCGTAGGTAAACGCGAGTATCTACCTCTCGACGCACCTACCGGCTACAACATCCGTGTCGGCGCAAATGTCGATGGTGAACAATTTGGCTACTGGGCGCAGTTCACGCCCGACGAAGGGGGCTGGGTCGAGTCCGCTGATCCATACGCAGCTAATGCGTTCGATCTCACTTCGATGCCGCACTTTTTGATCCGCAACGCTAATGGAACCTTTACGTTTAAACAGGGTGCCTACGCAGATCGAATCGCTGGTGACACAACGACCGCACCTGATCCCGATTTTGTAGGCTCTCAGATTACGGCTCTGGTCTACCATCGTAATCGGTTAGGTGTCGTTGCCGGTGAGAACATTTTCTTCTCGCAAGCGGGACACTACTTTACGTTTTGGGCTGACTTTTCGACACAATCGTTAGACAGCGATGGGTTTGGACTTACGGTGTCATCTGACACAGTAAACAAACTGCAACACGCAACGGCATTTCGTCGGTCACTCTTTCTGACAAGCGACAAAGCCCAGTTTGAAGTCTTTGGGTCTGACAAACTGTCACCATCGACTGCCAGTGTAGATCGCTCAACGACCTATCTGACTGAAACAAAATGCCGTCCAATCACGCTCGGTAACACGCTGTATTTCGCAGCGCAGTCTGGAAGAGACGCAGTGGTCTTTGAATATCAGTACGATGACACGTCGGTGTCAAACGTCGCTCAAGACATCACGCTACACGCACTGGGCTACGTTCCCGCACCAATCATCCGCATGACGGGCGATCCGACAAACGACATGATCTTTGTACTCAGTGAGAGTGAGCCAAACGCAATCTTCTGCTACAAAATGTATCTAGACGGGAACACCAAAGCGCAATCAGCTTGGACTAAATGGACGTTTGGAACTGGCACTATAGTCAAATTCATACAGATCATTAACGGTGAACTGTTTGTGGTCATGACGCGCAACGGCGAGACTGTGTTTGAGAAAATCTTTCTGCGCTACGAGTTGTCTAACGAGAAACATCCGTATCAGATCAGCATGGATCGTCAGGTGTCACTGACGGGAAACTATGCCGCCGGTACGGGCCTGACTACTTGGACCACACCGTATCCACACCAATCAGCCGCGACCGTTGTGTTGTCTACCGATTTTGCAACAGGCCTTGTTGGCGAAGTTCTAAACGTCTCGTACCCGACTACCACGACGATCACAGCGGTTGGAGACTTTAGCAGCGGGGCAGCTATCGTTGGGACCACGTTTACCTCTCGCGTAGTTCTTTCGAAGCTGTACCCGCGTGAACCTCAGAATCAAACGACCATTACGACCGGTCGCTTTCAGCTAAAAAACATGAAGTTCAACTTCAAGGACACGGGTCATTTCAAGGTGCAAGTGACGCCAGAACGTCGAACCGCGAAAACTTACAAGTTCAATGGACGTCTCGTAGGCTCTGAGATTAACTTAATTGGCACAGCGGCTATCGAACCACTTGGATCATACAAGTGTCCCGTGATGTCACGCTCCGACACCGTGGATATTCAGATACTAAATGACACCGAGAAACCCATGAACATTACCAGCGTCGATTACACCGGATTGTTCAACGAAATAACGAGAGCGGGGTAACAATCATGTGCGATCCAATAACGGCGGGTCTGATGGCGGGTCAGATGTTTATGGCGCAGCAAGCACAAGACGCTGCCTATACGCAAGCTAACCAAGCGGCGGCTAGAGCCAACGCGCAGCTACAGCAAGAATACGCAGCAGCACAAGCGCAAACCAAAGCCGAATACGCTGAAACCAACCGACAAATGGCTGACGAACAATCACGCGATTTTGACGAAAAGTCAGACGCCATCCGCGCAGCAAACGAGTCGCTAGGCACAATGAGGGCAACCGAAACAGCTTTGTCCGACGCATCGCTCGGCACGATTCTGTTCGAGGAAGCCTATGGGAATGCTCTGAACTATACGAGACTCGACAAGACCAGCCAGAACGCGCTGTTGGCACTCGAAAGTCAAAAAGAGGCTGCAACGCAAAACTACATTAGTCGCACTACGCTGGCTCAAAATCAGACAACCAACACGCTGGCTGAAACCCATGCGCGGAAGGTCACCGCAAAGTTACAGAAGACGTCCAGTATGCTGTCGATTGGTGCAAATACTTACGGACAACATCAAACACTAAATGCTATCAGAGGGACATAAAATGGCTAGAATGGCTCGGTCTCAGACCAACTATCGTGGAGCCACTGGTGGTCTCGCTGGTGTCAAAACGCAATCGTTTGCTCAAGAAGTTCCCCAGATACAGAGCGAAGGTGCTGGGCTAGACCCGTTTCGTGGTGACCTTACGAATGCCTTTAATCAGTTCTTTGGTTCCGTTTCGCAAACTATTGGTACTTTCCAAGACGCGCACTTCCAGAACCAAAAGATCGAAGCGCAAGAATACGCGGTGGACATGAAGAAACAAGCGACTGTTTCTGCCACTGATTACTACATGGAGAACCCAAAGTCTCGCGACGTAGGCGCAGCGTTAAGTACGACAAGTCCCGAACAGCAAGGCAATAAACATTTCGTTGACACCTTCAAGTCTAGCCTTGGTGCAAACATTGGGTCACGGATGTATTCCGATTTTGCCCTCGCGCAAGCGCAACGTGCGCCTAGCACTTTCGAAGCGAATGCCTCGCAGTATTGGCAAGACAACTACAAAGAAGGCACTGGTGATGCCACAGTAGACATGGCTATGCAGACCGCTTGGGCTTCTAATTATGAGACCCAACGTGTTACCGCCGCGCAAGAAACTGTTAGACGTCAAAAGGCCGCGACTGATTTAGAGTATCGCCGGTCGATCTACAACAAGATGGCCCAGCCTGAGATTACGGCAGCGACGTTTAATTCAATACTGAAAGGTGGTACATCACGGGCTGGGGAAACGACCGGTCAACTCCAAGCCAGAAACTTGGGGATCATGGTGAACGCTGCGATGACCGGACGTATGTCACAGAATGGGATCGCTAAATTCATTGCTCATATGAACTACCAAGCGCAAGACCCAATGGACCCGTCTGCACCTCAGATGCCGTCAATCGCTCAGAAGTTTCCCATCATGAGTGCGAAAGCAGAGACCTCGTTGATGGACGCTGTGCAACGAAACACGACAATGGCGGGACAGCAAGCGTTCTCTCAGATGTCTTCAGATTTCAATACGCAACTTTCGAACACTCAGGACGAGTACGCAAAGCTAGCCCTGATTGGAAACAGAGGGTCTGCCGTAGTTGCAAAGATGCAGAATACTCCAGGGATTTCCATGACGCAGATCGCTGCGTTCAAAAAAGACCTGAACACAGAACGCTCAAAGCTGGCTGAGTATCATTTCAATCAGGTCGCAATGAACAGTGTTGCTAATGGATTGCCACCCGCACCATCCTATGATCCATCCGAAAACAAATCCGCATCCCTTGATTGGCTTAATCGGAATGCACCAATGGGTGTCGATGGCGCGTCAGTAAAAGCTGGGGCATTCTTGAAAAATCACGTTCAGACTTTCGGCGCGGGTAATTTCCCTAAGAATGTACAACAGAAGTTTGCGTCACACCTGACGTCGGGCGATCCAGCACAGCAATCATACGCATTGGAAGCCTTGATGATTGCCGATCCGACCGGCGCAAGTCTAGCCTCATTGCTACCAAAGAACGACTTTGCTGCAAAACTCGGTGCAGAGGCGGCGTTTATCGAAATGCGGAACGGTGCATCCCCACAAGCTGCCGCTGCCAAGACTTTTAATCCAGGTTTTATTGAAGCAATGCAGCAACTAGACGGCAAAGGCATGGGAGAAATCCTAGTGCCTGATGCCGCTAATGAACGTGAACGTGAGCAAACTGTCACTGAACTGTTTAACGAAGACGCAATGGGCGCGATGATACAGCGTCAGCTTTTAAATGAGTGGCGATTTACAGGTTTATGGTCATCAATCAGTGGGATTGACATTGAGACTCAACGTAAACTGAGGGCGGCTGGTAAAGTGTACGTGGCCTATCAGATGTCGCAAGATCGTGACTACAGCACTGAGGATGTCCAACAAGCGGCATTCAACGCTGTGTCAAATCAGATGTGGGTTCAAAATGGCATCGTGAAGTCTGGACGGCAAGCGACCAACACGGCTGGTGGTATCGTGCTGGGCAAAGCGGTTCTCAACACGGCTACCGGAGAAGTCGAGGACACCGTTGCGACCTTGGAGAATGACATATCGAACATTGAAAATGGTGCGTTTTCGATCTTCACTGAAGGTACACTTACAGCGAAACCTATACCTCGACTCGGAGATAACTCACAGATCGTTGTTAACGAAAACGGAATGCCCGTATCACTTCAAGTCGGTCAAGCGATACAAGTAGACAGCCGGTATCACCCGTCCGGTAAAGAGCGTGGCTTTTTGTCTAACTCAGCGAATTGGGAATACAGCCAGACTTTCACAGGTGATCTGGCACTAGATCGTGCAGCCGCCGTGGCAATCTTTGGACCAGGAATTCGTTTAGAGCCAATCTATACTGGATACGGTGGGGATGGGGCGATTGGTGAGTACGAATTGATTGTCATGCCGAGATTTATTGGAACACCTAAATTGACTCAGGCAGACATTGAGCGTCTCGCTCTTACGCCGCGTGAGTATCAACCCACCCGCTATGGCAGTGGTGGTCCCAAGCCGTTCTACTTAGTTAAATAGGAAATTCAAATGGACACCATAGACAACTATTTCACTGAAAATCCTATCGACATCACCACACTTAACGACGTCGGAGACCCGACTAAATACAACAGTCTGCTAAACGAAATGTATCGCGGGGCATATCGCGACGGTGGGTTCGTCAGCCCAACTATTGGTGTCACAGTTGAGGACACGATGCTGGACCTACCACACGGCGAATACGTTGAGATGCTGGAAAACGAGGTGTACTCAAAGATTGGACCATCAGCATTTGACACTGTAGCTAGTGACTACAATCGTGATCGTTTTGATTTCATTACAAGCCACCGCATCTTCAGTCAGAACGTACAAAAAGACGCGATTGGTCGTAATGTAATTGGCTACGAGTTCAATCTGGACAATCCAGAGAACTATGCGCTGGCGGCGGGTGTACTCGGAAAGACCCCCAAGCAGATGCAAGCGTTGATGGACGGCACTGAAGGTATTAGCAGCCGTGACAGCCGTGCGCTGTACGAGGCCCAAGTCGCCCAAGCAGACAAGCTGATCTCTGAGTTGACGGATGGTGCACCACTGCGCGGACCCCAGCGTATGACCTTAACGTCACTGGTGATGCATAACCCTGCGCTACTCGGTCCGAACTTAGTGAAACACATAAAGAACGGCGATGTCAAAAAGGCGATCACTGAGATACGCGACAAGTCCAACGGATCGAAAAACAAATCGTTGGCTCTGCGTCGGAAACAGGAAGCGATGCATTTTGGAGATTATAGTATCAAATCACTCCTAGAGACCGATGATCCAGAACTATTAGCACAGGCGGCAGACCACTTTGGGATGCCCAAGCCACGTAAAGTCACTGCGCCAGAGACCTCTTTGAAACCACAATTGAGACCCAATCAGGGCGCAAAGGTCCAAGGTGGTGGCGTCAAGCGATCATTACGCCCACGACTGAGACCAACGGCAAAGCCGGACAGCGGCTTGCAGAGTTCGTTACGTCCACGTTTGAGACCTGACGATATGCCCGTACCCGCGTCGGCTGGTGGTGTCGCCAGATCGTTACGCCCACAATTGCGGCCCGACAGTGTCGGAACGGAAGCACTTGTGAGTGAGCTAGAGATCGCCTTGGGCGTCGAAAAGCCAACAGCGGTGGACACCGCGATAGACAACAACATCGTGCCTGTTGTCGTACCTGACCAAGACGGTGAAATCACTGTGACGTCTTTGGGTAACACAGACACCATGCGACTTGCGGAAGAACTCGGAGCGGCGATTGAGAACGCTGGGATGTCTACAGAAATGAACGACGCTCTCAAGCAGATCAGCGGATCAATGAATGACAAGCTGGCAGAACTTGACGTCGATATGGACAACGCGATGTTCTTCGACAACACCCGTGATTACATCGCTGCGAGAGACTCCGGTGAACTGGTCGAGGGCGATGAGATCGTGATTGGTACAGACAGTAATCTATCGACCTTCTTGTACACTGAAGGTCGCGACGATCCAAAGAACGCCGTGCCAACGATGGAGCCGGTTAGTGAAGAAGCATTCCTAGACGATACCAATATGACTACCGTTAGTTCACTAGAGAAAGCTGAAAGAGCGTCACGCGCGGCAGCGACACAAGCAGACACAGAGGATCGCCTATCGACGGTACAATCGGTCCTCCAGCGTAACCGTAAAGTCTTAGACAAATCGAACTACACATTTGGCACCATTACTGACACCGCTGAAGAAGACTTTGAGGTCACCATCAGTACATCTGGTGACGTCTACGATTCTGAAGGAACTTTGATGGACGCCTATATCGAAGACGGTACGGTCTTCAATCGGGCCGGTGCAGTGATTGGATCGTTTGTCGAACAAGCCGCTGACCTTGCTGTAACAGGTGCGACGGTCGCAGCGGGTGGTGTCGCATTGGCGACTATCGCCGCGTACAAAGGTGTCAAAGGTATTGCGGAAGGCACTATCAATCTTGCACAAAAAGTCAACCAAATGGGTGGGCTTGCATTCTCGACCCCAGGAAGATTGCTAATTGGTGACATTGTGCAGCCCGATTTTTTCAAAAAGAACGTCATTAAGATTGACGAGAGTTATCTTACGATGGACGAGTTTGAAGTTCTAATGGACATCGCAAGACGTAAGGGTGCTGGTAAAGTAAATTCAAAAACAGACTATAAAGGCGCAGGGTCTATCGACGTGCGTGGCGACAACTCACCAGAACTTTCAAATTTGTCAGGAATGAACGCAGCAAGCCGAATGCAGAAATCGTTTGGTGACGCTATGATTAAGGTCATAGACGGTCATTACTATTTGGTCGATCAGTATGACTTTAATATTTTCGTAGACTATTCGGACACCAATGCCCAAGGCAAAGGCAAAGTGTACAACACGGAAGAGTACGAAAAGAAGTTTGGCGGTTTGGGTGTTGCAAAGGCACTTTCAATAACAATGGGGTCCGACAGAACTCTGTTTGATAAAATACACAATCTTGCATTCATTATGGGGTCGCGGGACTACGAGGGTACAAACAAAGATGTCGGACGTCAGGTCCGCATTAAGCTTGGACCCGTCGATAAACGTGTCGCGTCTAATTAGTCCAGCAAATCGAGATAAACAGGAGCCGACATGGCTGAAGAACAAACGGTCCAACAGACCACGACTCAGACAAACGTCGATACGGTCCAATCGATCCCCCGCCGGTACTCTACAGACAACGTAGAAGGTCTCGGCGTCATAGGCACAGCCGGTGAAATGTGGATGCAAGAAACGTGGATTGGCTCCACGATCCGCTACGGGTTCGACCGAGGCCGTGACGCCAACACTTTTGACTACCGGCCTGACAACAACTTTAATGTCTACGCGCACTGGACCGCGAACCGCGACAAAGACAACGACATGGAAGCTTTTGTCAAAGACGGTCAGTTTGACATGGTCTACTCGCAGCAACAATACGAGGCCCGTGTGGCATCGTTCCGCGCACAAGTTGCAGACCGTGCGAAGCTACAAAACGGCAGCGGCTTTGGAATGCTGGTCGGAGGCATTGGGTCCATTGTTGATATCTCCACGCTAATACCTGGGGTCAACATTGCGAAGCGTCTAGGGACCGCAAGTAAAGTCGGCAAGCTAATGAACAGTAAGCCAGCTAAGTGGGCGACCGCTGGTGCACAATTCAGCGTCGTGCAAGAAGCCGGTCTGCACTTGATGAACGACGTGCGGACCATCGAAGAAAGCGTATTGAACACTGCGTTGTCTTCCGGTCTCGGCGGTGGTCTTGGGCTATTCGTGTCGGCTCGACGTGGTGACAGCTTTCTGAACCCATCGAACCCGAATTATGTCTTTAGGCCTGACAGTAAAGTCAGCATGGGCGTCCGTGGACTAGGCGAGTCACTGTCAGAAAGTGTCGTACTCAAGCGTGTCACCCGCGACGGCAAACAGGTGTACGAG
>Ga0228674_1001985_pt1 | contig 11716 bp, 7 predicted proteins | sample 1D_rmetaG_FD_189054 | JGI IMG/M metagenome (GOLD analysis project Ga0228674, IMG submission 189054) | Seawater microbial communities from Monterey Bay, California, United States - 1D_r | ecosystem: Environmental > Aquatic > Marine > Coastal | place: USA: California | collected 2016-09-26
AGACATCGCCCAGGTGTCCAGCCACTGGCTGGAGCGCATCGGCCACTTCTTCGAGCACTACAAGGACCTGGAAAAGGGCAAGTGGGTCAAGCTCGACGGCTGGGGCGGCGCCGCCGAGGCCAAGCAGATCCTGATCGAAGCGCACCAGCGCCACCTCGACAGCAAGGCCTGAGCCTGAACCGGATCGCTCCGGCATGCCCTGCCGGAGCGATGCGGGTCACGTTTCACGACGACGGCACATCACTGTTGCTGTCGTATTAGGTAAATTGCGTCACTTCACACGTCGTCGACATCCATCGTCGAGACAGCCAGGGGAATGTGTCGTGCGTATTCTGCTTGTTGGGGATGCAGCCAGCCTGCCGGCCGAGCTGACCGAATTCATTGCCGATCTTGGGGAAGACTGGCAACCGTTGACCGCCTCCGATGGCCAGGCTGCGATGACCGCGGTCGCCACGCAGGGCGTGGATGCGGTGATCGTCTGCCCGCAGCTGCCGGACCTCAATGCCACCACGCTGCTGGGCCAGATCCGGACCCTGCGCCCGGAAACCATCCGCATCGCGCTGGTGGATGCCCTGCATGGCAACCGGCCGCCACCGGCGCGCCTGATCGGCGTTGCCCATCGCTTCCTGCCGTTGCCGCTGGCACCGGAAGTGCTGCTGGAGGCGCTGACCAGCCTGGAAGAGCTGCGCGAGGTGCTGGACAGCCCGCGCCTGCGCGATGCCATCGGCCGCATCGAGAAGCTGCCGTCGCCGCCGCACCTGTACCTGAGCCTGACCCAGGCGCTGGAGCACGACGACGATGCCGACAGCGCTGACGTCGCCAAGCTGGTCGCCGCCGATCCGGCCATCGCTGCCAAGGTACTGCAGTTGTCGAACTCGGCGTTCTTCAGCCAGGGCCGCACGATCTCCGATCTGCGCACCGCGGTGACCCGGCTGGGCCTGGCCACGCTGCGCGACCTGGTGCTGGCCAGCGAAGTGTTTTCGGCGCCGACGCTATCGACCGCCGAACGCAATTCGCTGCAGCAGCGCGCCCTGCTCGCCTCACGGCTGGCCGCACGCCTGCTGCCCGAATCCAGCGCCGAACTGGGCGCGACCGCCGCGCTGCTGGCCGACATCGGCCTGCTGCTGCCCGGTGTGCGCAACGAACGTTCCGAGCCGTCGCTGGCGGGAGATACGCGTCCCGGTCACGCCGAGGCAGGCGCCTACCTGCTGGGCCTGTGGGGCCTGCCGATGCCGATCATCGAAGCAGTGGCCTTCCACCTGCAGCCACAGCGCGCCAATACACGCAGCTTCTGGGTGACCGGTGCGGTGCACGTGGCATTGGCCCTGGTCAACGGCGATCCGGTGGACGAGGACTACCTGCAGCGCGCGGGCGTGCTCAACAAGCTGCCGCAATGGCGCGAGCATGCCAATGCGTTGATGGGGCTGGTTCCCAGCGACGTCTGAGCCCACCACTGCATCCAGCGAAACTCAAGGGGCGCGCCTGACGGCGCGCCCTTTCCTGCATCAGCGCGCGCCGCAGGCATCCTGCACGCAGTGACGATATTGCAGATCGCACAGCACCTTCGACTTGCCCGCAGCCAGGCATTCCTGGCGAAGCTCCTCGCAGTACAGCCCGCCCCCACAGACGCCACCGGTCTGGGCGAACACCGCACCCACCAATGTTGCATAGATCAGTGCAGCAGCAGACAGTTTGTGCAACAGCGTGCTCTTCATCGCTCTCTCCATGTGCAAGTGTCCGCAAGTGGACCCGTCAACTGTGTTGATTACGACACTGCAGGAACGTGACTTCGCTCACCTTCCAACATGTTTCGGAATTCCCCTACAAAAAAAGAGGGCGGGCCTTGCGGCCCGCCCTCCCCTTGCTGCTGTCGCGCTTCGATCGATCAGAAGCGCTGGGTGTACTTCATGTAGTAGAAGCGACCGATATCGAAGCCACCGTAGTAGGAGAAGCTCGAATTCGGCTGGCTGTACATGACCGGGCCTTCGTGGTTGAACACGTTGTTGGCACCGAGCGAGACAGTGGCCTGCCACGGCAGGTTGTAACGCACCTGCACGTCGTGGAAGGTGTTCGAACCGACCTTGCGGGTCGGCTGGCCCAGGGTGTAGGCCGAGTTGAAGTCAGGCAGGTTGCACTCGGTATCGTAGGAGCACGGCTCCTTCATGCCCGAGTAGTAACGCACGCCCCAGTTCACGCCCAGGTTGCCCAGGGTCCAGTCGACATTGAGGTTCGAACGGACGCGGAAGTTGGCACCCCAATCGCCGGTCGCCCAGCTGGTGTGCTGCTCGACCGGGGTTTCGGCTTCGTTGTCACGCTTGTACTCGAGGTAATCGACGTAGGTGGTCTTCCAGTCGATGACGAACTTGCCGAAGGAGAACTCCGGCAGGCGGTACTTGACGCCCAGGTCGTAACCTGCGGTTTCCTGGTAGCCACCGTTGATCAGGGTGCGGGTGACGTCGACCACCTGGTTGACAGCACGGCCATCGGTGCCGCGTTCGAAACGCTCACACGCCGACGCCACGCCCAGCACGTAGCACTGGTTGAGGATCGAGGTCACCGACTCGGCGGCGATCACGTTGTTGATGCGGATCTTCCACCAGTCGAGGCTGACGTCCAGGCCCTGCACGAAGTTCGGGCTGTACACCAGGCCGGCAGTCCAGGTCTTGGAGGTTTCCGGCTTCAGTTCCGGGTTGGAACCCGACTCGAAGGCGCTGTAGGACTGGGTGCCCGGGCCGGTCGACTGCGCACCGCCGGAGGTGATCTGGCGGAAGTTGGCCGGAACGCCGCCCGCCTGGCAGGCTGCGGCCACCGACGGGTTGCGCGCCGCCGAGCCGAAGCTGCTGTCGCACGGATCGGTGTAGGCGTCGAAGGTCTGCGACGTGCCACCGTACATGTTGGAGATGCTCGGGGCGCGGAAGCCGGTCGAGTAGGTCGCACGCACCAGCAGGTCGTCGATCGGCTTCCACTTCAGGCCGAACTTGCTGTTGATGGTGTCACCGAAGGTGTTGTAGTCCGAGTAGCGGCCGGCCATGTCGAGCGACAGCTCCTTGGCGAACGGCATGTCGGCCAGCACCGGCACGTTCAGTTCGACGTAGAACTCGTCGAGCTTGTAGCTGCCCTTGGTCGGCTTGCCGGCCAGGTCGGTGCTCAGGCCCGACTGCAGCAGCGCATCCGGGTTGTACTCGCCGCTTTCTTCGCGGTGCTCGTAACCGGCCGCGATGGCCAGCTCACCGGCCGGCAGCGAGAACAGCGAGCCACCGATGTTGGCGCTGTAGGCCTTGGTGGTGTTGGTGTAGGTATCGTGGCTCGGCAGGAACAGGTAAGCCTGCAGGGCCGGATCGGCCAGCGAGCCGTTGCCGGTGGAGCCGTACGGTGCCAGCGGGTTCCACGGGGTGCAGCCGGCGATGACGTGGCCCGGGGTGCCGCAACGGGCAACGTCGCCGTCCATGAAGGACGGGCCGACGGCATTCTGCACGTTCGGGATGAACAGGTTGCCGGTGCCGGTCTTCACGCCCTTGTTCTGGTTGTAGACGTAGCCCACGTCCCAGTCCCAGAACTTGTCACCGAACTCGAACGAACCTTCCAGGCCGGCCGAGAAGCGGAAGGTTTCCTGCTCCGACTCGGTCTGGCGCGGCATTTCCGAGGTACGACGGATGAAGTTCGCATCCGTGCCCAGCGGGTTGTAGATGCTGTTGCCCGACAGCGGGGTCTCATAGACCTCGGACTGGTACGGGTAGCCGGCGATCTGCTGGGTGGCCGTACGCTTGGTGTACAGCACGTTCGCGGTGGCGCGGATGTTGTCGGTCAGGTCGTAGTTGCCATTGGCGAACACCGAACGACGGGTCAGCTTGTTCTGCAGCCACATTTCCTGGCTGGCATTGGTGTAGTCAGCCGGGCCGAACTCGCGGAAGTCCGCCATGGTGTTGCCCGTGCCATTGTTGGCGCGGGTGTACCAGTTGTCGTTGCTGTCGATCAGCACGCCGTGGTTGGACGCCGGCGACCAGCCGTTGGCATCCGTATCGGTCGGGTTCGGGTGGAAGCGACCGTTCGGGTAGCGGCTGAAGGAACGATCCTTCGCCCAGACCGGATCTTCCTTGCTGTACTCGGCACCGAAGGTGATCGAACCGCGCTCACCGGTCTGGCCGTAGACGAAGTTGTAGACCTGCTTCTCGCCGTCGCCCTGGCCGTACTGGCCGCCGTAGACGCTGGCTTCCAGGCCGTCGAAGTTCTTGCGGGTGATGATGTTGATCACGCCGGCGATGGCGTCGGAGCCGTAGATCGCCGAGGCGCCGTCGGTCAGCACTTCAATGCGCTCGACCACCGAGGTCGGGATGGCAGCCAGGTCGGTGTAGCCGCCGGTGCTGACGCCCATGCGCTTGCCGTCCAGCAGCACCAGGGTGCGCTCCGGGCCCAGGCCGCGCAGGTCGACGTACTGGCCGCCCACTTCTTCGCCCGAGGTCAGGGCGTCGGCACGGCTGATGGCCGGCGAACCGGTCGCCGACAGGTTCTGCACGATGTCGCCGACGCTGGTGAAGCCCTGCTTCTCGATGTCGGCGCGCTGCAGCGCGATCACGGGCTGCGCGGTTTCCATGCTCGCCTGGCGGATGCGCGAGCCGGTGACCGAAATGCGGTCCAGGTCGGTCGTGGCCTTCGCTTCCTGGGCGGAAGCAAAGGCCGGCGCCAGCGCCAGCGCGATGCCGGCGGGCAGCAGGCCGAGCCGCACTGCGGGATTACAAACGTTCATCAATCTCTCCAAGGTACGTGTTAGCAGCGTGTTAAAACACCCCAGCACGTTACGATTGCGTTGCGACGCTGTATTTGCGCGACCCAACCAGAGACTTTGCAGAATGTGGCGGCAGAACCCCGCCGTTTTCGCGGAAGCGCGATGCCGATTGGCCGTAGCGGGCGCGGAAGGCGCGGGCGAAGCTGCAGCAGTTGTCGAATCCGCTGGCTGCGGCGACCTCACCCACCATCATGTCGGTGTCACGCAGCAGATCGGCGGCCCGTTCCAGGCGCAACCGTGCCGAAAGCGACTGAGGACTCTCTTCGTAGAGGCTCTGGAAGGTCTTGGAGAGATACCAGCTGGAGAAGTTGGTCAGTTCGGCCAACTCACCGATGCGCACCACGCGATGGCTGTTGCCCTCCAGGTACAGCCTTGCGCGCTGCATGCGCCCGAACACCTGCCGCTTGCGGCTGCGCGAGCGCCCCGGGCAGCGCTGCACGTTCTCGGCCAGGCCCCGCTGCAGGCTCGCCAGATGCAGCAGCAGCGGCCTCAGTGCATGGGCCGGCTGGCCACTGGCCAGCGCATCGCGCCACAACCGCAGGCCCACCCGGGCGTCGCTGCGGCTCAAGCGGCCGCGACCGGCATACAGGCCACAGTCGGCCATCTCGGTCAGTACCCGCAGCGCTTCCACGTTCAGGTTCAGGCCCACGCACAACCCGTTGCGGCCCGCCTGCACCAGCGGCCGGGACTCCTTCTCGAATGCGATCCACTCGCCCTGGCGCAGCCGGAAGCGCCCTTCCTTGGCTTCGACCCAGGAACTCCCACGCACCTGCATCCACACCGTGAAGCTGCTTCCCGCCGTCTGCAGGCTGCCCAGCCGGGCGACGCCGAGGCAGGTGGGCGTGCCTTCATCGAGGGACTTGTCGAGAGAGACGGTTTGGCCGCGATCGGCCAGTGAGAGTTGACGCATGTGGGCACCACGGATTTGCCTAGTACAGGTCTCCGTTTTGCCCAATCAGGCGGCAGCGCGTCAGGAAAGTCTGCCGAGATCGCCACGAATTCGTGGCGAGAACGGCACGAAAAAATTACGAAGAGAAATTCTTCTTGAAAATCAAAAACCTGGAGAACGCCGGGAACAACGTCGGTGCCGGCTGAGGCAGCTGCATGACGCCGATGTCGGCACCATCGCTCACGGCCAGGGCCACGTACAGATCACGACCATCGGCGCTGGCGCTGATCCCGTTACCCGCGCTGAGCCGTAGCGCATCCAGGCAACGCTCCGGGGCCTCGACACCGGCCTCGATGCGGATCAGGGTCGTACCACACCGGGTAGAAGTTCCCAGGTAGCCGATAGCGCCACTGCCGGCGACGGTCCAGGTGCGATAGCGCCAGCGGCTCGGCCTGTCCTCGCTGATCTGGCGCACGCTGGCCGACGACAGCGCCGGATCGACCGACCACAGCCCGCCAGCCGCCAGGCGCGTGAACAGCACCCGCCCGCTGCCACGATCGAAACGGGCCTGCGATACCCCGTCGATGCTGGCCAGCCGGCGCCAGGGCTGGGTACTGCGATCGAACAGGCTCAACCGGGTGCGCTGGTCCGCATCGCGTTCAACCACCAGCAGCTGGTCCTCGGTTGCACCGTACAGGGCCTGCAGCGGCTGCTCCGCTGGCACCGGCAACGCCTGCAGGCGCTCATCTCGCGGTGAGATCTCGTAGATCACCGTGCGCCCGTGTTCATCTCGCCCCACCACCAGCAGGTGGCGGCTGTCGGCGGACCAGTCCGGTGCCTGCCGCCCCTCTGGCCGCAGGCCCTCGATCGGCCGCAACGAGTCCGGCCGCTGCATGTCGGCCCACCACAGGGCGAAACTGCCGGAACGATCGGAGGTGAAAACCAGCTGCCGGCCATCGGGCGCCGCCATCGGTTGGCCATCGCGGCCACTGGAAGCGAACAGGCGCTGCGCGCTGCCGCCATCGGTCGGCACCTTGAATACACCGAACTGGGCACGGCGGTGAACGAACGCCAGCACCCCGCCATGCCGCGACACCGCAGGCCACTGCGCATCGTCCAGACCGGCATCACGCAGCGTGCGGCGTTCAACATCGAGGTAGTACAGGCGCACTTCGCTGTCGACACGCCGCCCGAACACAATGGTGCGGCCATCATCGACCCACGCCCACCCCCGCTGCTCGGCCGCTTCGTTGGTCAGCTGCTCCGGGACGCCGCCACTGGCCGGCATCCGCCACAGGTCGCCCATCTGCGGATTGCGCACGAACACCAGCCACTTGCCGTCCGGCGAGTAGCGCGGCGCATAGTCGAAGTCGTCCGCATCGACGCTGTAATCCACGGCATTCCACTGACCACTGGCCAGGTCGAGCACGCGGATGCCGCGGTGCGCATAGCGCCCAACCATGCTGCCGAATACCAGCCCACGGCCGTCCGGGGTCCAGTCGAAACTGAGCAGTTCGGTGCCGTCACAGCGCGTTGCCTGGCGCAGCGCGCCGCCGGTAGCGCTGGCAATCAGTACCTGGCAGCCGCCTTCGGCACTGAACCGTGCAAATGCGATCTCGCGGCCATCCGGCGACCAGCTGGGAAAACGATCGCTGGCGCCCACCGGGGGAGCGAGCAACTGGCGCGCGGGCGCATTGCCCGAGGTCTGCACCTTGATCGCTCCGCCGCCCTTGCCGTCCTCGTTGGCACCTTCGTAGGCGACCTGGGAACCATCGGGGGAGAGGGTTGGATAGGTCTCAAAACCACTGGTCGCGGTAATCAGCCGGTAGGGCCGCTGCGGGCTGCCGATCACGCGGACACCGTTCTCGACAGCCGCATCCACCGGTGAGCTCGCCACCGAGGGCCGCCGCAGCAACAGCATCGTCAGCACGATCACCGCCGCCAGCATCAACAAGCCTGCCGCCAGCAGTACCTTGCGCCGGACCTGGCGCCAGGTCCGGCGCAGGCCCGGTGCCGGCAACGGGATGCCGACAGGAACCACGCCCGCGGCGCCTGCCAGCGTCAGCGGCGGATCGGCAATCTCGCCGATCTCCACCGCAGGCTCGGGCGCTTCCAGCACCTGGACCGGTACCAGCAGGCGGTAGCCGCTCTTGGCGATGGTCTCGATATAGGCCTGGCCGTTGTCGTCATCGTTGGCAAACGCCTTGCGCAGCTGCGTGACCGCCTGGGTCAACACGTCGTTGGTCGGCAGCGTGTCAGGCCACACTTCGGCAAACAGCTCCTCGCGGGTGACCACCCGGCCGGGCTGGCGCAGCAGCACGCGCAGCACACCCAGCGCCTTCGGTGTCAGCCGGCGTGGACGACGCGCACCCGCAACTTCGACCTCTCGCGAGGACAAAGTGACGACGCATTCGCCAACCTGGATGCGGTCGGCCTCGGGCGGCTGGGTTTCGCTGCTGTTCATTTTCCGATATACAGTAGGGACGGGCCTGGGCAGGTTTCACCAGCGATACCGTCCCCATGCAGGGACAACAAAAAGCCAGATTCCGCACAAAGCATCGGCGCATACCGCAAAAACAATTACGCGGACCGATATTAGCCTAAGCCGGTTACCCCGCCTATGACGGGGTCGACACTCAGGCTCTCTCTCGCCGACGCATTCACATAATCTGCATCATCATTCGCGCCCTAGCGGGCGCGAAATTTTTATCTGGCGTTCATTTTCACATGCGCCGAAGCATCGTCAATCCGACCAGTCGCGAGACCACCAGCGCGACATACATGACGCCTGCGAACTGTTCGAGCATGACCAATGCCCGCGCCTGCGGATGCAGCGGCACCACATCGCTCAATCCGACCCCGGACAACAAGCTGAAGCTCAGATAAAGCAATTCCATCCAGCTGCGCTGCGGCCCCCCGCCCGTGCCCTGGAAACTGCCCGGGTACCACTGTTGGCACACCGCGAACGCAAACGCGAACGCCCAGGCCAGCAGGGTGAAGGTCGCACCGGCGGCAAACAACTCATCGCGGGTGACTTTATGGTCCTGCAGCATGTAGGCGATCAGCGCACCGGCCGTGTAGAAGTACAGCAGGCTCTCCAGCAGCTGCGCCGTGGTCAGCAGCGCGCTGCGGTCCAGCAGGGCGCCGGCCAGCGAGAACACCACCGAGGGGATCGCCAGCAGCAGCGCCAGCCAGGTGCCCAGCGGGCTGCGCTGCACCACCCACAGGGCAAGGCCAAGCACCGCCATCCCGAACATGCCCAGCGCCGCGCGGCCGGCGGCGGTGTCATCCAGCGCGGGATACAGCAGCACCGCCAGCAGTTGTGCACCGAGCAGCCAGGCCGAGGGATGGCGGCGGGCAATGGCCAGCCAGCGGGTGGTCATGGCAACAGGCATGGCGTCCTTTCCCCCGGGGCGATGGGCGGAGGATAGCTGGACACGGCGTGATGAGCGGTCGTGCCGGCTGCTGGCCGGCACGCCCCCTCGCGCATCACCCCTGGCGGTACACCTCGGCACCGGCGGCGCGGAATTGCTCCGACTTCTCCTTCATGCCGGCCTCGGCGTAGTCGCGCACGTCCTGGGTGATCTTCATCGAGCAGAAGTGCGGACCGCACATCGAACAGAAGTGGGCCAGCTTGTGCGCGTCCTTCGGCAGGGTCTCATCATGGAACTCCTTGGCCTTCTCCGGATCCAGGCCAAGGTGGAACTGATCCTCCCAGCGGAATTCGAAGCGCGCCTTGCTCAGCGCGTTGTCGCGCACCTGCGCACCTGGGTGGCCCTTGGCCAGGTCGGCCGCATGCGCGGCGATGCGGTAGGCCATGATGCCGTCGCGTACGTCCTGGCGGTTGGGCAGGCCCAGGTGCTCCTTCGGCGTCACGTAGCAGAGCATCGCCGTGCCGAACCAGCCGATCATCGCCGCGCCGATCGCACTGGTGATGTGGTCGTAGCCGGGTGCGATGTCGGTGGTCAGTGGCCCCAGCGTGTAGAACGGCGCTTCGCCGCACTCGCGCAGCTGCTTGTCCATGTTCTCCTTGATCAGCTGCATCGGCACGTGGCCGGGGCCTTCGATCATGGTCTGCACGTCGTGCTTCCAGGCAATCTTCGTCAGCTCGCCCAGCGTTTCCAGTTCGCCGAACTGCGCTGCATCGTTGGCATCGGCGATGCAGCCCGGGCGCAGGCCGTCGCCCAGCGAGAAGGTCACGTCGTAGGCCTTCATGATCTCGCAGATCTCTTCGAAATGCGTGTAAAGGAAGTTCTCCCTGTGATGCGCCAGGCACCACTTGGCCATGATCGAACCGCCACGGCTGACGATGCCGGTCACCCGCTTGGCGGTGAGCGGCACATAGCGCAGCAGCACGCCGGCATGGATGGTGAAGTAGTCCACCCCCTGCTCGGCCTGTTCGATCAACGTATCGCGGAAGATCTCCCAGGTGAGCGCCTCGGCGCGGCCGTCGACTTTCTCCAGGGCCTGGTAGATCGGCACGGTGCCGATCGCCACCGGCGAATTGCGGATGATCCACTCGCGGGTTTCGTGGATGTGCTTGCCGGTGGACAGGTCCATCACCGTATCGCCGCCCCAGCGGATCGCCCACACCAGCTTCTCCACTTCCTCGGCGATACCGGAGGACACAGCGCTGTTGCCGATGTTGGCGTTGATCTTGGTGAGGAAGTTGCGGCCGATGATCATCGGCTCGCTTTCCGGATGGTTGATGTTGTTGGGCAGCACCGCACGACCGCGGGCGATCTCGTCGCGCACGAATTCCGGCGTGATGATCTTCTGGATCGACGCACCGAACGCCTCGCCGGGGTGCTGCTGCAGCAGGCCTGCATCGCGGATCGCATCCAGCCGCTGGTTCTCGCGGATGGCGACGAATTCCATTTCCGGCGTGATGATGCCGCGGCGTGCGTAATGCATCTGGGTGACGTTGGCGCCGGCACGTGCACGGCGCGGCAGGCTGCGTGCGGGGAAGCGCACCGCATCGAGCTTCGGGTCATGCTCGCGATCGCGGCCGAAGGAAGAACTCAGGCTTTCGAGCTGCTCGGTGTCGCCGCGCTCTTCCACCCAGCCGCGACGCAGCGCTGGCAAGCCAGCGGACAGATCGATGCGCACTTCCGGATCGGTATACGGGCCCGACGTGTCGTAGACCGTGACCGGTGCATTCTCTTCGCCACCGAACAGCGTCGGCGTGCGGGTCAGCGCGATCTCGCGCATCGGCACCTGCAGGCCCGGGCGCGAGCCGGACACGTGGATCTTGCGCGAGCCGGGAATGGGCCGGGTCACGGATTCGGAGAGTTGCTGGGCCTGTTGCTGCAGGGCGGAGAGCTGTGCGTTCATCGGGCATCGTCCAGGAAGGTCAGGGACGAAGCGGCGGCAGTGCGCCGCCGCGCACGGACGGTCCTTGGGCGGAGTCCGGGCACGGCTGCATTGCAAAGCTTCCCTACGCCGGTATGAGCCGGATCAGGTTCCAAGGGACTGTCTCAACCGTGGCCACAAGGCCGCGGTACCCCCGCTTCTTGCTGCGCATTAGAGCATAGAAAACACTGCAGCTCATGGCCGTTGCAGCCGCGCATCGCGTGGATCCGTTGTTTCTGTATTAACAGAACCGTGACATCGCGTTCAGTAACGTGCACGTCCGTCGCATTCCAGCGACCGATGCTTCCTTCGCCGCCGACGCGGCCCCTGCCCGGTTCGCACTGCACGCCGCCGGCCCCTCGCTGCAAGCTCTGCTCGCTCCCCTCAATCCCTTGATCGGAGAAGCTCCTTCATGGTGTTTCGCATTTCCATCGCACTGGTGCTCGTCCTGGTGCTGCTGGCCGGCTTCGCGCCCGGCCCGTTCAATACCGTTGTCCAATCGGTACTCGCCGATGTCATCCGCAGTGTCGGCTGGCTCTATCTTCTGGTCGTGTTCCTGGCGCTGACCTTCTTGATGTACCTGGCCTTCGGTCGCTTCGGTAACCTGCGTATCGGCGGTGAAGATGCCGAACCGGAGTTCTCGCGCGCCAGCTGGATGTCGATGCTGTTCGCCGCGGGCATGGGCATCGGCC
>Ga0228674_1001989_pt1 | contig 11699 bp, 13 predicted proteins | sample 1D_rmetaG_FD_189054 | JGI IMG/M metagenome (GOLD analysis project Ga0228674, IMG submission 189054) | Seawater microbial communities from Monterey Bay, California, United States - 1D_r | ecosystem: Environmental > Aquatic > Marine > Coastal | place: USA: California | collected 2016-09-26
CTGCAATGGATTGAAATATTTTTTTTTCAAATTATTTTGCTTTCGCTAAATTAGAACTAAATAGCCCTTTTACCGTATAATTGATAAATCGACTAATAATCAGTACCTTTAAGTAAATGCGACGCGTTATTTTAATAGGATTCATGGGAGCAGGAAAAACTTCGCTCGGTAAGAAAATTGCCAATCGTATGGGGATTCCTTTCATTGATTCTGATCATGAGATTGAAGCGCATTACAACAAATCAATTGGTGATATTTTCACTGAGAAAGGAGAGTCGTACTTTCGAACAATTGAAACTGAGTACATTGAGGCTTTAGATCTTCGGGATGACTTTGTGTTGGCGACAGGAGGAGGGATGCCCTGCTTTGGAAAGAACATGGAATTGCTTAATTCTATCGGAACTACATTTTATTTGGAACGATCTCCAAAGGAACTAGCTCATCGATTATATCATTCGAAAACAAGTAGACCTCTAATTGCTGGACTCAACGAGTCAGAATTGTTACCTTTTATTGAAGAGCGGTTGGCCCAAAGAGAGGAATACTATAAGGATTCTGCGGTGATCTTGTCGCGAGATGAACAAACACCTCAGGTAATTGAGAACTTTACTGATCTTCTAGTTCATCCTCTCCAAAAAAGCTAATACTTCCACCTTTCTTCTCATTTCGCATAAGAATCGCATGGATTGCAGTACTCGCAATTACAATTAGCAAAAGGCTTTTATCAAAGCCTGTAGTGTCTTCTTTGAAATATTGGAAGCTCATGTAAAAGAGCTGCATCCCAAGATAGAAGAAGGATCCACCAAGAATAAAATAAATGAATTGTTGTTTCTTTCTATAGAGTAAGATCAATCCTACCATCACGGCTAGCCAGCAAATAACTCCGATTCCATAGATCGTCATTACTCGGGCAACAAAATCCTCAGGGTGAAAACCTAGCTCCAATCCACGGGCGTGCATTACGGTCTCAATAGGGACGTTTTTCATCTCTGTTATTGTCTCCCGCATAGAAATCGCAAAATAACCGATAAGATTCCAAACTAGAAAAACGAGCATGATTACTCCGTTGATGTAAAAGGTAACCCTTGTATAAATGTCAGGCTTTTTCTTCCCAAAAATGAAATTTCTGAAGCGTATCAATAGTGGGACAGGACTCTTAAACTTAGTCTCCTCCGCTACTTCTTCAACGTCTAATATTTCTTCCGGTTCTTCTGACATCTAATCTACAGTAATAACTAGGTATCTTGATGCTTTCCAAAATTCTGAAGGATCTGATATTGTAATTCGAGTTCTTGGTCCTTCTTCAGAAATTTCATATGCCGAAGTTGGATGAACTGTCACGAAGTGAACGCCTGTTCCTTCGATCATTATTTCTTTCTTTTTGTCAGCATTTATTTTCTCGAAGTATTTATCGTTGAAACCATCTCTGAGCGTAAGCTTCTTTCCGATTCCTATGAATCCATTGTGTTTTTCAATAACCCCATTTGCTTTTAGCTCTTTCGATGTGCCATAGGCGTAGTATACGGTGTGCATATCGTTTGTGAGGTTCTCAATTTTAATTTCGGCATTCTGATAGGCGCTGAATAATTTTGAATATTCTGCATCCAATTCATTCAATTCGTTTTCCAGAAGGCTAATTTGCTCATCCTTCCATTGGATATCTTTCAAGAGCGACTCGATCATTACCTCTAACTCATGAATTTTTACATTGTTAGATTTCATTTCCTCATTCAAGCGCTTAACCTTATTCGCATTCTCTTCTCGTAAGAAATTGATTTGTCGAATTTGTTCTAAAACCCATTCTTTATCGGAGTTAGAAATTTCAGGATTATTTGAGATTACTAAGATTTCATCTTTACGGATTCCAATAGCTTGAAGATTTTCTTGAATTTCATTAAAAAAGTGCAAAGATTCGTTAATTACTGAATCCTTCAGCTCGTTAGTGAGTTCTAATTGATCGATTCTATTTTGGAGGGCAGTGACGTCTGTAACGTCAGAATAATCATCGCCAACAGGTGTATCTTCTTTACAACTCGTTAGAATCAGGCAAGATAGAAGAATGAAGGAAAGAAATTTAGGCATCTTTTTTGTTGTTTGTAACTGCATTAGACAATGCAAATTTTATCTTTGATCGAAAATTACAAATTTATGTTGAAATATACAGTGTGCTTAGTACTATCCGCTCTTACATTTTATGGATTCGGACAAGAAATCAAGTATAACTTAAAAATGAATAAACCCCAAAATCACTATTTCCAAGTAGAAATGGAATTGAAAGGTTTTGACCAAGAAGAAGTTTTAGTCAAAATGCCAATTTGGGCTCCAGGGTCTTATTTAGCGAGAGAGTTCGCTAAGAATGTGGATTTGGTTAATGCCACTGATGAGAAAGGAAAGGATCTTGAGGTAAAAAAGATCGATAAAAACACTTGGAGGATTATAAAAGCCAAAGGGGCTGATATCAAAGTGAGCTATGAGGTTTACGCTTTTGAGTTAACTGTTCGAACTTGTTTCCTTGATCTAACACACGGGTTTGTGAGTGGATCAGGAATGTTTATGCGTGTTGACGGGCATGAAGCGTTAAGTGGTGAATTAGACATATATCCTTATGCAGGATTCTCAAGAATCACTACAGCACTTAAAAGAAAATCAGAAGGAGTAACGGGTGATGGCGCTCAAAGCTTTGTTTTCGATAATTACGATCAGCTCTTAGATTGTCCAATTGAGATTGGGAATCAAATTGAGTTCTCATTCATGGCTGCGGATGTCAAACACAATGTTGGAATCTATGGTTCAGGTAATTATGATATCGCAAGCCTGAAAAAGGATATGAAACGAATCGTTGAAGCGGCAACAAATGTGTTTGGCGATAACCCGAATGATGACTATACGTTCATCATTCATTGCGTAGAAAATGGACAGGGAGGTCTTGAACATATGAATTCAACTACTTTAAGTGTGAATCGATTTACATTCGATGGAAGCGCTTATTTAGGTTTTTTATCACTTGTTGCTCATGAGTATTTCCATTTGTGGAATGTGAAACGAATTCGTCCGATAGAGCTAGGACCATTTAACTACGATCAAGAGAATTATACATCGCTATTATGGGTGATGGAGGGCTTCACATCTTATTATGATGAGTTACTGTTATTGAGAGCGGGCTATTACTCTGAAGCGGACTACCTTAGAAAGTTTTTCGGGACATTGAATTATGTTGAAGGATCGGTCGGTGCTAGAGTTCAACCGGTAGCTCATGCTAGTTTCGACGCATGGATTAAAGCATATCGACCAAATGAGAATAGTAGAAATACCACAATTTCTTACTATTCCAAAGGAACAGTAATTGCTGCAATGCTGGATGCGAATATTATTAAGAAGTATAAAGGCAAGAAATCGTTGGATGACTTCATGCAAAAGATTTATGCTGACTACTACGTTAAGAAGCATCGTGGTTTTTCAGAGGATGAATTTAAAGCTGAATTAGAGCGTTTCCTTAAAGAGGATCTTGATGGTTTTTATGAAAAATATATCAATGGAACTGTGATGCCGAACTATAATGATTTCTTTGGCGAATTAGGTGTTCCTGTAGAATACGTTGGTAAGTCTAAACCAAGTGTTGGTGTTACATTGGGCCAATCAGGTGGAAAAACGATCGTGAAGGGGATTAGAAGCGGTTCAGCTGCAGAAGACGCTGGCTTAAGTGTGAATGATGAAATTATCGGGTGCAATGGATTGCGTGCTGATAAGAAATCACTAGAGGATTTCTTCGTTACATTAAATGTTGGCGATGAAATTCAATTGTTGATTTCAAGAGACCAAGAATTGTATTCTATAGCAGTAACAGTAACTCCATACGAGAAGCCTAGGTTTAAGTATACGTATGATGCTGCAGATCTGAATAAGCTAGGGAAATTTTGGTTGAGAAAGGATAACTAATGAAGTCATTCGTTCTAGTCGCAGTTTTAGCTGCAAACATGATAAGTTTTGCTCAATCTGATTTTGAGCAGGTAAAGCTTCCTCGACCGGACGGTACCACTTATCCATACGCTCAAATTGAGCCATCCATTGCGATACATCCAAAAAAGCCACGGATCATGATTGCTGGTTCTGTACTTACGGATTATTACTATTCTAAAAATGGTGGTAAAACGTGGAAGAGTAAGACACTTGAGAGCCCTTATGGAGTCTATGGTGATCCCGTAACCATTTTTGATACGAAAGGCCGTCCATACTATTTTCATTTAGCGAGTTACGATAAAACCTCTCACTTGGACCGAATCGTTTGTCAATCAGCAAAGAAGGTCTGCAAGACGTTTGATGATGGGACTTTTCCGGAACCAAATGGTACTAAAGTGCAGGATAAACATTGGGTAGTGGTTAATCCAACAAACAACGAGCTCTACATGACTTGGACGCAATTTGATGCGTACAATTCTGCGGACCCAATGGACAGCTCAATAATCGTTTTTTCAAAATCAAGTGATCAAGGGAAAACATGGTCGAAGCCGTTGAGAATATCGAAAAATGGCGGCGATTGTATTGATGATGATGACACTGTAGAAGGCGCTGTTCCTGCTGTAGGCCCTAATGGTGAACTATATGTTACCTGGACAGGACCAAATGGTCTGGTAATGCAAAAGTCATTAGATGCTGGAGAAACGTGGTTGCCTGAGGAGAAAGCACTCGAAAAGCATTGGGGTGGATGGACACTCGATATTCCAGGTATGTCACGTGCAAATGGGCTTCCAATCTTAAAGTGTGATCTGAGTAATGGTCCAAATCGTGGAACACTTTACTTAAATTGGTGTGATCAGCGTAATGGATCTGATGATACGGATGTTTGGTTGATGAAATCTGCAGATGGCGGAGAAACATGGTCTGAACCAATTATGGTGAACCAGGATGACTCAAATAAACATCAGTTTTTCACTTGGATGGATATTGATCAATCAACAGGATACTTGTATTTCGTTTATTATGATCGACGGAACTACACGGATATCCAAACAGATGTTTACGTGGCAGGATCTATTGATGGTGGAAAGAACTTTGTAGAATCGAGAGTTTCTGCAAAACCGATTAAACCTAATCCAAATTTCTTCTTTGGTGATTACTTGAACATTGCAGCTGTTGATGGGGTAGTTCGGCCAATTTGGCCAAGGTATGATGATGGAAAGGCGTCTCTTTGGGTGTCCTTAATTCAAGACGAGGAGCTTTTTAATTTTCTGACTCCAGTTAAGTCAAACGACGAATAATCTCCTCCTCATCCGGATACGCTTCAAGAAGTTCATTGGTCTTGAATAATTCGAAGTCCCTGAAGTCAAATCCAGGCGCAACAGCGCAAGAGACAAGAGAATAACTGTCTGGATCTGAAACAGTGGATCCAAAGATAGTTTCTGCTTTCACTAGAACTTGAGGTGCCTGCCCTTTTTCCATGTCAATGCCCAAAAGATGCTCCTTGTGCCCTTCAGAGTCAAGCGTATGAACGATTAGTGGGCTTCCTGAATGAAAAAACCACAATTCATCACTTTTAATACGATGAAAGTGCGAGACATCTTGAGATCTTAGCAAGAAATAAATGGATGTCATGAGCTGGCGATCTCTACCTGGTATGTCAATAGGAGATCGATAGACTTCAGTATAATATCCACCTTCAGGGTGTTCAAGAAGGTTGAAATGCTTGATTAGTTTTTCAATGTGATCATTCATAGATCAAAGAAAACGAAAAATCTGAAAGGAATGAGAATATCTAATTTTAATCGAAGCAGTCTTGTTTTTCCCAGGTACAAGTGCACTCGGGTCTGAAGTGCCCCATTGAGCTAGAAAGGCATGTGAATATGAGTCAAGAAGGTACAGTTGATTATTCTCTCCAATTTTAACTCCTAGTCCTGTTTTAACAAGAGCTGTAACATCATATGAGAACCATTGTTTGTTGTGCTATTCGGTGGAGGATAGGTGACCCCGTCAATTACGATCGCATCTGATTTGACATGAGTAGCCATGTACCTTGATCCGCTAACGCCGAGACTGGAGAATCCAAAAAAAACATTACCTCCGTAATAAATGCCGGCTTGTTGACTTACGGTTATGTAATCATGATAATACTTCGTGGTGTGATCCCCAGTAATAATCCCATAATCATCTGAGAACTGAACGGTGGACCTACAACTCTTTTGCTCGAAACCTGCACCAGTTTTCAGGAAAAGTGATCCAAATTTGTTTTCATAGAGGCCATTAATTACGAAGCCAAGGTTTGGATCAAGAAAGTTGTAATTCTTTTCAGGTTTAAAAGAAGCTGTTATTCCAGATTCAAGTCCGAATGAAGAGGTTTGAGCTATTAGTGCGAATGGTCCTGCGAATAGTAGTATACATATTGATCTTAAATGTTCTTAACGCAGAAGTTCCTATACTAGTATAATTCTGATAGATGAGTTATCTCTTATTTACTGAAAAGGAATAGAGATGATTCTAGTCAACCCGAGTCATTGTGTATTTGTACTTACCACTATCCTTTTCTTCAATTGCAGTAAGTTTTTTATTCGAAACAACGAGTTCATCCCAGTAAACATCATTGATGATTCCTAAGCTCGTATTGTCCATGGTTCCAATGAGCACATAAACCGTAGATTCAGTATCATCATCTTCATCATAGTTCGTGTACCAGTCAATATACCATGCGCCATAGGCTGTAATGTCCGATTTCGCATCATATGCAGTGAGCGTCCAGTCATCATTAAATGTCACGGTACAATTAACATAAGCGTCTGTGAAGTCTGTGTAGGAAATATTTCCTTTTGGTTTGAATTTAACTTTCTCAAAAAGCCATGTCCCAACAATTTTTTGTTCAGGAGTTGTTCCAAATGAATTCTTATGGCAACTACTTAATATGGGAAATACTAGAAGAAGTAGAATGAACGCAGTCTTTAGGCTTTTCATAAGGTCGTATTTTCATTAAAAATAGCAAACACTGTTCCAATAATTTACATTTGATCACTGTAAAGGTCCCAACTCAGGCTGTGGTCCTTTGTTTCTTACTATAGGGAAGAAATACTTCAAGTCGATTGATAGAAATGACCCATCCACAGGGCCGTCTACACGGATGAAATTACCTTGATATTCCCAGTCAGCTACCAAGTCAAAGAGTGGGGCGAAAGGCACTCTTGCTGAACCTCCTAGATAGAAGAAGCCTTGCTTTTTAGTTCGGTATTCGAACCCAAGATCAGCATTCAAAGAGGCACCAACTTTTTCACGTGTTAAGCCAGTATGTCGATAAGTGTGAAGACCTCCGGGTTGATTCACGACACCAATATCCGTAGGTTGATAAGTAATAGCAACTCCAATGGAGGCATTCATAAAAAGCTCCTTAGATAGCTGAATGTAGAACAATCCATTGATTGGGACCGCATATTCAATGAAGCCTAGCTGGTCTTCAGCATATGAGTTTGAATCTGCCAATTCCATGGTTAAATCGAAGTTTCTTCGTGTGAAATTAATCCCCGATTCGAATGCGATTAATTTAGTGATTCCAGCCCGCACGATTCCACCAAATCCATACCCCGGCTTCTGGGTTAGCGTAGTAACGAAACCCTGAGATTCTAACTCAAGATAAGTCTCTCCAAGAAATTTTGAGGGGAAAACTGGCCTTACTTCAACACCGAAATATGCAGGAAGCGCACCTTTACGCTTTAATGACTTGGGCTTTGATTGGGCAAAAGCACCCATGAGCAAAGCACAAAACAGTATGGATATCAAGTATTTCATATTCCGTTGCAGCTAAGAACGTGATAATATTTCAATTATTTTGACTCATTGATTGAATCAAGTACTTCATTGTGTGATCTGAGCTCTCCACGCGAATTACAATATCCAAGAATCGCAATTAGCAGTAGACTAAATGAGATGATCATTAAAAAATACCGAAAGCCTCTATAGGGGATAAATGGTTTCTTATGCTCTGCTTCAACAGCAAAATTAATTTTCTCCGTCTTTTTGTAGTCATTCTTATGAATACCGAAAAGTGTGAATTCACCCTTTTTTCGCTCTTGAGATCCTTTTTCAAACCAAATATCTTGTTCCACTAGTTTCTTTTCAAAAGAACTTGCTCTGCCTTCGTCTGCAAAGCGATATATGATGTACTTACGGTTATCAGGATGCTTAGTGTAATTTACTAGGCCTAAGTCAACTACGTTATCTATTGGATTGTCCATTATAAATTTGACTTATTTCCATTCAGTTGTATACTCAATTGGTTTTCGGTGAGCTTTTGGCCATTTGATGGCAGGATACCCAATATAGAATATACCTAAGCACTTATCCTTCTCGCTCAATCCAAGAAACTCATTCATTTCTTCTGTGTAGATTAGCTTAGGTGTAGACCAAAAACCTCCAAGACCATAAGCCGTGCAAGTCAAGTGCATGTTTTGAATCGCACAGGCAACTGCTTCTATTTCTTCTATTTCTAAAATTCTCTCTTCTTTTTGGCGTTCCATACATACAGCAATAGCTACAGATGATTTCAATGGACGCTGAAGTAATTTGGCCAGTTTTGTATCAACCTGGTCCTCTTTCGGTACTTTCTCTAAGTATGTCTTGCCTAAAAAATCGCTAAGCAACTCACGACTCTCTTCCATAAATACTTTAAACCTCCAAGGTTGAGTATTACCGTGCGTGGGTGCCCATTGCGCATTATTTAATATTACCTCAACTTGTTCGCGATGTACCTGTCTTTCACTGAATTGTTCCGGATAGATTGTTCTTCGTTCACGAATGAGTTCGTTGATTTCAGAAAGATTAAATCTCATAGTTAAAAATAAAGCTCTAAAATTACGAAATAAAGCTAGAGTGCTTATCTTGCGCAATGAAATTACTACGCATGAGGATATCTTTTAACGCTCCGTTTACTATTGCCTTTTCCACAGTTGCGGTGGCTGTTTATTTTTTATTTCAGATGGATGGAACTATTCCTCGAATCTTTAAGTTGGAGGGTGATTTTCAACTCACGAATTGGAAATGGTATGTGAGTACGGTCGGATATACCATGGGGCATGGGAGTGTGGCTCATCTTATCGGAAATGTGTCAATAATTCTCTTACTAGGGCCTTTTGTGGAGAGAAGATACGGTGTAAAACGATTGTTGGGTATGTTCATCATTACGGGAATCTTAACTGCTCTCGTTCATATAATATTTTGGGAGCACACATTAATTGGAGCAAGCGGAATTGTATTTATGTTCTTCGTGCTCAGCTCACTTATAGATATGCGAGGAAATAAAATTCCGTTGACATTTATCCTGATTGCTGTTCTATTTATAGGACAAGAAATTGTCCAGAGCTTTCAGAGTGATAGCATTTCTCAATTCGCTCATATTTCAGGAGGAGTAATGGGCGCTGTCTTTGGGTTTGCATACCGGAACAAGACTTCTTTGAACTAAGTCATTAGTTGTCACCTCTAATGCCGTCGTATTCACCACGACCTGGATCATTCATTGCGTCTACTTCTTTCTTGATATAGAAAAATGACTTATCGATTGTTCGATATTGTCCATCAGGGGTAGGACCTAAAGCAGGGCTGGAAACAATTGTAGCAGTACCATCTATTAGTACGTATTGAGGATATGCTTCAACTCTATATTTCTCCCAAATGGAGTTACCTTTAGAAATGGCATAAACGTCCCAGTTAAGTGCTTCAACTTGTTTTAAGAAGTTCGTATCTATTGAATCTCTCGCCTCGTAAATTGTAATAAAGTCGACGTAATCTTTGTACTCTTCTTGTATTTTTTCAAGCAAAGGAAGCTCTTTAATATTTTCAATACGATTAGGGTGTAGGAAATGTAGATAGACATATCTGCCTTCATAGCCCAAAAGTGTTTTAGTCTCCTTACCATCTTCCATTAGAACAAAGGTTGGTGCAGGTCCGCCAGGAACAAGTTGCGTAAGCCTGTCTTTAAGGTTTTTTGCGATGATTGAATTAGCCTTAAATAAGCTTCTATTCGATACGCTATCAAGGATTGAGAGGATGTTCGTCTGCGGAAAACGATCTGAAAAATACATTTCACTGAGTCCATTCAACATCATCATCTCACGAATTCTCAGGTTGATCATCGTATACTCAGTTGACAATGCCTTCATTACCTCAGTTGGACTACTTTGTAAGACACCTGTATATACAGCTTCATTTGTCTCCGCAGATAGACGAGGGATCATTTCTTGGTAGAACTTGATCACATATTCCATGTATGCGTCATTATGATATTGAACAGGAGTATGCTTAATATAAAAATCATGCTTCTCATAACGATTCCGTTCTGCAGAGTGATTCACATTGTCTAAACCAGCTATCGTGAACTTCACATAAGTTTTGAAGAACAATGATGTGTCTAGCTTATACGCTTTTTCAACGTTTTCTTTAAATCGATCTAAATTTTCCACATATGTTGCCGCATCTTTGTTTCTTAGGTAATAGTTATTGCCTATGAAGTTATCGATCCATCTCTGGAAACTCAATATCTTATAATTGATGTCAATGCTATCAAGAGAAAGGAAGCCAATTTCAATTTGGTTACCACTTTGGCGAACTGGGTCATATTTGTTCTTTCCAGGGATGAAAAGCTTGTATTCCGCATCTGGCTGGATATATAAAAAACCACTATTATTATTTGCCTTGATTATTACCTTCTGAAAATATGGGGAGTTTAGACTGATTGAAAATGTGCTGTCAGAATCAACAGTTGTTGAATTCACTAAGCGTTGCTTCATGCTGAAATAGTCTTCTATTTCATATACTTCAATGTTTTGCCCAACATAACTTGGAGCCAACCCTGAGACAGTCACAGATTGCCCAATAGAAGCGAAGGAGATAAACGATATAAGAAAAGCGATTCTATTCATAGGAGATACTTTTGAATCAATACGGTGTTAGTAGTACATTTATTGTACCAATTATTAAACGAGGAGATGAGGCTTCGTTACAAATTGTTCAATTGCACCATCATTCTTGTATATCTCACGTACAATTGATGAGCTAATTGCACTTTGATCTTTGTTGGTTAAAAAGAACACTGTTTCAATCCCTTCTAGATCAAAATTCATATGTGCAATTGATTTCTCATATTCGAAATCCTGTGAATTCCTTAGTCCTCGAATTATATGCTTTGCACCGTTTTCTTTGCATAGGTAGACAGTGAGCGTATTGAATTCTTGAATGGAAATTCGTGTTTCTCCCTCAAAGATCGATTGAATATGAGCTACGCGCTTGTCAAGGTTGAATAGATACTTCTTTTGTTGATTTACACCAATGGCAATGATCACATGATCAAATAGGTCGAGACTTTTTCGAACTACAGATTCATGTCCCTTAGTGAATGGGTCGAACGATCCAGGAAATACTCCAATTTTACTCGGCATCTTCATTTATTTTGAAAAAACTAAAGTTTACGTTTCCATATGTACGTAAAATATCGAAATGAGTTATACTCTCGAGCTTAGTTTCTTTTCCGTGTTCGATTATCAGGATTCCATCTTCTTTAAGAAGGTTTCTTTCAAAAACGATAGCTGCAATCTCCGCATGATGTTCGTAGACATACGGCGGGTCAGCAATGATTAGGTCAAATGTATCAGTAGTCTTTCTTAAGTATTTCAGGAGGTCTGATTTAACCACGTTTAGATCATCCATGCAGTCGTACTGCTTTCCCATCTTAACTA
>Ga0228674_1001992_pt1 | contig 11695 bp, 7 predicted proteins | sample 1D_rmetaG_FD_189054 | JGI IMG/M metagenome (GOLD analysis project Ga0228674, IMG submission 189054) | Seawater microbial communities from Monterey Bay, California, United States - 1D_r | ecosystem: Environmental > Aquatic > Marine > Coastal | place: USA: California | collected 2016-09-26
CCTAAAGATAATATTTTTATTGTCGGTGAGTCAGAAATTGGTATTGAGTCACTAAAGTATATTATGAATTATGGTCTGTATCAGATCTTCTCTGTATTCATTAAATCAGCAATACCCATTAATCAGTGGAGAGATCTATATAAAAAGTTTGTGCATCCAGCCGGCTGGTTTCTTGGCGGCGCGGTTCAGATTGAAGAAGAAGCAGTTCTGTGGGGACTTGGAGAGAATCCATTCTTAAACAGAATAATGCCAGAAGTCATTCCTGCACCACCGCCAAGTTTGCAGGTCGAAGGTATCGCAAGGCTCACATTCGGTAATCAACTTGTGGATATGACAGGTATCCTTGATGATGGTAACGATCCAGATACAGCAGCAGCATATATTAGCTTGACAGCTATAGTTAACAAATATGCAGACTTCACTATAGCAGAACTAAATGCAACATACGGTGAGATTGAAGATGTTATGCACGTCAACTCTCCAACGTTTGATGATGATAGCGATCCGACATTCTATCCTTACGTTATCAGGATGGATAACAATGCTGAGACAATGGATCAAAGCACATACTATACAAGATCATACGATTCACTAACCCAAGAATATATGTTCGAAGGCTATGTCAACAACGACTACGTAGAATTAACACCATAAGGGGTAACAAATGGTAGTAACATTAAGAAATGTAAAAGGCTCGGCATTGACCCACTCCGAACTCGATGCCAACTTTACCACAATCACTGCGCAAACTTCATTGATATTAGACTCTGCGCAAGTCACATCAATTGCTAGCAATTTAGATGCAGCACAGCCGATCTTGGATTCAGCTGCTGTTACATCTATTGTTCAGGCCAATGGTGGAATAGATTCAGCAGCAACCACAACTTTGATTGATGCAACGTATATCAACAACTTAGTATCAAAGGGTATAAACGATCTAACCAATGTTGATATATCTGGCATTGCTAACGGTCAGGTTCTCAAGTGGGCTTCGGGGTCATCTACTTTTGTACCTGGAAATGATTCAGGTGGAGGCGGTGGATCTTCTTTTGATCAAACGCTTAACACTACCGATGATGTTGAATTCAATACTGTAACGGCAAGTGGTATATCCACAACAGTCGCAGGCACACCACAGATATCATCTAGTAGCAATCTTACAATTTCAGTTGGTGGGTCTGCTACTGTATCAAAAGATGGTTCTGGTAATGGTGGTGGTTTTAGAGTTGCTAGCTTAACTACTGCAGAACGAAACGCTTTGGCTGCAGCTAATGGCGAGATCATATATAACTCAACAACTAATACTTTGCAAACGTATGAAGCCTCTGCTTGGGAGGACGTTAGAAGTTCGGGTGGATCGACTGAGACTACCTTCACACTGACATCAAATGGTTCAGCGGATTATGTCTTCGCATCTGATGGGGCTTTCTTTCCAACACCTGTAAACGATCCAGTACTATTTCTTAGACGTGGTGAGACGTATGTATTTGTTAATAATTCTGGCGGATCACATCCATTCCAGATTAGACTAGCTGCTAACAGCGGAGCATATAACACTGGTGTTACAAATAACGGTGCAAACTCAGGGAACATTACATTTGTAGTACCTATGAGCGCTCCAACCACATTGTATTATCAATGTACAGCTCACAGCTCTATGGGTAACACAATCAATATTGTATAGGTAAACTATGTCCGAGAAAACATACATCATCGCAATGGAAAAGGGTCAACCTAAAGACCAGCTGAAAGATGAACTGACAGCTGAGTCTGGTAGTGACTATGTCCCTGCTAGAACAGTTGATGTTGTTGAACCACGTAATGGCAGTGCTAGACATTTTGCTATGGCTCTTGCTGATGATGAGGCAGAGGCTTTACGTGACGATCCGCGCGTAAACAGTGTCCACGAGCCCATTGAGTGGGACGATGATATGTTAGACTTTGAACATAATCATAGAAATGCTTGGACACGACAAACTACTTCAACCAGTCATAACAACTGGGGTATGCTTAGACATATCGAAGCGACCAACGCTTGGGGATCTAATGTAGCTAGTACCAGAAGCACAGAGAACTATACTGGTCACTTAGATGGTACCGGAGTTGATATAGTTGTTCACGAGGGTGATGCTGCAAGACCAGGTCATGAACAATTTAGAGATAATGACGGTGTCTCAAGATATAACACTCTTCAATGGAATACTCTTCCGAACATGAGTGGTGCTAGTACAATTAACTATTCTTCTGCAGGTGGGAATCATGCTACTCACGTTCTAGGAACAATGGGGGGAAGAACAGTAGGTTGGGCCCCAGGAGCTCAGCTGTATAGTTGTCCCATAACATCTTTGGGAAATTCTCTCTATTGGTTTGATGCTGTAAAAGAGTTCCACTTGAATAAAGCTATTGATCCTAAAACAGGGCATCGCAGGCCAACTGTTATGAATATGAGTTGGGGATACAAAACTTCTTTGTCATCTATCAGTTCGATATATTTTAGAGGCACGCTGAGTGGTAATACCCCAAATTATGCTCTGGGCCTTATCGGTGATACAATCAATAGAGTTAATTGTCCAATATATGGTTTTGAGTCAGAGATCGACGAACTACATGAAGCGGGTGTCATTATTACAAAGTCTGGTGGGAATCAATATCAAAAACTTGATGTAGATGGTGGTATAGATTACGATAACTATATGACACGCACCGTGACTACCGGAAATGTGTCAGCTGGCCAGCCGCTTTATTACAATAGAGGATCCAGTAATAGAAGCACTGACACAATTGTAGTTGGTAATATGGACAGTAGTTTATATCAAAATACAGAGGCCTCAATTGTGTCTAGTGAGAAAGGCCCACGCGTAGACGTTTGGGCTGCTGGAACCAATATTGTTAGTGGTGGCAATGGTAGTGATACAACATATCTCAACTATACAGGTACAAGTATGGCAGCTCCACAAGTAGCAGGTATGTGTGCTCTATTGGTTCAAATGAATCCAGGAATGACTCCAAAACAGGTTAGAGAATGGGTCATAAATAATGCCAAGAGCGATTTGTTATTCGTTGGCGATACGGATAACACAACATACTTTTCAAATGATAGAAACTTACAAGATGGTAATAATAGAATAGCTTATTGGCCTTATCACGACCATAGGCCATTAAATCTCTTAGCTAACCTCGAGAATGTATCATTTTAACATATAAATAGACTTAACGAAATCAGAGGTACGTAATGACGCGTCAAAATCTAGATCTGGGTACTACAGCAAATGATGGTACAGGCGACACGCTCAGACAAGCTGGTACAAAGATTAATACTAACTTTCAGGAGCTCTATCAAAAACTTGGTGGGGACAGTAATTCGTTATCAGGATCCATTTCTGTGGGTGCTGCGGGTGTCACATTTGAGGGTTCGACAGAAGATAACTTTGAAACTAGTTTAGTTGTAGTTGATCCTACTGATGATCGTATTGCAACATTACCTGATGCGACTGGCAATATTGTTTTAGATACAGCTACTCAAACCCTTACGAATAAAACTCTAATATCATCAGTTTTAACTACACCTCAGATTAACGATGCATCATCCGATCATCAGTATGTTTTAGGTGTAGAAGAGTTAGCAGCGAATAGAGAAATTAGCCTACCGCTACTAACTGGCGATGATCAATTTGTATTCAGGGATCACGCTCAAACATTAACTAACAAAACTTTAACAAGTCCTACTCTTACAACTCCAGGAGTTGTTACAAGCATTAACGATCAAGCAGGTGCTAAACTAATTGCTGTAACAGCTGCTGCTAGTGCGGTGAACAACTTATCAGTTACTAATGGAGCAACAGGTTCTGGTCCAGATGTCAATGCAGAAGGAACAGACACCAACGTCAACCTAAACATAGCCGGCCAAGGGGCGGGTTCAGTTAATATTAAAAAAGCGGCGTTTGGATCTCAAACAATACAAGTGAATGGCGCGGCTTCGGACGAGGCTACTTTGATTGTTTGCAACAAAGGTACAACACTGTTCGTTACATTGGATGCTGGTACGACTGTTGGAGAATATAAGATATTCACAAACAAAGGAGCGGGTAACGCTACTATTACGCCTTCAAACTTTGCTCAAGGCGTTTCATTTACACTGCAACAATATGAAGGTTGCCAAGTTGTTTGGGACGGTTTAAACTGGTATTTGATTGGCAATCAATCAACCGTCACGATACTATAATAGGAACATAAAATGGTTGCAATTATTACAGACGCATTTAAAAGACAAGTTCTTGACAACATCTATGATGATGTGAAGGATTCAAATAACACATACTATATTGGTATTGGCCGTTCAGAGAACTGGGATAGCTCAGACACTCCACCAGTTCCAAATAACACTGTTAAAGATGTTCGTGACTTTAGATTGTCAATGCAGGGTGTGAAGAACGCTGAAGATGTTGAATATGTCATTCCTCGTTATAACTGGTCATCGGGTACAATCTATTCAGGATTCGATGATAATGTGATAGGGTATCCCACAAATGCATACTATGTGTTTACTTCTGAGAATGCTGTGTATATGTGTATCCAGCAAGGTAGAGATGCTAACGGAAATGCTGTTCCATCAACTGTACAGCCATCCGGTACTCTAACATATCCTGTTGAACTACCAGATGGATATGTCTGGAAATATTTGTATACCATTAGTGCACTAACAGCAACCAAATTTGTTTCTGCTAACTATATCCCAGCTCAATTTATCACAGCTGTTGACTCTGCTTCATCTGCGTTAGCAATTGAACAGAAGGCTGTACAAGATGCTGCAGTACCAGGACAGATCACTGGTATCGCTGTGGTTGCTGGTGGTACTGGCTATACTTCTACTCCACAAGTGATTATTGACGGTAAGAGTTCAAAAGCAGCTGCTGCTACTGCAACTGTGTCGGGCGGCTCAGTAGTAAAGATTGAAATGAATGATTCTAATCAATCCAAAGCATTGGGCAAAGATTATCAGTTTGCTTCTATCAATCTACTAGGTGGTGGTGGTTCCGGAGCAAAAGCCCGAGCTGTTCTATCACCCACCGGCGGGATGGGAGCAGATGCAAGAAATGATTTAAGATCTACTGCATTAATGTTCAATTCACAGATTGCGGGTGGTGAAGGTAAAGAGTTTATCACAACAAATGATTTTAGACAAGTTGCGATTATCAAGAATCCTAAAGTACCAGGAACAGATTCCGACTTTGTAGCCCAGGTCGGAAGCTCTCTTAAACAATTAAAATTCCAATCAATTGCTAATATCTTTTCTGAAGACAATACAATTGTGGGTTCAGTATCTGGAGCAAAAGCATACATCGATGCTCAGGATTCAAATGTAATCTGGTATCATCAAACTGAAGCAACAGGATTTACTCAGTTTCAGGAAGCTGAAACTGTAACAGAGTTGGACGGTGTCGGCGAGGGTATTTTAAATCCTGTAGGCGCTGACGCAGACTCTGACGCTTTTAACACATTGAAGGTTAACCCCTTATCAGGCGAAATTGTTTACATAGATAATAGAGCTGCGATTGAAAGAGCTAGCGAGCAGACAGAAGACATAAAAGTAATTATTCAACTCTGAGAGTAGAACATGCCAATAAAATTTACAGATAACCTGTTCAGCAGAACATATAAAGACGATTTTGCGGATAGTGATAACTATCACCGAGTTCTCTTCAATAGTGGTAGAGCATTGCAAGCTCGCGAGTTGACTCAACTCCAAACTATTATTCAGAAAGAGATGGAGACATTCGGAAGAAATATCTTTAAAGAAGGCGCTAATGTCGCTCCAGCTGGAATTACTATAAACACCAGATATGAATTTATTAAATTAGATACTACAACAAATACTTTACCAGCCGACACTTCTAATTTTGCAGGAAAAGAGTTTGAAGGTAATGACACTGGTATTAAAGTAAAAGTGCTAGAAGTAGTTGCCGCTACGGCATCTGATCCAGCAACCTTGTATGTAACATACACCGACACAACCGGTGGTAGTGCAGGAGAATCTCCTGTCCGTATGAGTGCTGGCGAAGATATTATTTCCAACCAAATTGGTATTACACTGACAGTACAGTCAACTAATACTACAGCAAACCCTGCTGTTGGCGTTGGAACAAAAGTATCAGTCGATCAAGGTAGTTTCTTTACACAAGGTCATTTTGTATTTTCGCCAAAGCAATCGTCAATTATTGGTAAGTATACAGAAACGCCTACCACAATTATTGGATTTAAAGTACAGCAAGATGTTGTAACAGCTGACGATACTGAAGCGTTGTTCGATAACCAAGGAGTTACTCCTAACAGATCTGCTCCAGGTGCCGATCGATATAGAATCAAGCTAATTCTAACAGAACAAGATCTAGTTGACTCAGACGAAAACTTTGTATACTTCTGTCGTATCATTAATGGTAATGTTTTTGATGTTGTTCAAGGTAACAACCAATACTCAAAAATTGAAGAACGTATGGCTCTCAGAACAAATGAGATCCACGGTAACTTCTTGGTTGAACCATTCTTTATTCATCACGAAGATGATTCAGATGCATCTTTCTTACAGACAGTAGTATCTCCAGGTACAGCATATGTTAAAGGATATCGGGCACATCGTGATTACACAACAAGACTAAGAACACCGCGCGCACAAGATACGATTACGTTAAACAATGATGTATCATCTACTGATTATGGTAACTATATTGTTGTTAATAATGTTAGAGGGCTGCCGGATATCAATGTCTTTCAGCAAGAAACCCTATACAGCGCAGTTCAAGCTGCTCCAGGCGCTGAGATTGGAACAGCGCGAGTCCGTCACATTTCTCGCGATGGAGCAAACTATAGATTCTACTTGTTTGATGTAAAAATGGACGCGAGCTTTAATATAGAAGATACCGTATCCATTGGTTCTGGACCGCAGGATTATGCTGATGTTGTGCTTCAACAGGGTAGTGTCTTGCAAGAACCAGCAAATAACAATTTGCTGTTCCCACTAACATATTATCGTCCAAAACTGATGACGGATATTTCACTAGAAGTACAAAGACAGTTCCTAGCTACATTAGATGGTTCAGGAGATGCATCCCTCACACTAACAGCTAGTGGTGAGACATTTGCTAATACAAACGATTGGATTATTATTGATAATGTGACTGGTATCATTCAAACCGGTATTACAATTGCTGGATCTGGCACTCAAGTTGTGTCACTATCTGGTGGTCCCGCTTCTACCGCAATTAGAATTGTAGGTAAGGTTAACAAAGCATCAGCTGCTGTTAGATCCAAGACGTTAGTAGAAACAACTGTTAGTGCTGCTCTGCAGACAGATTCAGATGGTGTCAAGTTTCTACCGTTGGGAAAACCAGATCTGTTCAAACTAGATCGTTTACGTGATTCTGATTCTGATGGTGAAAACTTACTCAGCTCATTCATAATTGATAATGGACAGCGAGATAACTGGTATGCTCCAGCTAAAGCCATCTTAAAAGCAGACGCTCGTATTCCAAACGGAAATGTGTTTGCAAGACTTCGTTACTTCACTCATAGTGCGTCTGGTGATTTCTTTGCAGCTCCATCATATTCCGGTCAAGTTGAGTATGGTTCAATACCATCTCATACCTTAAAAAATGGTCAGAAGGTAGAACTGAGAGATGTTATCGACTTCCGTCCAAGAATTGACGATACAGACTCTGACTTTTTGTCAGGCAACTCAAGAATTAATGAATTGCCAGATGACACAGATCTAATAACTGCAGATATTGAATACTATCTACCTCGTTATGATAGAGTGACAGTTGACATTGATGGCCTGGTTAGAGTAAAACAAGGCCGATCATCTTTGAACCCTAAGTTCCCTGCAACTTCACCTAACGAAATGATTTTAGCTAATATTACAATGGATGCGTTTACAATTTCTGATTCAGATATTGGTACGCAACCGTTAGAGAAAAAGCTATATCAAATGCAAGATGTTGGCGAGATTTCTTCTAAACTAGAAACTCTCACTGAAATAACAACTCTTTCGTTGCTTGAAACAAACTTATCTAACCTAGATGTTCTCGATGCTAGTGGTAATGACAGAACAAAAGCTGGTTTCTTGGTTGATAACTTTGCAGATCAATTAGCATCGTCTTTTGACCATCCAGAATATAGAGCTTCTATAGACCCACAGCAAAAAATCTTGAGACCTGATTTTGCTCAAGATGCGATCCGGCTTAAATACGATTCAAATCAGTCTAGCGGGACAATCCTAAAAGGTGATAATGTATACAGAAAATATAGCCAAGTAGACTATATTAATCAACCTCAAGTATCCGAGACTATGAATATTAATCCGTTTAATGTCATAACTAACTTGGGTACTGTGACTCTATCACCATCTTCCGATGAGTGGAAAGAAACACGGTTTGCAGCATCCAGAACAGTAAGTGGTGGTACAACTACTAACTTTAGCGGAAGCCAGAGACAACTATTCAACAACGCTCAGTGGAACTGGGCAGGTACACAAGTTGGTGACGCAAGATCTCAAACACTTGGTAGCTCTGGCTCGACTCGTTTTTCTAACCAAACTGTTGGCAGAGGTGCAGCTGGTAACTGGAGAGCAGCACTTGTTCAGACAAACAGAACTACTACTGTAACAACTACATCTGCGGTTGCGCGCGTTGCATCATTCTCCACTATAAGAAGAGTTGTGGGCGATAGAGTTGTTGATGTGGCCCTGATCCCATTCATGAGATCACGTAGAGTAAGTTTCAAAGCTGAGGGTTTGAAGCCTAATACTAGAATTTGGCCTTTCTTTGATGGTGTTGATGTTTCGGCTTGGGTACGTCAGACTAGTTTCTCACGTATTGCTCAGAGCAATGAAGAAGTGGGTAATAGATTTAATAATGCATCTGGAATTCCAGAAGGCGCAGACTTCTTATTTACTAACAACGAAGGTGCGGTAGAAGGTGAGTTCTTAATTCCAAGCACAAATGCTATTAGATTTAGAACAGGCACAAGAGAATTTAAACTTCTTGATATCTCTACTAACAACGAAGATAATGCAACATCTATCGGAGTAACACCATTCGTATCAGCAGGTACATTGGAAACAAGACAGAGAACGATTCAAAGTACTCGAGTTAGAAACGTTGTTACTGGTACTAGTTCTTCGACATCAACTACTACTGATAACTTGGGCCGTAACATGCACTTGTGGAATGTGGCCACTGGCGAACGTAGAATTAATGGCTCAGTTATTGTTCCTCCAAGAACTATTCGTCAGAGAGATCCGCTAGCGCAATCCTTCTTCATTCCAGATCAGGATGGTGTGTTCATAACATCTATAGATATTTTCTTTGAAACTAAAGATGAAATTATTCCAGTTGAAATGCAATTGCGTCCAATGGTTAATGGTCATCCATCTTCCGAAGACATTATCCCAGGCAGTGTAGTGTTTAAATCTCCTACTGGAATCAACACATCTGCTAATGCTTCTGTTCCAACAAATTTTGAGTTTGAAGAACCAGTTTATCTGTTGCCTTATCAAGAATATGCTGTAGTATTAATAGCAGAGACGGATGAGTATAATGTATTTGTTGCAAAAGCAGGAGATTTTATCTTAGGCTCTACTGAGCAAAGAATTACTTCTCAGCCTTCTTTAGGCTCTTTGTTTAAATCTCAGAACACTACTACTTGGTCTCCTGATCAAGAAAGAGATATGATGTTTAAGTTGTATAGAGCGGAATTCAATACAGGTCCAGCGGAAGCTGTTTTAACCAATACAACAGTTCCTCAATACCTACTTGCAGAAAACCCAATTAGAAGTTTTGACAGCTCAGATGTTTTAAGATTCCATGCTCCTGATCACGGATTCAATGCAAATGATCGCGTGACCATTTCTGGGTTGGATCCCAATGCTATAGTATCAACAATAAAGACATCTTCTATCTTAGGCGAGACATTTGTCCAATCGGCCGATAACGACTTCTTCACCATCAATGCAGATTCTGCTACTAGCGGTCCTAATGCCGGCCAGGAGTTTGGTGGATTTGATGTTGAGATAAACAGACAAGTAATGTTTGAAGAAGTATGGCCAAACATTGATTTCAATCTTCCACAAGGTACGAGTGTTGCTGTTTCAGGCAAGTTTGCATCTGGTAGATCAAATGCTAATACAGAAACTCTGTATACTGTTGATGCTTCTTACATTCCATTGTCTGTAAAAGAACGTAATATCCTAGATGCTCCAAGAGTTGTGATGACAGGAAAACAAGAACAATTGAATCTGGCAGTTGGTGTAAAGTCAGCGACAATTGCTGTTGATATGGCTTCTGATACAACATATGTTACGCCTGTTATCGACATGCAGCGTTCTTCTCTATGGTTAACCCACAATAGAATTGATAACCCAGCAAGTAGTCCAGCTACTAATTTCAATGTTCCGTTGACATATGTTCCCGAAACAGATAAAATTGCTGGTACTGCTCTTTCAAAACATATAACTAGACCCGTCACGTTGTCTGAAGCAGCTGTAGGATTGAAAGTTATACTAGCAGCAAACAGACCATCTGCTTCCGACTTCCAATTGTATTATAAAGTCGCGGGTGGCGATGAGTTGTTTGATGATATCGCTTGGACCGAGGTTCTTAAAGAAGAAATTCTACCGACCGATGAGAACCCAGATGTGTTCAGAGATTATGAGTATGTTGTAGGTGGCCCAAGCGGCTTGTCCGTTCCTTTCACACGGTTCATATTCAAACTTGTAATGACAACTCACAATAATGCTAAACCACCACTATTCCAGGACTTGCGTGTAATCGCAATGGCCACATAATGAGTAACATTGAAGTCGAGACACACTTACCTGTAGAAGGATTATCTGGCTTTGTCAGAGATCCTTCAACACGGGCTATTATAAATGTTAACGGTAACGAAATTAGAAAAGCAAAAGCTGCTAAGATTGCCCGAGAACAGAAAGAATTAGAAGTCCTAAATATGAAGAACGATGTAACAGAACTGAAGTCAGATATGCAGGCTATCAAACTTCTATTACAGCAAATTGCGGAGAAGTAAATGGCAAGAACATTAGTAGATATAAATGATCTAGTATCAACTTGGAAAGATAAAACTAATGAAATATCTTTCAACGTTGGGGACTTGGCAGAGCTTCGTACAATAGAGGATTCTGACTTAGTTGGAGCTATTAACGAGATATGGGGATTGGCAAGACTAGATTCATCTGGTATTACAACTCTTGTTTCAAGCTCATTCTTTCCTTTAACATCAGCAAACTTAGCGGGGCCAGAATCATTAACATTGTACGACTCAGACGGAGTAGTATGCAAGACCATATATGGTGCAAACGTATAACTAGGATTCATTATGGCCATAAGACGTCCATTAAAACTAGATAAAGGCTCTGGTGACCTTCGAGATTTTACTGTTGATGAAGTAGATACAATAGTCGATGAGGTTATTAGACAATATGGACTAAGTCCTTCTGTAGCACTGACGATTAATCAGGGCAGCGGTAACCTTACACAGCTTACCGAAACCCGAGCTATTGCGGGTGCAATAGCTAGCTCTACAACAGCTGTGCCGCCAACTGCACCTGCTGTTAGTACTACAACTGTTGCCTATAACAACACTGTTCAGACAATTACTAATCAAACGTTCCCATATAGAACAGAAA
>Ga0228674_1001993_pt1 | contig 11684 bp, 18 predicted proteins | sample 1D_rmetaG_FD_189054 | JGI IMG/M metagenome (GOLD analysis project Ga0228674, IMG submission 189054) | Seawater microbial communities from Monterey Bay, California, United States - 1D_r | ecosystem: Environmental > Aquatic > Marine > Coastal | place: USA: California | collected 2016-09-26
TGCAGGTGGTTGCTTAGGTGCTTGTGTACTTACTCTAGGTGGTTGCGCTCTAGGTGCAGTTACTCTAGGTGCTTGTCCTGGCTTTGGTTGTTGTATTCTTGGTGGTGTTGAAATCTTTGGTGCTGGGCCTGCCGTTGGTTTAGGTACTGCGATATTACTTGGTGCCGCTGGTGTTGGTGGTTGCTTAGGTGCTGTAGTTTTTACATTTGGCGGAGTGTTACTAACCTTAGGTTTACCCTTCCACCAATCCTTTGCTTTTTTAATTCCTTGACCGATACCGTCTTTTGCTTTGTCAACACCTTTTTTAATAATTGGTGCCGCTTTTTTACCTAGTTCCTGTGCGCCTTTTTTAATAATTGGTGCCGCTATACGAGCCCCTGTTCCTAAGGCACCAGCAATTGGTGCCACCAATGGTCCTAGTTCGTCTAGTTTTTCGCCTTTGTCGTTTTTGTTGAACTCGTCAAATCTCATGAAGTCTTCCTTTTGCCTGAAAATCTTTTCTTAGGTCTTATATTGATACGTTTCAATCTACGACTTGCTGGATTTGATCTTTTAGTTTTCTTTGTGTTAATCTTAATTTTATTAGGTGTCTTACGTTTTGTCTTAGTAAGTGTTAACTTTGCCTTTTGATTAATAGGAGCATTACACGTTGCGGCCTTTGCCACAATACGTCCTTTACGTTGCCCACTTGTGCAACGATACTTTCTTACTTGTTTGTTTCCGCTTTTGGACCAAACAGTACGGACGGCTTCATCTAGTAAAGATGATTCTGTATAAAACTCTCTCACTAACATTCTATCTACGTGCCTTATTCATACTAGCAACTCTACGACTTGCTGGATTCATACGCTTAGTACGCTTCGCCTTACGTGCAATTCTTTTACCTAAACGTGCCTGTGTACGTTTCATTGTAGCACGGGCTTTAATATTGATTGCTTTAAAACAGTTAGCCGGGGTACTTACAATTCTTCCGTGCCTAGTGCCACCGGAACATCTATACTTACGTACAGCCTTATTTCCTTTGCGGCCCCAAATCTGCTTCTCGACCAGAATGTCAGATGTTAATTCTCTTAAGTTCATACAGTATTTATGTTTAGGAAAGGTTTAGTAATATAACTACGATTGTAGATAATAAGCCTGCTACTATTGTACCAGCGGCTCCAATGATTACTTTAGTCATTGATTGTTGTCCTGACATTAAGTCATCGTGAATGCTGTTTACTTTGACTTCGATGCCGTCTAGGCGTCCTTCGAGATTTTTATAACGTGCCTCACAAAGGTCGACATGTGCTTCTAAATTTTTACGTTCTAAGGCAGTTGCCATTATGTTCTCCATTAATCAACTCGTACGTATTAGTGCCTGTTAGTGTAATGTGATGTGTTTTATGTTTGCCTTATAAACTATTTATCATCTTCGTCTAGAAAGTTAAACAATATATTACAGTTTTCGGTATCTGATGTCCAAAACACAGGCTCATCGATATTTACTGATTCGTGCAATCCTTTTATAATTGGTACTAGGTTAAAGTCCTCTTGCATTAGTTCAACACTATGGGCGGCTTCTTGTTCAACGGTAATAGTAGCAGTCCATACTTTGTGTTTGCCTGTTTTAAACTTTGTCCCCCAACCTTTTACAGTTTGCATTGATGAAATAGGAGTAGATATTTCAAAGTTTGTTCTAAGTCCAAGTGTCTGCGACACACTCATAAAGTTTTGTTGCTGTCCGTAAGATACTTTATCTTCGCCGCGACGGGCATTTGTCTGTGTAATATCTACAAGAGTAATTAATTTAAATTTCATACTATTACTTATAGCCATAAAAAAAGGGTCCAGTAAAAACTGAACCCTTTGTGTGACGCCTGCCATTACGGCCGTTAATCACGTTCCTAAGGTAAAGGAATTCTTATGTTGCGCTAAATGCGTCCAAGTCACGTACTAACACTACTTCACCTGATAGATCTACGCCATCAACTGTGCCCATGTTTTGTAAACGTGCAGTTAAAGATGCCGCATCACTGTGATGTCCGTCAATGATTGCAAAGATCTTACCTGCTGTACCTGTTGACTTGTACATTAATGGTGAAAACTCACCAACGATTTGAGCCAATGCTCCGTCGACGCCGTCTTTTGCCGCTAATGATACACCTGCATCGATTTCGATTGCAGTTACGTTTGATGTTGAATATTGAACGCCGTGATCACGACCGTCTTGATTTACTCTTGCTACTGATGCCATTTTATTCTCCTATAGTCTCTAATGACCAATTTCGTTTCTCTACGAAGTTGTTATATGTATTTACCATAGAGGCAAAAAAACCCCTATTTACGGCTCTTTTTTGCTCTCTGATGCAAAGTTCTAAGTAAATTAACGTATGCAGGCCCTGCTTGTACAATATCATCCATCATTTTAATGGCTGGTTGGTACCCTTGTACAAACTGACCAGGTATACTTTTGCCTTGCTTTGCGAGATCTAAGAAGTTTTTAGTACGCATTACATTCTCAGTACCTACAAGATAACGATATAAACTAATATCTCTTGCGTCTGTACTAATATCCGGAACACTTACTGTCGGTTCGTTGTCTGCTACTCTTGCAGTTTCTAAGTCGTTAGTAGCGGCTAGTTTACTAAGATCATCTATTAAGTCACTATTGCGTAGTTTTGCTCTTGCGGCAATTAATAGTCTAGTAACTGTGTCTTGCTTGTCTTTAGTGTTTAATGCTTTATAGCGTGTAATATTTCTACGTACTGTTCTATATTCAGTGTTAGTAATCTTTAATGCACTCTCAAGTCTCATAAGGAATTGTGATGTCTGAGGATATGCTGTACTACCACGCACTGTTTTAAGCCAACCATTTAATTGTGCTAGAGGAAGTGTTGTACGATTTCTAGCATTTCTAGCAGAAGTTGGATCTTTAAGTTTTAGCATAGCCTCATCATCGCCATTAACGAAGTAAGCAAAATTATACAAGTCTGTGCCACTCATTCGATACGATTTAAAAGTATCATATCCTGTAGTTCGCTTTGCATATTCCCTTGCTGTGTTTCTAAAGTATGCATATTGATTTAGTATTTCAAGTATTAAAACACTTAGATATAAACGTTCGCAACAATCTGTATACGTTAAACTTTTGACTGTGCCGGCTTGGCGAGTCATACGTGATTCATGTATGTCTTTTAAAAAGGAATATGGTTCTTCTTTAGCCGGAGTCATTTCGTGACCGCCTTCTATTTCTGCCCATTGTGTTGCTGTGAACTTCTCAGTCATTAATATTAGCCTCTTGCAAAGTCTTTGGCTTGACGATGTACATCATCGTCGCTTGGTGATTTGTCTTCTGCGTCATCGTTATCTGAATCAACATCTTTAACACCAACTCCGGCTTTAACATTTTTTACTTTTGAAATAATTGCTTTTGCTTGTTCAACATCAACGCCTGCATCTTTTAATGCTTCGCCCGGAGTCTTAGGACCAAACAATGAACCTAGTTTGCCAAATGCCGAACCTAGTGCGGCCGCTTTGTTAAATTCTGCATCGTCCCATTTGATTCCACTTGATGGTTCTAATGCTGAAGCAATCTTTTGACCCATTCTTACATATGGCATAAGTTTTGGATCTGTATCATATGGGCCTTCGTTTAATAAATCTGTAATTTTCATTTTGTTTTCCTTATCTAGTAACTGCTCTGTTTGCCGCAGAGAATGTTTTTCTTGGTACTAATTTAATATCGCCTTTAGGATGTGCAAGTACATATCCTTCACCGCCCGGTGTGTCACCAATTGACTGTTTGACATCACCGCCTTGACTGTCAAACTTGGCAATAATATCATCCTTGGCTTGCATAACAGAAGCAACAACATTCCACATCGCTTTATAATGATTCATGTGTTCTTTAATGTATGCAAGTACATTAACTTTTTTCTTTTCGCTAAGTTTAGAAGTTTGTAACCACTTACTAAAGTCACTGCCTAAGTTATCTAATCCCGTATCAACTTTACTGTTGATGTATGTATAGAATATTTTAGGTAAATCTGTTAATTGTTTTGCTCGTAAACTAGGCTCATCAAGCATAGCATCAAAGCCTTGTGCGTTTTGTTTTACTACTTTTTCTGCGTTATCAAGTATAGAAGTATCTGGTTCTACAGGTGCTTCTGTAGTTACACTAGGCACTACTAATACTGCATTGCCTTGGAATATATCTATACTCCTAAATGGTCCTTCGTTACCTTCGGAGTCAACTTCTCTGTGTATAACAATACCTGATGTGCTTTGACCAATACGCTTACCAATCTTGCTGTTAACATCAATTGCATATGTAACAATGTTTGGTGTGAACACATAGTTTTGTTCTTTTACTTCTGGTGTTGTGTAATACAACAAGTCGCCTTTAAAGTAACCTCTATAGTCTTTTGGTACAGCCTTTTCGTACAGGCTAAAAATAGTTGCCATCTTATCAGCAAATGCTATTCTATCTGGGTTATCTCTGTTGACGCCGCCGGAGCGTCCAAGTAACTCATCTCTAATTGCATCTGGGCTTTTAGTACGTCCTACTCCGCCCTTCTTGCCAAAGCCTGACTTGTCTGTAAACACAAACTCGCCTTGCTCATCACGTCCAAATATAAGTGCAGGAGATCCGTCCCATTTAAGTGTAACGTTCTTGTGATCATCCTTTGCCATATTGCGTAGTGATTGCAACACTCTCATTGCGCCAGCACTACCTTCCCAGAAGATAACATCTTCTGCATGTTGAATACGTGCTTCGGCTTCTTTTAATATTTTAAATTCTGCGTAACGCATTTACTATCTCATTTTCTTGTGTTTGTATTTTCTTTTTATTCCAAGCACTATTTGGATCTGCTTCTTGGCGATCAACAATTTCTTTTGCACTTGGCATTTTTGCTAGAATACTTTCTACTGATCCTAAATCTCTTGCTGTTGCATTAGGACCTATCAACTGCTTTGCAATGTTATCTAAGTCGTTGCTTACAAGTTCGTTAGTTTCTCTACTTACTAATCCTTTGTAAGGGCTCCACTTGAACCCGGCTTGCTTTGCTAAGTCAGCAATCATAATTTGTTTATGCACACCTTTGTAAGGTGAACCACCTGGTATGTCATGTACGTGAAACTTGCTTGCAGTCTCGCCATTGTCAACAACCATAATGTCTACTTGCTGTGGAACATCACCTACTGTAGTTTTTACATGTACAATCTGTCCTGTCTTTTTAGTTTCATAGCCTGCTTGTTGGAACATTTTTTCTAGTTCTATTTTTGCAGTCTTAACATCTGGGGCATTAAACTTTTTAATAAGTTGTCCTGCATCTGCAATCATATCCAAGTCACCGCTCATCTTACCTGCTTGTGGTGATGCACCTGATCCAATTGGTAATGCCTTAACGCCTGTCTTGGACATTACACTATTAATTTGTTTCATCATGTCTGGAATAAGTTTTTGATCAAAGTCTGCTGTACCTTGGAAAATGTTACCGCCTTCTTTAATAATAGTTTCTTTTACATAATAACGTTTGGCGCTGTCTGCTTTATTGTAACGCATTGCACCTTCGCGACCTGTTAGCGGTTGCTCGTTATTCTTCTTTGGGATCCAAAGGTCTCTATCTCGTTCGTACTCATACCCAACATCATTTCGCTTGTCCACAAAGCCTGCTGTTGTTGGAATGTTGTTAGGATCAATTTTATCATTTCTGCTTTGGACTGGCTTCCGGTATGTCGACTTTTTCTTTTTGATAACTTTAGTTTTCTTTTTGTCTTTGTTTAAATCTTTTTCATCAGGTCCTGGTCTACCAATAGCACCTTGCATAGTTTGTATTGCTTTCATAGGAAAACTGCCACGTACTGCATCGTCGGCTTTCTTTAACCAACTGTCATCGTCACTACGCTTAATTTTTTTTGGTGCTTCATTTAGCAGATCGTTAATCTTCATTTTTTGATTCCATAATTTTATGCATGGTCCGTTTAAATTTTCGAGCATCACCTGTTCTAATTGAATTCAAAAACCTACGTTCTAATTCATTAGCAGTTTCATCATCATACGTTTCTGCAATTCTATTTAATAGATTAATTGCGCTCTCAATAATATTGTTGCCAGTTGCTTCAATTAGATGATCATTATTACGTGACCGTCCTACTGTGTTTAACTCTTGCAATATGCTTCTTGTACGTTTTTTCATTAGTTGCTCCGTTAATACTATTTAGCAAGCAATATAAATACTTTTGTAAACTTAGGAGAGGGCAGTATGACATTAAATGATATGAACTTCAACGAAAGATCCTTACTTTTTGCTAAACTTGCCTCTATTGCTTATTGTAACATGAAAAGTGCTAAGAGTCAAGTCAAGAAACTAGGGTTTACTACAGTTGAATTTTACGAACAGAATGGAGCACAAGCATATCGCTTCATGAACAAAACTGATATTGTAATTGCATGTAGAGGAACAGAGCCTACAGAATTTAATGATATCTCAGCAGACTTAAAGGCGTTGCCAGTAATGGCAGAAACAATAAGTCGAGTACACCGAGGGTTCAAAGCAGAAGTAGACGAACTATGGCCAATGATTGAAGAAGATATCAATCGTAAAGTAAACTTAGGCAAGACGCTTTGGTTTTGTGGTCACTCGTTAGGTGCGGCAATGGCTACTATTATGGCAAGTCGTTGTAAACATAACGTAGAACTAAACGATCCAGTCGAACTATATACATTCGGTTCACCTCGTGTAGGCTGGAAGGGGTATTGTAATAGTCTAGATGTTATTCATCACAGATGGAAGAACAACAATGACATTGTTACTACTGTTCCTCTTGCTATTATGGGGTACGTACATCACGGCGAACAGCATTACTTAAATGCGTACGGCAAATACAGAAAGCCTACAGGTTGGCAGTTGTGGAAAGACAAGTGGCGCGGTATATGGATGGGACTGAAGCAAGGTAAGGTTGATAGTTTTGGTGATCACTCAATGACTGAGTACATCAAACATATATCTAACCTAGACTAATCGTAATGACCGCCTAAGACAGCAACATTATTAATATCTAATAAGTATTCTTGATTTTGTCTGTCTAGGCGTTCGTTATATGCTCGTTCAAATCCTTTTTCATACTCTTCCATACATCCTGATTCATTATTCCATAAACGTTTGAAATAACTTTCAAGGTAGCCTTCTACAATATAGTCTGGTTCTTGTTCGGGAATTAGGTGGCCTTTGACTATCCAAAATAGTCTATTGGCTTCTTTACGGTCTTCAGGTGAACACATCTGCTTCTCCTTGTTACACATGTATTTACTGTATAACTAGATGTTAGCGCCAACTTCGAATGGTTTTACACAAATAAACTGCTGACTGATTCCTCGTTAGTAACTCGTCTCATTGCCTCACCAAACAAAGGCGCAACACTAACCTGTCGTGTCTTTTTACAATTCTTAGGACAACGATCTGCAATAGTATCTGTAACTACTAATTCGTCTAGCACTGACTTCTCAACCTTTTGACATGCCTCGCCTGATAGTACTCCGTGTGTGATGTATGCTCTAACACTCAACGCACCTGCATCCATAATTGCTTTGGCCGCATTACATAGTGTACCACCCGAGTCAACAATATCATCAACTAGAATGGCGTGTTTACCTTTAACATCGCCGATCAAGTTCATGACTTCTGACTTACCTGCTTCTGGACGCATCTTATCTACTATAGCAATGTCTGCATGGAACATGTCTGCAAACTTCCTAGCACGAACAACACCCCCTGCGTCTGGGCTTACAAATACTGTGCCTTCTGTTGTGTCAACATTGCGTCCAATGTCTTTAGCAAATACAATACGGCTTGTTAAATCGTCTACAGGAATATCAAAGAAGCCCTGTATCTGTCCTGCGTGTAAATCCATTGTAAGGATTCTATCTGCGCCTGCTGTAACTAATAAGTTAGCAACCAACTTTGCTGTAATAGGTGTACGACTTGCACTCTTACGATCTTGTCTAGCATAACCAAAGTAAGGAATCACTGCTGTAATTCTACTTGCACTTGAACGTCTTGCGGCATCAATCATTATCAACAGTTCCATCAAACTATCATTAACTGGCATTGCTGTGCTTTGGACAATAAAAACATCTTCTCCGCGAATGTTTTCATTAAACTCTACACTAGTCTCACCGTCAGCAAATGTAGAAACTTTAGTCGGAACAAGATCAGCAAAACAATGCTCTGCGATCTCTTTTGCTAATTTCGGGTTAGCGTTTCCCGTGATGATTTTCATTTTCAAGTGGTTCCCTTTCTTATGTCGTTGTTATATTGTATGGCGGCGTCAAGTATACTCAATTCAACGCCCTGATGTTTTGCACTTGTTACAAATGCTGTTGTGTCTTTAGGGAAACAATGTCCTCCAAAGCCTCGTTCTTCTGTAATTTGTGTATGACTTCTTGTTATCCTGCTGTCGTCACCAACAACATCTGCAACTGAGTCGTAGTCTATATTCTGTGCTTTACAATAATCATATACCTGATTAAAGAAACTAACTTTTAGTGCTAAGAAACTATTTCTTACTACCTTTGCTGTAATTAATTCTTCTGGTCCTGCAATGTCTATATCAATCTTGCCCAATGCTGTAATAAAAACATCTGCCCAAAAGGCTGTGTTCTTACCTCCTACATAAATTTTATCTTGCAACTGTGCATCTGTTTCCCAATGCGCCGCACGTAGGAACTCAGGACTAAATGCAATATCAGTATGCGGAAACACATGCCGTAACATTTTCCAACCTTCTACTGAAATTGTGCTTTTAATTAATATAGGTACATTAGGATTGTCTTCAACAATACAGTATACATTGTCCATATGACATCCGCCATGTGATCCTTCTGGTGTGCTTACGCAAATAATAATTGCATCTGCATGTCTTAAGTCACCGTAGTGTCCTAGTGCAGGATCATATATAATTAAATCGTGATAGTCTTTGAGTATTAACTCATGTGCCTTGCCTACAAACCCATAGCCTGCTATTCCTATTTTCAACAGTAGTCTCCATTAATACAATGTATAAACTAATTATAGCATCACTACTATATATGTCAAGAGAAAAGGTTGTGTCGTCGAACACAACCCTTTCAATATTAATAACCGTTTGGTACTAATATATAATGTATCATTAGCACAATGGCTACTGATGCACCTAGTCCTATCATCATCTTTTGAAAGTCCCGTGCTACCAAAGGAAACACACTCTTGAACTTCATCTTGCCTGTAAACGATGCAATAGCAAGTTCACGTCCTGCAAGCATACCAACGAACACCCAAGTAGTTGACATAGGTATATCGTTCAGTTCTTTGAAGAAGTACAAACACAACCAATAGAATAAATCAATTAGTGTAGCACTACGCACATATCTTGTGTTGTGCTTTTCTAGTACAATATTTTGTATCTTGCCTCCACGTTCTCTAAACATAAAGAACAAGCCAATAACAAATACTACGCTAACTAGGAACATTAGGTCCAGCGGAACTTCACGTGGAAGGAACACTGCAATGTTTGCCATGTCATGACTCAGCCATGTCCACCACAAGCCGCCTGTTGCTACCCACTGTGCAACACGCCAATAGTCCTTGTGTTCTTCTTTGACTGGTGCTGTTTCGTCCATTACTCTACTAATAAAGTACCAAGCAAAGTATGCGAACATTGCCGCAATACCATAGCCCATTATTGATTTCATAAGCATCTTCTCTAATACAAATGTACTTGCGAAAGCACTTAGTACTAGAAAGGAAGTTGATACAGGTACACCAAAGCGTGTTAGTATAACAAGTATGCCCGGTGCCATAGCATGATACCATTGTACCTCTTGCCATGGAATTTTGTTTAGTCTGCCGTAACTGATGTCACCGCCGTTTACATACCAGCCATACCATAAGGTTACAAGTAACACTGCACTTGCGGCTCCCCATAATATTTTATAGTTGAATCTCTCATTGTTTGATGCCATCCATGTACCGAGAGTTTGTACTGAATCATTTGCTATTACTGCATAGGCAGCGAATAGGAACCCAATTAGGCTCCATGTGGTGAGTGCGTCCATTGTCTTCTCCTCTGCTTGACGGCTTTACCCCGTCGCTCACGTTAAAGGAAGGCTCGACGTTGCCTTCTGATTATTTATAGTAACATCAATTATAATCGTGTCAAGTGATTTATTGATAAATAGACTGGCCAGAAAAGAGAAGTTATTCACACCTTCGACCTGACAAACGTGAAAAGACACGTGGCGCTCGCCTTATCAAGCATCATTACATATTGGAGAAAACAATGACAACTATAGCAGACATGCTTGGTAGTGTAATGACTGCGGTCAGACTACCAAGAAGAAGAACAGGATTGATGCACATTAATTCTAACCTTGAAACTTATGTTAAAACAGAATTTAGCAAAGGCGATCAAGCATACGTACTAGACTGTATGCTACGTGGAGATACCCTCGACAGGCGCAACATAGTTTAAGGTATGCAAGTAGGTATGCAATAGGCGCATAGCGTCTTTGCGGCATTTGCACTTGAAAAACGTCTCGTTACATGTTAAATATATACATGTTGCGAGACAACATCACACATATACATATACGAAGGAAACGGAAAAAATGACTACAATAGTAGCAAACACGTTCGAAATAGTCGGACTTACACACATTGCGAACGCATTTAAAAACTTAGGTGCTGAATTAAAAAGACGCAGAAACATCAAACAAACATACAAAGCATTATCAAATCTATCGGCTCGTGAGTTAGACGACATTGGTATTTGTCGTGGAGAGATTTGGCATATTGCACATACTTCATATCCAAGAGCACTACGTGGCGAGGCTGTAGAAGCAAACAGCAACTTGAGAGGTTGGGTATAATGCAAGAATCAATGGAAGTGGTGGGAAACACACCAGTAGAAGCACCAAAGTTTATTAAAACACTTGGCAAATATCTAGTAGCATTTGCAATGGCACTATGGGCTTTTGGAGAATCAGCAGGCAGAGCAAGAGCGGCCGCTGAACTATCTCGTCAAGGCTATCACAAAGAAGCCAAAGCACTTATGTTGGAGAGCAAATAATGTTTACAAGATTTTTAAAACTAATGGAATACCGTTCATACTGTATGAGTATTAAACAGTTAAGAGAAATGGGCTTACACGATAAAGCCAATGAGATCTCTGAGTTCAAACACAATATGTATCCAACATCATGATTGATCCAGATCACACATACGTAAAGCCTAAGGGCGAAAAGAAAAAGGGTGGCAAGTAAGCCACACCCTGCTACAAATTAGCACACACATATGATACGGGTTGACCTTTGGGTTGATCCGTGCTATATATTATACATGCTAATAGCATACTACACATATACACAAAGGAAAAACACATGAAGAAATTACTATCTACAGTAGCCCTCATGGGTCTACTATCAACTCCGGCACTAGCCGCAGATATTTCCGTTGACATGTTGAACAAGCGTGACGATGGAGCAAAAATGGTTTACAGTGAAGACATCTCAACTATCGAAGTAGGAGATTCAATCACATGGTTACCAACATCCAAAGGCCACAATGTAGAATTTATTGCAGGTCCAGATGGTTGGGACGCACCACGTAAATCAAAACTGTCAAAAGAAGTTACAATTACATTTGACACACCAGGCGTATACT
>Ga0228674_1001996_pt1 | contig 11666 bp, 8 predicted proteins | sample 1D_rmetaG_FD_189054 | JGI IMG/M metagenome (GOLD analysis project Ga0228674, IMG submission 189054) | Seawater microbial communities from Monterey Bay, California, United States - 1D_r | ecosystem: Environmental > Aquatic > Marine > Coastal | place: USA: California | collected 2016-09-26
CTCTAGCAATGTCTAAAATCTCTATAATTTCTTTACCCGGAATTGTTTCTGTGTTTGTTACAATCATGTTCTTTTAGTTTTAATCAAGTTAATGATTAATGCAATGAATTTCGAGATTCAGGTGTTAAAGCATCATAAATTACTTGCATAATATCTGTTCTAATATTCATTCGAATCAGTTTCTTATTGTTTGCATCAGGATAAACTCTGTTCGAAAGAAAAATATAGATTATTTCCTCTTCTGGATCGGCCCAAGCATAAGTTCCTGTAAATCCAGAGTGACCAAAACTGGTATACGAGATACACTTACATGTTGGTCCGCCTTCTGCAGTAGCTGGTTTGTCAAAACCAACACCTCTTCGGTTGTCATTAGCACAAAATTGACATCTGGTAAATTCACCAACAATAGCAGTATCAATGAATCGTTGTCCGTTGTACTCACCCATATCTAAATACATTTGCATCAATTTGGATAAATCTTTAGCAGATGAAAATAAACCAGCATGTCCGCCAACACCTCCTAACATTGCTGCTCCAGGATCATGTACAAATCCTTGAATCAATTGCTTTCTGAAAATCAAATCATACTCTGTTGGTATTATTCGGCTCTTGTTGTATTTCTCAAGAGGATGATAAGTTGTTGTTAATGCTCCAAGTGGTTCAAAGAAAAGAGAGTCAACCAGATGTTTAATGGAGCTTCCTGTAGTTCTTTCAATAATATCCTTCATGAAATAATACCCTAAATCACTATATCGGTAGTCTTTCTTTTTATGAAGAGGATGGTTGATTATTTGCTTTCTAATACTATCAGGATAAGACTTCATGATGTATAGTTTATTGGCAACCTGAATAGGGTATTCTTCACTCTGCACAGGTGAGTACAAATCATACTTCAGTTGTCCTTTCTCTAATGTCTTTTTATAAAAAGGAATCCAACTAACCAGTCTGGCCTGATGAGCAAGAATGTCTCTGATAACCAAATCAGCATATTCTGTAGAATCAACGTAGTCTAAATAAACACCCAAGGTTGAATCTAAACTAACTTTACCTTGATCAACTAGGTGCATTAATGAAGATACCGAAGCTGCTATTTTAGTGACAGAAGCTAAGTCATAAAGATCATCTGATTTTACTTTTGATTTTTTCTCATAGGTGTGATGACCATAGTTTTTATCGAAAATGATTTCTCCCTTTCTAGCAATTAACAATTGACAACCTGGATAGGCTTTCGATGCTAAACCTTTTAAAACAATCGAGTCTATGTATGACAAGTGCTCTGTGTCGAATCCTAGGTTATGTGCATTTCCAAAACCTAATTTCTTTTTCTCTAAAGTCAAACCAAATCCTTCTTTAAATTGTCCTGCACTTACCGGTAATTGTCCGTTTACTCCTATACCTCCAAAAATGGCTTGAGCACTGTAGCTTTTAGCCAAAGGAGTATCTTCATAAGCACAAATTAAAGCATTAGAAGAAGCAAAAGATTCATTGTATTTATCTAATACATACGGGTTTGCAAAGAAGCATAAGATCGTCTGACTTGATTTATTTACTTGAGCAATTAGTTTACTTGTTTCAGCAGAAATTCCAAAGTTTTGATATGGACGACGATTCGTTCCTGAAATACCAATGATCACTAGGTCAAATGTATCTAATGCTGCAAGTGTATTGATAACTTGCTCACCGCTTGGTGATTTTCCAAGATTGAAATGCGTGATGTTTTCATAGAATGATAACTTCTCCTGGAACTCATTAACATGCTTGTTTCCAATTACTAATGAAGCCGTTCTTCTATTTCTATTGTGAGATAAAGGAAGTAAGTTCGAATCGTTTTTAAGAACAGTAATCGAGTGCTTGACTAAATTATGGTTAACCGCTTTAGCAGCAGGATGATTTAAATCCTCATAAAGGTTTTCTAAATCCACTTGAGGACTTTTATCCGCTAATCCTAACCAATGCTTAGCTAATAATACTTTTCTACATCTATCATTTAATTCTTCCTCCTTGATTTCACCTTTTTCAATAGCTTCTTTGATTTTAGAAATTGCCTTTGGCACATCTCCTGAGAAAAGAAGGATATCGTTACCAGCCATAAATGCCAGCTTATCTACATCTCCTTTTTTGTAATACTTTGAAACACCTTTCATGTTTAAGGCATCTGTGAAAATCAGACCTTTAAATCCTAGAGAATCTTTTAAAAGACCGTTTACAATTTTAGGAGAAAGGGTAGAGGCTCTGTTAGGAGTAGAGTCTAAGTTTGGAATGTATAAATGGGCAACCATCATACTAGAGGCTCCATTTCGTATTAGTTCTTTAAACGGATATAACTCAACGGAATCAATTCTTTCATAAGAATGATTTACGATAGGCAGTGATTTGTGAGAATCTGTATCCGTATCTCCATGTCCAGGAAAATGTTTTGCATTTGCAATGATTCCAACATCCTGAAGTCCTTTCATGTAAGCAACTCCTTTTGATGCGACTCGGTATTTGTTCTCTCCAAATGAACGGCTATTGATAACCGGATTTTTAGGATTTACGTTAACATCTACTACTGGAGCGAAATTTACATGGACACCAATTCGTTTACATTGTCTTCCGATTTCCTTACCCATGTCGTAAATCAAGGAATCGTTTTGAATCGCTCCTAACAGCATTTGTCTTGGGAAACGTTCCGTTGAATCCAATCTCATTGCTAATCCCCATTCTCCGTCAATAGACATCATTAATGGAACCTTAGCCTTTTGCTGATAGATGTTGTTTAGACGAGCTTGTCTTAAAGGACCTCCTTGCATAAAGATTAAACCACCAATTCCATGATTAACGATTAAGTCTTCAATCTCTTTTTGATGTTCAATTCCTTTGTTGGAATAGGCTGCCACCATTAACAATTGACCAATTCGTTCTTCGATAGTCATGGATTGAAAAACAGAATCCACCCATGCACTATCCGCGTTTAAGAACGGAGGGTCGTAATGTGGTAATTCATTCATTTTCGGTTCTGCATGTAAAGCAAAAGCGGTAATAAATGCAACAGATGATAATAAAGTGGCTATAACTAACCTTATGTTTTTTGATTTCTTCATAGTTCCAATCAGAGTAAATACAACGCAAAATCCTTGAGGAAATTGGTGTCTGCAATCTAAGGATTTAGCAAGCAAATACTTAGCCAAGTTGTTCACATTTTTTAACGTTGAAATGTGCATTAATTCTCACAAAACTTGAAAAAATGCTACCTTTGAAGGGTATGGGATTTTTCAAAACCAGAAAGAATAAGCAGTTCAATTACAAGCCTATTTATTTTGATCCTGAGAAGGAGGGTAGAGAGGCTAGAAAAAAGAAAAGAGACATTTCTTTTAGAAATGAGGATTCAGAGTTTAAAAAAAGAAATTTTGGCGATTCTACTTCACCGTATAAGGACATGCAAACTCAGCTTAACAGGAGAATGTTAATACTAACAGGTATGATTGCAGCTTTGTTGATATTGGGTTACTACTTATGGTTTAAACTAATGCCATTTTTGAAATAAAAAAGAATGAGTAATCATATACAGTTATTACCAGATCCAATTGCAAATCAAATTGCTGCAGGGGAAGTTATTCAACGACCTGCTTCAGTTGTGAAGGAGTTATTGGAAAATGCGATTGATGCTGGATCTACAAATATTCAGTTGATCATTGAAGATGCTGGAAAGACAAAGATTCAAGTGATTGATAACGGACAAGGAATGAGTCCGGTTGACGCTAGAATGTGTTTTGAAAAACATGCTACTTCAAAGATTACAAAGGTTGAAGATTTGTTTAATCTGAGTACGAAAGGGTTTAGAGGAGAAGCATTAGCTTCGATTGGAGCAATCGCTCATGTTGATCTTAAAACAAAAAGAACTGAAGACGAAACCGGAACTTTAATTGAGATGGAAGGTTCTGAAATAATTAGTGATAAAGAGTGTGCTTCGGTTGACGGGACAAACTTCTGCATCAAGAATTTATTTTATAATGTTCCTGCGAGAAGAAAGTTCTTAAAATCAGATTCTGTTGAGACAAAGCACATTATAGACGAGTTTCAAAGAGTTGCTTTACCACATCCTGAGATCGCTTTTCAGTTAGTAAATAACAATTCAGAGGTTTATAACTTAACCTCAGGAAGTTTAAGACAACGTATCGTTTCTTTGTTTGGAAAGTCTTACGATGAAAAAATAGTACCGGTAAAGGAAGATACTTCTATAGTAGATGTTAAAGGCTTTATTGGTAAGCCTGAAAATGCAAAAAAGACAAGAGGGGAGCAGTATTTCTTTGTAAATGATCGATTTATAAAATCATCTTATTTACAACATGCAGTTACAAAGGCTTATGATAGTCTTCTTGCTGAAAGAGCTTATCCGTCATTCTTTCTATTCTTAGATATTGATCCTGAATCTATAGATGTTAATATACATCCGACGAAGACAGAAATTAAGTTTGAAGAAGAGAAGTCGATTTATGCGATTATTCGTTCTGCAGTAAAGCAAGCTTTAGGAAAATACAACGTGGCCCCATCATTGGATTTTGATCAAGAAAGTTCATTTGATCAATTTGGAAGCTTTAATCCGGCTGAACCTGTTAGTCCTCCTGAGATTAAAGTAGATAAAACATATAATCCTTTTGAAAGCCAAAGGCCAGAAAGAAGTTCAGGTGGAAGTTCCTCTTTTTCAAATTCAAGAAATTCCTACACGGAAGGTTTTAAGTCTGGCAGAGAAGAACAAAGTTGGAAATCCTTTTTTGATGATTTAGAATCGAAAGGAGAAATAGTTTACGAGGAAGAAAAGGAACAGGAAACCTTATTTGATAAGGAAGTTCAAAGTAATTTGTTTTTTCAAATTCAGGGAGGTTTTATCATTACGCAAATGAAAGATGGTTTGGTAATCATTGATCAGCACCACGCGCATGAGAGAGTTTTATACGAGCAGTTTTTAAAGTCTGTTGAAGATCAATCTTCAGGTGTTCAGCAACTGTTGTTTCCTGAGAATATAGAGTTAAATGCTAGTGACTACGTAATGTTGGAAGGAGTTCTTCCTGATTTGGTAGACATGGACTTTGATATTCGTCCTTTCGGAAAGAACACGTTTGCTATATATGGAGCTCCAGCTGAATTGTCAGATACTAATGTGAAAGCATTGATTGAAAGTTTATTGGATCATGCTAAAGCAAATAGTGGTTGGTTGAGTAATGATGTTCAAGAGAAGTTGGCTAGAAAATTGGCTCATTTAGGAGCTGTTGGAAGAACAAAGAAAATGACAGCAGAAGAGATGGAAGCCTTGGTCGGACAATTGTTTCAGTGTCAGCAAGTACAGAGTACTCCTGATGGAAAACCAACTATGATCAAACATGGATTGAGAGATTTACAAAAGCAATTTTTACACTAGTTATGTTTCAAATTACTCCAGTAATTAAAAATATCATCATCATTAATGTACTGTTCTTTATCGGACAGATGATGTTGCCTCAGGTTACTTTTGCTATGTACCCTGTATTTGATGACGGATTCAAAGTTTATCAGATTGTAACTAACGTGTTTAGTCATGCTGGATTTAATCACTTGTTTTTTAATATGCTAACCTTGGTGTTTTTAGGGACCATGTTAGAAAGACAAATTGATTCTAAATCTTTTGGAATAATATACTTGCTCTCTGCTTTTGGAGGGTTGTTGATTAACGAAGGTGTCAACTATTTAAATGCTTTTCATTTAGGAGGAACATTATCTATTGTTTTAGGAGCTTCTGGTGCTGTATCAGGTATTGTTGCGGCTTTAGCTACTTACTCTCCTAACCAAGAAGTTCGCTTGATATTCCCTCCAATTCCTGTTAAAATGAAATGGATCGCTATAGTCTTTTTAGTAATGGATTTAAGAGGTGGTGTTTCAGGTGTTTCTGATGGAGTTGCTCACTGGGTTCATATTGGAGGAATGACGACAGGTTTCTTATTAATGAAGTTTTGGTATCTTAGAAAGTAGAATGATACGTAATTGGATAAAATCACAACCGGCTCATATTGTATTGATTGCAATAAACGTTGCAGTTTTTGCTATTCAGTCTTTACTCCTTGTTCTATCGTCTTTGTTTAAGCTAAGAATTGATTTATTTCAATCATTATTTTCATTACCATCTCATTTTAGCGAATTCATTTTAAGACCATGGTCTTTGTTTTCTTATATGTATCTGCATGGAAACTTCATGCATTTATTCTGGAATATGTTATTCTTATTCTTTTTAGGAAAGATATTCGAGCAAACATTCGGGAGAAGGACTACTTTTCAGATGTATCATATAGGAGGTCTTTTTGCTGGACTTGTATACTTTATTTCCTATCAAGTATTTCCGTTGTTTCAAGGCTTAGATAATCATGTATTGGTTGGAGCTTCAGGAGCTATTTATGCGGTAGTGGCAGGGATTTGTTTAGCACGACCAAAAATGCAAATAGCCCTTTTCGGAGTAATTAAAATTCCGCTGATTCTATTGTTGATTTTTTATTTGTTATCTGATCTTTCCAATTTTTTATCTAGTAACACTGGGGGGCATTTGACTCATATCGCTGGAGCAGGATTTGGAATTTGGTTCGCCCTTAAAATGAATAAAGGAGTAAACATACTTCTACCGGTGGCAAGATTCTTTGATAAGTTTAAATGGAAGAATAAGCCTAAGACTAACATGAAAGTAGTCTATAATAAGAAGGTGAAAAGTATGAATGACGATGAGTATAATTATACTCAAAAAGCGAATGAACAAAAGCTGAACGAGATACTAGATAAGATTTCAAAGTCGGGTTATGATTCGCTAAGCAAGTCTGAGAAAGACTTTTTGAACTTCATGAGCAGTCATGGTAAGTAATTACAAGCTTATTCTTTCAGCATAAACAATATCATCTCCTTGTATTTTTATTCCAACAGCTATATTCTTAGTTGATGATTTTTTCCATTTCATAAACTCTCCATTACTAGCAAAATAGTACTCGTTTGAACTCTTTGCTTTCGTTTCAAATATTCTCCCAAAAACTTCCTTTCCCGATCTTAAAATAAATCGACAAGGTGACTCTACATAAAACCCTAAATCCAAACTCTGCATAACTCAATCTTTTATATTTCCAATGTCTCTTAGGTAAACGGTGATCTTTTGAAATGGTTGGCTATAAGATATCCACAGGCTGTTGATAAGCTTGTGACTTGTGAATAGCTGTGTTTAGAATAATAATCTTTTAACAATGGTTTAAAAAGAATTGTTTACTTATTTAGTTCTGTAAGTAGGTTGATAATATGAAATATAAGGCTGGAGTAGTATTTTTACCTAAAACATCAATACTATGTCAAATAAACCTTTCAAAGGTATTGAAAACCAGAGGAATGACTTGTGGTTTGGAGATCTGAAAAGAAAGAGGAAGCCAGGACCTTCTCAAACGAATAAAACGTATTCGGAATACAGTATGTCCACACAAAGTGTACATGCTGGTCAGTATGATGATCCAATAAGTGGAGCTATTGGTACGCCAATATTCCAGAGTTCTACCTTTTATTTGAATTCAGATAGATACGAATCGGTTGAAGAGGGAACAGCGAGGGATACTTTTATTTATACCAGATATGGTAACCCTTCACAATGGTCTCTTCAAGAAAAAATAGCAACACTAGAAAATGCTGAAAGTGCGATTGTGTTTTCTTCTGGAATGGCTGCAATCTCATCATCAGTTTTTGCTTTGGTTGAAAAGGGATGTAATATCATTACCTCTAGAGATCTTTATGGTGGAACGTATAACTTGCTTTATGAAGATCTTCAACGTTTTGGAATTGAAGTTAAGTTTGTTGACATGACTGATGTCGAAGAGATAGAGTCAGCTATTGATGATAGAACAAAATTGATGTTTTTTGAGTCGCTTTCGAATCCATTATTAAAAATGGCACCGGTTGATAAATTGGTAGAGATTAGAAAGAATCATGGACTTAGGATTATAATCGATAATACATTTCTAACACCGTTTAATCTTAAGCCTTTGGATTTAGGTGTGGATTTAGTGGTGAACAGTGCAACAAAGTACTTAGGAGGTCACTCTGACTTAGTTGCAGGAACGGTTTCAGGAAGTCGTAAGATGATAGATATGGTTTGGGGACAAATGCTCAAACTAGGAGGTTCAATGGATCCTCATGCTTGTTTTATGTTAGAGCGAAGTTTAAAAACATTTGCTTTAAGAATGCGAGCGCATAACTACAATGCCACCGTTTTAGCTGATTTTTTACAGGATCATCCAAGGATTAAGCAAGTGTTCTTTCCAGGTTTCGATACTTATCCGTACGAAGCCGATAAAGAAAGAATGGGAGCAGGTTGTAGTGGTATGATCAGTTTTGTAATTGAAGGTGGAGATGAAATGTCTCATGCTTTATTAGCGGCATTAAAGTTACCAAGAGAAGCAACGAGTTTAGGAGGAGTGGAGAGTTTAGTGAGTTTACCTTATAACACTTCTCAAGCTTCATTAACTAAAAAACAACGAGAAGCGATAGGTATACAAGATGGTACTATTCGTTTATCTGTGGGAATAGAAGATTCAGAGGATTTAATAAATGATTTCAAACAAGCTTTAGATTTTATATATGAGAAATAACATTAATGTAGCTGGAATTAGCGAGTACGTTAACGAGATTAAGGAGAACCCAAATGAGGCTATGGCTTCTTTTGGAGTTGAGTTGGACTGGGTAAGTGGAACAAAGAACAAGGTGTCTACTAAGCCTTTAATGATCGGTGATCATAAGTTGGTTAGAACATTTGAGTTTAATGTTGATGAACCTGCTCAGCTATTAGGAATCAATCAATTTGCTAACCCTGCTGAATATTTGATGGGAGCGGTTGCAGCTTGTATGTCTGTTACTTTTACAGCAGGAGCAACGATGATGGGAATTACTTTGGAAAAGCTTTCTATCGAAATGAGAGGTGGAATGAATCTAAAAGGATTCTTAGGAATGGATGAAGATACTTATGCTGGTGTAGAGGAGATTAACTGTGAAATTCATGTTAAAGGAAACGGGACTAAAGAGCAGTATGAAACATTGAAAGATAGAGTTAAAAAGCATTCTCCAAATTTTAATACTATTGTAAACGGTGTTAGGATGGAGCCTAAGTTAGTTGTTGAGGAATAGTTCTTAGACTGTAAATGATCGGGCACCCGCAAGGGGAGCCCCTACCAGAGTTTGTTAACGAGTATCGTAGTGGCTCCCCAAGCGGGTGCCCGAACATTCGATATTTTAAACGTTTGAATCCTCTATAATAGTCAGCAAGTAATACTTACCAAAGAAACCCCCTACAATACCCCGCTATCTATAACTTTCCAACCTTTAACCCAAAGAAGAAAGTTCTGGGTAAAGACGGTCCGTACACAAAATTACTATCTCTGTTTTTACCGATATCGAAGTTATTCTGGTAAGAGTTAAACACATTCTTTACTCCGGTGAATAATTCAAATTTATTACCTGTCTTTTTAACTTTTAAAGCATACGAGAACTTGAGGCTTAAGTCAGAGAAAGACTCTGTATCTACCAAAACATCACTATCAAAGTTTTCAGCACCTGCAAAGTGAGGAACAATCATTGATCCGGTATAAACGTAGTTGATGTTCAATGACCACGCTTTTTTTGGAGTGATAGTTAAGCTTGCAAAACCATAGTCATTTGGAGTTCTGATAAAACTTTTTGTACCTGCAATGCCATCAATGTATTCAACTGTTTCTTCGTATTCACTGCTTTGTAAGGTGAAACCTCCTTCAAGTTGCCATTTACTATCATAGTTAATCCTTGTTTCCACAGTGATTCCTTGAACAGTTGCACCTTGTCCGTTTTCCTTTTGAAATACTTCACCAAAAGCATCTTCACCAATAGGGTTTAATATGAATGCATTTTTAAGCTCTGTATGGAAGGCTTCAATGGTATATCCCCAGATATACTTTTCTTTTGCCTTATCGTAGTTCATGGATAAGTTAAAGCTGTTTGAGTTTTCCGCCATTAAGTTTGGAGATAGCACGACTCTAGAAATTCCACCACCAGCAAAAGCCATATGCATGTCTGCATCAAATGCTTGAGGAGCTCTAAATCCTGTACCGTAATTAGCTCTAAACTGAATGTTATCTTTCATTTTGTATAATAATGAGGCTCTTGGATTTAATTGGACGTTTGACATTAAGCTATGATCATCTAGTCTAAGTCCCGCTAAAAGGTTTATCTGAGAATTTATTTTCCAATCAGATTGAAAAAAGCTTCCAAAGTTTCTAGTGGTTTGATCAATGATATAAGCAAATGCAGGGATTTGATCAATTACGTCATCGTAAATGTATTCCGTTCCTAAAGTCAATATATTTTCACCTTTTAAGAAATTACTAAGCTTATGATTCATTTGCACTCCAAGGTTGAATGTTTGAACCAATGAAGTTCCATAGGGAGGAGTAGATATGTGGTTTTGGTATTCTAAAGAATCATCAGGTGTAATTCCTGTGTAATGTTTTCTGTTGGTATTTTGCCAAGCAGCGTAAGAGATAAACGTTGTTTTTTGATTATTGAAATTCACCTGGTAATCAGCACTAGCCATCCAGACATGATGTGTTCTTTCTTCCGATTGTTGAGTTAAGTATGCTGGGACATCAAGGTTCATTTCTCCGCCAACTCTATATTCATTCATATGGCTTAAACTAACTTCAAGTTTTTGATTTTCCTTTGGAAGGAAGAATAAGTTTGTTCCAAAAGCGATAGCGTTTAAAAGTGGTAGCTCAGAGAAGTTATCGTCATTGTGATCGTAAAAATCTCTATCTCTTTTGTTGAGGAAGAAGCTAGCTCCGGATTTCAAATCTTTATCTAAAATAGTAGCGTTAGCTAAAAGCATATTGTCAGTAGATTGTCCGTTTACTAACTGAAATGAATTTGATATGTCATAAGAGTTTTTCTTAGGGATTTTAGTAATCACGTTAACTGTTCCTCCAATGGCACTAGATCCATAAAGTGAAGAACCTCCTCCTCGAACAACTTCAATTCTTTCAATCATATTAACAGGAAGTTGCTCCATTCCATAAAGACCTGTTAAAGGACTGAAAATTGGTCTGCCGTTAACTAGGATCTGAGAGTATCCACCTGCTAAACCATTCATTCTTAATTGGGTATAGTTACACGTTTGACAATCTGTTTCAACTCTAAGTCCTGGCTGGAACTTTAAACCTTCCGCTAGATTACAAGATTGCGTATTTTCTAAAGAAGCACTAGAAGTAACATTAACAATGACTGGTGATTCTGTTTTTCTTTTGAATGTTTTACTTCCTGTAACAACAACCTCGTCCAACAACAAGCTCTTTTCATGTAAGTCAATATTTAAATTAACGTTTAAGTTATTGTGACTTATTGTAATTGCTTTATGAAGCTTTTCATATCCAATAAAAGAGATAATCAGCTGGTAGTCTCCTTCAGGAATGTTTGATAAAGAGTATTTTCCTTGCTTGTTTGTACTTACGCCAAGTTTTAAACTTTCAATTGAAACACTTGCAAATTCAACAGGTTCACCATCAGCTTTAACTGTTCCACTAATTTTTCCAGTATGAGATAATGCTGTAGTTAACATTGTCATACAAATTCCTAATACAAAATGTTTTAACATATTTCGACGATTATTAACCTTAATT
>Ga0228674_1001997_pt1 | contig 11658 bp, 10 predicted proteins | sample 1D_rmetaG_FD_189054 | JGI IMG/M metagenome (GOLD analysis project Ga0228674, IMG submission 189054) | Seawater microbial communities from Monterey Bay, California, United States - 1D_r | ecosystem: Environmental > Aquatic > Marine > Coastal | place: USA: California | collected 2016-09-26
ATTTGATAAAGTCTTGAAAGACGTCTTTCAAGATAATAAACTGTTACTTAACTTTATCTCTTAAGTGGTAAACATTAGGCTGACGATTTACATGTAACAAAATTCGTCAAGGTATAGTTGCAAATACTTCCTTTGATTTTGAGGAATACACCTAGCAACAATCTCTTACCATTACTAATTGTGATGCGCACCCACTTGAGGGTTGATTTGGTGGTTTGTTTATCTGATTTTTCGGTGAAATGGGCTTCTACATAATTAGGGATATCGACGTAACTTCCGCTCTTATCAGAGAATACAATATTCTTCCCTTCAAAACATTCTTCAATGGTATCATTAATTGCCATAATGCAAGCGCAGTTATTACCCCTTCTCTAGCATACTCTTTTGAAACAGATGATAAATGAAAAGAAGGACCTTACAAAGACGAGAAAACATGTATTGACTGCCACATGGTAGAGATAGATCGACCCATCGTTACTGGCTATCAATCGCGCAAAAGTCATTTCCATTCATTTCCTGGTTCCGGAATTCCAAAGCACTCTTCTTTAGAAACGAACATTTTGAATGGTTTGGCATTTTACCCGAATAACCTAAAGTCAGTTTTTCGACAGGGAGAAGTCTAAACTCGGAGATGCTTACCCCCCTATTTATATCAGTTTATAAGGAAGAGATATCCTTTATCGTAACTTAAAACTTGCCTTTCTATTCATCGATTGTATACTTCTTATTCCATGACTTGACATTCCCCTTAGTGTAAGGGGCAAACTCGCCCTCTCTCAAACAAAATGCTTCGCAATTATATAATTCTTCAACAAAAGTATACTCTTCTTCTCCACCTCGATTCTGAGATGTCTCTTTCCTTCTAGTGATTAGAATGATCTCATTGCTTCGTTCTAGGTATTCCACCCAACCATAGATTACAACTTCATCGCTTGGATCGAAAACACCATATGCGATTGCATAGCCATCTGTAAATTCACCAGTTCCGTTACAAACCATTACGGTCACGTTCCAAACATTTTCAGCGATTGGCATACCAACGAAATAATAAGTTATTCCTTTGAGTTCGTATCTACCAATTCCATAATATTCATCATCCCCAGAAATTTCGGCATTCCCCATATCGAGATCATAGATCGCATCAATGTCCAATCGAATCCATGTACTATCCGGCTTTGATACAGGTTTAAATGTCATCTCCATCGGATCAATTTCCTTGAAAAAGTCATTAAAGTTCGGGCGCTGTAACTCATCAATTCCTTCAAAAGAACTAATGTTACTTAATTGCTCTCTTTCCACAACCACTTGACCGTAGGATAGAAAACATAAGCATCCTATAATTAACGTTGAAATATATCTCATTTCCATCTTTATCTATTTCATAGAGGCACAAACTACAGTACCGAAGGTTCATTTAACTCAAGTGTTCCTGCATCCGCGTTCATTGTCACACGCACTCCAACTGGAACGGTAAATTTATTTCTCACATGTCCAATCTGCGCCCCATAAAACACAGGAATTTTTGCATTCAAAAAATGCAATTTAAAAACCTCCTCCAAGGTAAACGATCTTTCCGGCTCTTCGGCAGTACACTTTCTGAAGTTTCCAAGAATAATGCCACTCACCTCATCAAACACGCCAGCAAGTTTCAATTGAGTTAACATTCGGTCGATTCGATAAGGCTCCTCCATCACATCTTCTAAAAAGAGAATCTTTCCTTTCCAATCTGGGAGATAATCTGAACCTACTAATCCACAGAGTACAGAAAGATTACCACCATATAAATCTCCAACCGCGGTCCCACTGCTATATGTTTCGATTACGTGATCCGAACCTTGCAAATTATGATACGCTACAGGTTTCGCATTAATTAGTACATCTTTCAGAAATTTAATCGAGTAATCATTCCAACTAGAGTTACCACTCGGACCATGAAAGGTGACCAATCCTGTCTTAAAAGAAATTGCATTTAAAAGAGTCGTAATATCACTAAATCCCATAATTACCTTAGGATTTCTTTTGATTGAATCAAAATCTAGTAGATGCAATAATCGTGCACAGCCCCAACCTCCACGGATGAAGAAAATTCCTTGAACGTGTTTATCCTCTATCAGGTCCATAAACTCAGAAGCACGCACGCTGTCTTCAGTAGATAAAAAACCATAATTACCGAAGGTGTGTGGCGCTACTTTCGTTTTGAACCCTAGTGAATGCAAAACGTCTACAAATTTTGAAACCTCTATTTTATCTCTAATTGGACCGGCAGGAGCTGCAATACCAATTGTATCTCCTTTCTTTAACCTATTAGGGAAAATAACACCTCCAGCCAACATCTCCTTCACTGATTCTGAATTAACCGAAAGACAGGATGCCCCAACAAGTGCGGTACCAATAAGAGGAAGAAATGTTCTACGATTCATTTCGTTAAGGTAGTCAAATCGAATGAAACCTTCAATCTAAAGAAATGTATCTCAAGGTAATTACTAGGAAGTTGGCTTCTCTGCGTGATCCATAGTCTTCGAAAAGAAAACACGATCAGTGTCAAGTTGACCTTGCAAGGCTTCAAAAAACTCCGCTTTGTCCTCGTCTTTTAAGCAATTCGTAGGAAATGTGATTTGAAGTCCTTTTATGTAATCAAAGAAGGTGCTCTGTTGATGAGCGCTAACTTTTCGCAAGCCTGTGAAATAAAGTAAAATCACTTCTCGATCTGCTACAATTAGTGCTTTAGAGGATAAACCGATGCGATATTTTTTCGCTGATAGCGCAAATAATATGTTGTCTACGGTACCAAAAAGAAACGCAATTGCTGGTGCTATCGCTAATTCAGTTAATGTGTATAATCCAAAGGCAACGACCAGCATTACAACCGCTTCCATGAGTAAGTACATTCTGACTCTAGACTTCCTTGCTTGACTAACAGGCGCATTCCATTTGAATTTGCCAACTTGATTTACGATCCTTAACCCCATCCAACGGCGAATCGATCGGCGTAAGATTATTATAAAAAGTAGTAATCCTAATCCCAATAAAATTTCATCACGATAGGGCAAGTTTGCACCCGAGACACGCAGGAACCCAATTGGGATATCTAATCCAACGTAGATCGCAAGAAACATAGTTGGAAATAATATCACTCCCAGAATTATATTGATCGCTTTATTCATTTGGAATCATCTTCAGTTTTTGCTTGATCACATTGATGCGATCTTCCGCTTTTTTCACCTTAACTTCAACCTGTTTCTTCAACGCATCAGCGCCTTTGCTATTTGCGAAGAAGCCTAAGTTATTCTCAAGTTGGTGAATCTCTTTTTTCTCTTTGTCTATATCCTTGCGCAAATCGAATTTGAGGTCCGAAAATAATTTGGCCGCTTTTGGACTAGCACTGATTGTATCTATTCGAGCTTGGAATAATATTTTTTCCTTCTCAGCTCCTTCCATTTTCAGGGAGCCATAATGTTGATCCATAATCGATTTAAACGACTTATACGTGTCATCTTTCATCTTCACCGGAACACGTCCTATTGCATTAAAATCAGCAGAAAATTGCTTGAGGTCGGCTAATGCTTTCGATTTGTCTTTATCTACCTTGTACGCCTCCATTTTTGTAAGAAGTTCTTGCTTCAATACTCCGTTCGCCTCGTACTCAGCATCCTGTGCACCAAAATGTTTCTGTTTTGAATTGAAAAATGAATCACATGCACCTCGGAAGTCCTTCCACAGTTTTTGTTCGTTTTTCCTTCCTGCGTGTCCAAGTTTCTTCCATTCTTTCTGAAGTCGAATAAGTTGATCAGTAGTTTCTTTCCAATTAGTTTGATCTTTTAACGCAATTGCTTTGTCAACCAAATCTTGTTTCTGTTTAGCAACTCCATCAAACTTACTGTTAACAACAGCATAGAATGCCTTTTTTCCATCGAAAAAAGTATCACAAACTCCTCTAAACTCTTTCCAAATAAGTTCGTTTTCCTTACGCGGACCAAAACCAATTGTTTTCCATCGATTTTGAATGTCCAAAACCAATTTCGTTTTTGCCTCCCAAGCTTTTGTTGAATCCCAATTTTCCTGGTCCGTAAGTACTTCATTGAGCTCAGTAATTAGAGCTCTCTTTTTATCTATGTTTTCTTTTTGCTGATCTCTTCGATCTTCGTAAAAACGATTTAATCTATTCTGCAAGGAGCGTACCTCTGTCCAATAAGATTCTTTGAGTAATTCCCACTGATCATTTGGTACTGGTCCTACCTCATCCCAATCATTCTGTAAGCTGCGAAGCTGATTTTCAAGTTCTTTCATCTTCTCCTCTTTCTGCAAAGATTTAAGGTTTTCAATGATTTCGAGCTTCATGGTATGATTCTTCTTAAAATCATGTTCCTTAAGCTGTTTGTAGATGTTGATATTGTAGAAGAAGTCTTCCAATAGTTTGGAATACTCCTTTTGGATATCATTCCTCTTATCTCGAGGAATTGATCCTACCTCTTTCCACTGCTCTTGAATTTCTTTAAAAGCGCCAAATGCTGCACCAATATTTTCTTCGGTTGAAACAACGCCTTGAAGTCGCGTAATTAATGCCCGTTTGGACTTCAAATTTTCGGCCTCCGACGCATTCCGCTCATCGATGATTCGTTTGCGCTCAACCTTATAGATATCATAAATTGAATAGAACTCTTTTTTTCCGAAATCTCCTTCCATTTCTGGTTTAGGTTCTCCCTTTTCCTTAGCTTCTAGTTCTAAAATTTGAAATTTACGTTCCTCTTCCAGAACGTAATCTTCAAACTTACTCCGTAGCTCATTCACGTCTCGACTTACTGATAAAACATCTTCTTGTCCAGCAAATTCTTTGAGTGCAGCAATGAAATCCATAATTCTTAGTTTTTAGCTAATGGTTTGAACCATTTCAAAATTCGCAAGTGATACGAATTCTTCGATTCTATCTTCAAGGTCTTCTGGATTAATGTCCATTAGACGTTCAGTTCCAAATTTTTCACAGCAGAATGAAGCCAATGCAGATCCGTGAATCATGGCACGTTTCATATTCGCGAATGAGTGGTCGTTTGTACTAGCGACATAGCCCATAAATCCTCCAGCAAATGTATCACCAGCTCCAGTTGGATCAAATACATCTTCCAACGGTAATGCCGGAGCAAAGAAAACCTGAGAAGAGTGAAACAATAACGCACCGTGTTCGCCCTTCTTAATGATTAGGTAACGAGGTCCCATTGCACGAATAACCTTTGATGCTTTTACCAAAGAGTATTCTCCTGAAAGCTGACGAGCTTCCTCATCATTAATGATCAACAAATCAACTTCAGATATTGTGTTTTTCAAATCATCCATAGCGATGTCCATCCAGAAATTCATAGTATCCATGGCAACCAATTTAGGTCGCTCTACCATACGTTCGATCACTGTGCTCTGAACTTGTGGTGACAAATTCCCTAGCATTAAGTAATCAACGCCCTGATATGACTCCGGGATGATTGGATCAAAATTCTCAAGAACATTTAACTCGGTTATAAGTGTATCACGAGAGTTCATGTCATTGTGATATTTACCAGACCAAAAGAATGTTTTCTCTCCTTCTTTAATCTGCAATCCTTCTAGATCTACATTTCTGTCTTTCAATTGATCAAGCATCTCTTGAGGGAAATCTTCCCCAACTACAGAAACGATTTTCTGATCATTGTTATAGAATGCTGCAGCTAACGCTATGTAGGTTCCAGCACCTCCAATTATTTTATCTGTCTTTCCGAATGGTGTCTCAATTGCATCAAACGCAACAGACCCGACTGTTAATAAACTCATGTATCTTTTTTAAAACGTCCGTAAAGATACCAATTCGCCGTGAGTGTGCAAAGCTTTAATCGGAAGATGGTCATACGCGTTTTTTCAATATAGTTCTGCTGCATACGTACCAAACCGCACATCTTCCCGTTAATAAGTATATCAGCCGTTAACAGTCCTTCGCTGCTTTATCGGGTAAATTTGTTTTATGTGGAAGAAGCGCCTCCTTCGTATCGCCAAATGGTTCTTTGGCATCGTGATCAGTCTTGTACTGCTCATAAGCGCTGGATTATATTTCTTCAAGGATGAAATTTGCGGATTAGTTATAAATGAAGTGAATCAGTATCTAAACACTGAGGTGTCTGTTTCTGAAGTAGATCTAACCTTCTGGTCTACCTTCCCCAATTTATCGGTTGATTTCGATGAGGTCTTCATTAAAGACGCTATCGAGGGTGCAACAAAATATGATACGCTTCTGTACTCAGATCAAATCCGAATGAAGTTCAATCCAATGGACATTTGGCGTGAAAATTACACGATCAAGAGGATTGAAATCAGTCCAGGAACGTTAAAGCTTAAAGTTAATGAAGAAGGATTTACAAACTACGATATCCTCAAGGAGCCTGAAGGCGAATCAGAAGGTGTTGATGTCAATTTAGAGTCCATTTCACTCGTTGAATTTGGAGTTTCCTATGAGAACCTGATAACCGATCAGGCCTATCGGACGATGCTGGATGATATGACGCTCACCGGTGAATTAAGCTCCTCCGTTTTCTCATCCTCAGCACAAAGTAATCTAACTATTCTCGAAGCAAGAAGTGGTAATGTCACTTTGATAAAAAATCAACCTGCAAAATTGGACATTTCAGTCAACGTTAATAACGATTCAAGTACCGTTGACATACCGAAATCGACAATATACGTATCAGACCTTCCATTTACATTTGAAGGAGGGGTTGACACTTCAGGATATGATTTCAATATCATTGGCGAAAAACTCCAAATTGCGGAAGCAGCGTCTAAATTTTCAATGCAGGGAACTTCTGAAATCAAGGCATTTGAAGGAAAAGGAAAATTGCTTTTTGATCTGCACATTCATGGTTCCAGCGAACCAAATTCTCCGGCTTTACTCCATTGTGATTTTGGTATAAATGGCGGACATATCACGGATCCAACTACACGAATTACCCTGAGAGAATTATCCTTAGATGGTGAGTACTCGAATGAGGATGGAAGAGACAAAGAGTTTCTTAGTTTAAAGGACATCTCTTTCAAGACAAAAGGTGGTCCCTTCGTTGGAAACTTGAAGATCACAGAATTCAATGCCCCTAGACTCGTTGGGAATGCTGATGGTACTGTTAGTTTGTCAATTATTCATTCACTATTCAACCTGCCTAGTGTTGACAAATTAGGCGGAGAAATGGACATTCAATCGGATTTTGAAGTTGTGTCCAATGTTAAAGAAGACGGCACACCAAGTTACGATTTTGAAAAATGTGAAGGAGAAATTGAAATGCGAAAAGTCAAGGTGCAAATCATTGATGACAAAAGGCTATTCTCAGACATTGACGGCATCGTTTACTTAAGAAACAACGAGGCTGGAATGAAAAACGTCCATCTTAAAATCAATAAATCAGACTTTGAAGTTAATGGGGTTTTCAAAGACATCTTTAAATACTTCAACAAAGAAGGTGACCTAATAGCAGACGTTGACATCAAAAGTAAGCGGATCAACATCTCCGATTTAGGAACCGAGAGTAAAGAGGAGAAAAAGGCTCAACAACGGACATACATGCTCCCGAATGACATCAAGGGTCATGTTTATTTGGATGTGAAAAAAATGGACTACGAATCGCATTTATTTCAAGAGTTAAAAGGAAATATAAGTGTCGAAAACAGAAGTATCATTTTTCACAAGATCTCTGGTAGAAATGGTGGTGCAGATATTCGTGGGACGCTAAAAATTGAGGAGAGAAACCCAGAATATTTCTATCTAACAACCAATCTCGTTTCAAAAAACATCAAGTTTAAATCGATGTTTAAGGAATGGAGCAACTTTAATCAGGACGTAATTAAAAGTTCCAACATTAGAGGTGTGGCACAAGCAAATGTTGCTTTCGAGGCACCATTCGATTTGAGAAATGGCATCTCTTCAAATGGGATTATCTCAACAATTGGTTTACAAATTGACAATGGACGACTCATTAATGTTGAAACATTTAAAATGATTACCGAGAGCCTCCGATCAACAAGCGTACGCCATTTAATTGGTAAAGAAAATATCGATCTTCTCGAGAAGAATTTAAAGAATCTCAAATTTGAACATCTAGAAAATACATTCATCATTAAAAGTGGAGTGCTCACGATCCCGAACATGTCCATTGCATCAAATATACTGGATATTGAACTCTCCGGAAAACACTCATTCGAGAATAAGATCGACTATCGCATCGGATTCCGATTCAATGATTTAAAACAAAAAGAAGAAAGTGAGTTTGGTGAAATTATAGATGATGAGACTGGTATCCATGTTTTCCTTAGAATGTATGGTGACATGGATAACCCAATGATTGAATGGGACAAGCAATCGCGGAAAGAACAAGCGCGTGAAAATCGCGAGAAGGAAAAAGAAACTGTCAAATCGATGTGGAAATCAGAGTTCGGTCTTTTCAAGAACGACACGACGGTTCAAGAATATATTAAGGTCAGAACACCAAAGGAAGAACTCATCATCGAATATAACCCAACCGATTCAATTGATGATGTCTTTGAGGAGAGTAAACCCAAACGTCGATTTAGGTTAAAAGAGAAACTCAAAAACTTTGGTGAAACCATCAAAGAAGACGATGACGACGATATGCAAATAGACTTCGATTAGACTACTTGGTCATTTGTTCATTTACATGCTCAATGTATTTCAATACCTTTTCCTTCCCAATCTGAGAACTACTTGAAGTAATAAAAACAGGAGGCATTTCTTCCCAATACTTAAGCATCTCTTTTCGGTATTTAGCCATGTTCTTTTGAAGTTCATTGCTCGAAAGCTTGTCCATTTTAGTAAAAATGATCGAAAACGAAATTTGCTTTTCACCACACCAGTTCATGAATTCCAAATCAATCTTCTGGGGTGCGTGGCGACTATCAATTAATACAAAAGTATGCACCAGCTGCTTTCGGTTCATCATGTACTCTACAATGAAATTTTCCCATTTAACACGTGAACTCTTAGGTGCTTTCGCAAAACCATAACCAGGTAAATCGACCAAAAACCAATCTTCATTAATCAGGAAGTGATTAATTAGCTGAGTTTTTCCAGGCTTACTCGAAGTTTTCGCCAACTTCTTGTTTCCAGTTAGCATATTGATTAGGGATGACTTGCCCACATTTGATCTTCCGATAAATGCATACTCAGGCATATCCTCAGTAGGACTCTTTCGATAATCTGTGTTCGATATTACAAACTCCGCTGATTTGATTTTCATGCCGTAAAAGTAGGTAATTGGATCTGTGTACAACCAAACTTCAACGAATTGATTCGTTGAAATAAGAATCTATCCTTTCAATTTATTAATGATCTTCGTTGTAGAAAACCCTTCAACTAAAGGGATCGCGACAACCTCTCCTCCATTCGAGCGCACGCTATCGGATCCAACAATATATTCTTTAGAATTTGCATTCGTTTCGTCAGGATTATAATCTGCTCCCTTCGCCAGCACATCAGGTTTAAGAGTTTCAATCTGCATAATAGGTGTATCCTCATCAAAAAAGACAACCATATCAACGAAACCTAAAGATGCGATTACCATTGCTCGTGCAGCTTCATCATTAACAGGGCGATCGTCACCCTTACCTTGTCTTTTAACAGACGCATCCGTGTTCAACCCAACAATCAATCGATCACCATAGTTTGCCGTTTCGGCTAGATAGGTCACATGCCCTTGATGTAAAATGTCGAAACATCCGTTGGTAAAAACAACCTTTTCTGATTTTAGACGCCACAAAGCAACCTGTTGATTTGCATCATCAAGTGCTACAATTTTATTTTGAACGAAACTTAGCTTACTCATCGGCTGTGGGCTTTTCTTCAACCAATTTAGGTTGACGTTGTATCAAAAAGAGTGATAGAAGTCCGAGGACAATCAACAATCCGGTCTGTGTTACCCAAACAAATATTCCGAAGGCAGCAAAGTTAATGTCATATGCTGCAAGTGCGGCAGTGACCCACAATGGGTAAAGTCCTAAACCACCTGGGACAGCTGCAATTGCAGTAGCACCAACTACAAAGGCTGCAAAAATACAACCAATTGGAATTGATTCGGTCTCAGGAAATGCCTGTGCAGCCACCCAGAACATACCAACATAACAAGTCCAAATAAATAGCGTATGACCAATAAAAGCCCATTTCTTCTTCATGGTCCAAACGGATTTCAATCCTTCCCAAAAGCCTCGTAGCTTCTCATTGACAAAAGACTTAACTTTTTCACTTTTCAAATAAACAACTAAGCCAATCAATCCCATAACAAATCCACCACCTAGAATATACCAGATTAGGTAGCTAGGCTCACCAGATTCTGTTTGTGTTATTCTATCTAGCTGCTCTGAATTGGCTTGAAGTAATCCAGAAATAAAGACCACAATCAAAAGCATTATCACATCGATAACACGCTCAATTACAATTGTCGCAAATCCTTTCTCAAACGGCACTTTTTCATAGCTAGTCATCAAACCCGCTCTTGCAATTTCTCCAGATCTTGGAACTGTATAATTAATGATGTATCCAGACATCACAGCGTGATAAGAATTTGACAATTTCGGCTTATATCCTAATGGTTCAAGTAAGAAAAGCCATCTATAAGCTCGGCTAAAGTGACTTAAAAAGGCAAGAATGAGACTGATAACAACCCAAAAATAGTTCGCTTCATAAAAAGCACTTTTTGTTTGTTCGATTTCCGTGTCTGTAAGACCTGTTAGAAAATACCAAGTAAGGTAAAGACCAATCCCTATTGGAACTACAAGTTTTAATATTTTTATGATTGTTGCTTTCAATCTAATGCTGTTTTTTTGATGCTATTCAAACGAAGACTTGCCTCAAATATTCTACGCAAACTTACGCTATTTATTTGACGGGATTAGTTCAAGGTTATCAAGTAGTCTTACCTCTCCACAATACCCAACGATACATGCTCGCGCACCCGGAACCCATTCCGTGATAAATTCGAGCGTCCGAGGATGTACAATTTCGAAATACTCGATTTCAAGACTCCCATTTTTGAAGAACTCTATGGCCTTTACCTTAGTTTCCTGTGGTGATAATTGACGGGCAATACCTCGTGCAAAATGAAGGGTGTCAATGATAATCAAAGCTTCATTGAGCTGATCTTCATTAAGTCTATAATTTCTACTACTGCTTGCTAAGCCACTTGGCTCTCTGACGATTGCGGAAGGAACTATTTCTACCGGTGACTGCACTTGATCAACCATGTATTGAACTACAGCAACTTGCTGGACATCCTTTATTCCGAAGTAAGCTCGAGTAGGTTGTACAATGTCAAACAGTCGATTTACAACATTCATTACACCAGCAAAATGTCCTGGACGAAACTCGCCCTCCATACTAGTGCCTAAAGCACCAAGATCGATAGATAAGTTTTGATAATCTTCAGGATAAACTTCCTCAACCGAAGGAGCGAAAACAATTACATCTCCGACAGAATTCAAAAGCTTTAAGTCAGCCTCCAAATCACGCGGATAACTCTCTAAATCTTCAGCCTTATTGAATTGCGTAGGATTTACGAAGATACTCACTACAACATGGGTGTTTTCTTGGAGTGCCTGTTTAACGAGTTCTAAGTGGCCATGGTGCAATGCACCCATCGTTGGTAA
>Ga0228674_1002000_pt1 | contig 11650 bp, 13 predicted proteins | sample 1D_rmetaG_FD_189054 | JGI IMG/M metagenome (GOLD analysis project Ga0228674, IMG submission 189054) | Seawater microbial communities from Monterey Bay, California, United States - 1D_r | ecosystem: Environmental > Aquatic > Marine > Coastal | place: USA: California | collected 2016-09-26
TTGGGGCAGTGACTTTGAAACTATCATAAGCAATGCAGAGACTATACAGCACAGCTTTGATAACATTAAATGGTTTACATTTTTAAATACATTTACACTATTAAATCTAAACAATTACGGCGATACTGTTAAATGGTTCGAAGATAACAATTTAGAAACATTTAGCAATTGGGGAGAAGGGCCATTAAGTGTAGAACATGCTCCAGATTGGTATGAAGAATGGATACTAAGCAACAATGATTATCCAGAAGTTCGCAATTACTTTCAAGGGCGCACACGTAGACAGTATAACCCAGAGCGATGGGCAGCGTTTCTAGAACTAATTGAACGCACAGATCGTATGTATGGAACACGACTGGAAGATTATAATCCCGAATTAGCAGAGGTTTTGAATAAAAACAAAGATAAATACTAGCATGATAAATGTAATAGTTCCCATGTGTGGAGTCAGCAAACGTTTTACTGATGCAGACTACACAGTTCCCAAATTTGTATTAGACGTAAAAGGCAAGCCTATGTATGCGTCTGCTGTTAATAGTTTAAAATTAACTGTTGAACATCAACTGTATTTTGTTGTTGATGCATTAGTTAGTGCTGAATATAATTTAAAGAATGTTATTAAACGGCATTTCCCTGATGCAAAAGTAATTGAATTAAACAATCCAACACAAGGTTTTGCTGAAACTGTAATGAAAACACGACAGCACGTGGACATCAACAACAGCTCATTGATAGTATGTTGTGATCAATTGATAGAATATGATAGTGTTGCTTATAATAAAATGCTGGAAGATCCACATATAAGTGGAAGTCTACTAACGTTTACAGATTGCGCTGCTGATCCTAAATGGACTTATGCACGTGTAGATTTAATAGATCAAATAACAACTGTAGCATGCAAACAACCTATAAGCAGTACTCCTATTGTGGGAATATATCATTATACAGATTCAATAGAGATGTACAGAGCTATTAAAAACATATTAGACAAAGACATACGCACAAACGGAGAGTTTTATGTATGTGATGCAGTTGCAAGAAGTGTACAAAACAGCAACAAACCTTGGAAGAGTTTCCAAGTAGATCGTATGATACCACTAGGAACACCAGAAGATTATGAAACATATACAAACAATAATATTTGATTTTGATGGCACATTAGCTGATTGTAAGGAATTACATCAGGATGCTTTCCGTGGAGCAATACAAACATTATGCCCAGAAGCAGTGTACACAGACGAAGAAGTAGAAGGTAGACCCACACGTGAAAAGATAAGAATATTACACACCAAAGGATATGCATTTAATGGTGATAAATTAAATGAATTAAAACAAGCAGAAACACAACGTAACTTAGAACAGTATATTCAATTCAATGTAGAGTTATTTGATGCTATAAATACGCTGAGCCAACGCTACAAGTTATGTGTGGCTAGCAATGCCACAGAATTGTTTGTGCATCGTAGTTTAGAAATACTGCAAATAAAACATTTATTTGTTAAAATAAACACTGCAACAGACTATCCAGCAAAGCCAGACACTACAACATTCGAAGACTGTATGACTTACACAAACTCAAACTATATGAATACACTGATAGTAGAAGACTCACCAGTGGGAATACAATGTGCAACAGCAACAGGCTGTCAAGTAATGGAAGTAACCAACAGTGCAGACACAATCATTAAATTAAATGATTTAATTAAAATTCAGGAATAAAATAAAATGTTAAAATTAATAATGCCTATGGCAGGAATGGGCAGTAGATTCGAAGATGCAGGCTACACTACTTGCAAGCCAATGATAGACGTAAATGGAATACCAATGTTTGTACACGCAGAACGTTGCATTGGATTGGGATTTGATGAACGTATCTTTATTGTACGCAAGGAACAACAGCTAAAAGAATCAATATTAGAATGGTATCCAGATGCAATCGTACACGAGCTAGATGGGTTGACAGAAGGCACGGCCTGTACTATACTAAGTGTACAGGAATATATAAGTCCATATGACAGTGTATTTGTGAGCAATTGCGATCAACACACAGAATGGGAGGACATTGAAACAGTTCGTAGTGCAGTATTTGATAAGACTGTAGACGGACTTATCAGTGTGTTCGCGTGTCCCGAAAAGGATCCCAAATGGAGTTATGCAGAGATAGATGGAGCATTAAATTTTAACACAGCTAGTATTACACGAGTTGCAGAAAAGGATCCAATCAGTCAATGGGCTACCACTGGATGGTATTACTGGAGACGTTGGGGTGTATTTAAAGAAAGTGCAGAAGCTATGATTGCCGCAGATGACAGAGTTAACAATGAATTTTATACATGTCCAGTGTTTAATTATTCAATTAAAACAAATAAAAGAATTATCCCTATGGCTGTAAGCAATATGATAGGATTAGGTACACCAGAAGAACTGGAAGCATATTTGCAGGATACTGACAATTGACACCGCACTTAGAAGCTAACCAAGGAGACTATTCCAGCACAGTTCTTATGCCAGGAGACCCCCTTAGAGCAAAATGGATAGCTGAAACATATTTAACTAATGTTAAACAAGTAAACAGTGTTAGAAACTGTTTGGGTTTCACAGGAAAGTATCGTGGACACAGCATTAGCGTACAAGCAAGTGGTATGGGTCAACCTAGCTTGGCCATTTATGCACATGAATTATATGAAATTTATAATGTAGATAATATTATTAGAGTTGGAAGCTGTGGTGGTATTGGAAACAATGTAAGAATTGGAGATATAGTTGTTGCCAGTAGTGCAAGTACAGATTCAAATATGACTAAATTACTATTGGGAAATAATATAGATATTAATCCACCAGCTGATTGGAATTTATTAAAATCATTTGTTGATAATATTCCCAAAGGCACACGATTCACAGTGGGAAACATTATAAGCAGTGACTGGTTCTATCACCCAGATAAGAATTGGTTCAGAGGACTAGACAAAATAGGAATACTTGGTGTTGAAATGGAAGCGCATGTGCTATATGCCATTGCAATGACCAAGAATAAACGTGCTTTAGCAGTAAACACAGTAAGCAATCATTTTACCACAGGCGGTGCATTAAGTAGTGCAGAACGAGAAACAAGTTTTACAACAATGACAGAGATAGCATTAGAAACGGCTATAGAATCATGACAATGTTTATTGCACACAGAGGGAACATAGATGGACCCAATCCTAAGTTAGAAAATACTAGCGAGTATTTAAAAGCCGCCGTTGATGCAGGCTATGGTGTAGAAGTAGACATACAATGGGATCGTGGCGTATTATATTATGGACACGATAATCCACAAGAAGCAGTTGATGAGAAGTTTATTGCCAAGCGTGATGTATTTTGTCATGCTAAGAATGTAGAAACAGTTCCAGCATTAATTAATATGGGATGTAATGTATTTGTTCACGATACAGATCCTTGCGTGTTTACTAGCCGTGGACAAATATGGTGTTATCCTGGAGTACATGTAAAGAGTGATAGAGCAATATGGTTAGACCTACACGGAAAGCCACTACCAGATGAAATATCAAATAAATTATATGGAATATGCGGAGACGATGCTAGTATTATGAACAGGATTAAGAAATGAATAGATTTTTTAAAGAAATGTATAGAACTCAATCACTAGATATAGACAACGTCGATGTAATAAGAAATGTAGAGCGTGGAATGAATCCATTTATTATTGATGCATTAGGATCTTTAGACAACCTAACATCAGATAGAGAACAGCAACTAAGCCTATGTGAACTTGGAATTGGTGGAGGAGGCGCTCATGCTATGCTTCTGCAAAACTTTCAAGACTCACACATATTGGGTGTAGAATTATTCAGTGAAGATAATTTTGAATCCTACAACCATGATGAAAGTGGTAAAAAATTCTATGTTGATCGTTGGAACGATTTCGTAAAAGCCCAGCATGAAAGCCAATATCTTTTGAATAAAACTTGGCAACAACAACAAGACGAAGAGATACAACCAATACAACCAAATAGAAAACCATCGTTGTTGTATGGATTGGATGCTTATAAAAAATCAACAGCAGAACATTTAGTAAAAGTAAATGGTGCTAAGTTAGATTATGTAAACGATGATGCATCACCTCACTTAGGAGCATTAAATGGATTAATGGATGCTTATAAAGATTCAATAAGTGACAGTGGAATATTAATATCAACAGGACCCTTTGGTAATGGAACACAAGAATCATACAGTCGTTGGGAGAGTGGAGAATACTTAAAAGATCTAGACACGTTAGCTGAACAAGGGTTTGTGGTATTTGACATGACCGAATATAGACAACGCTGTCATATCAACTGGTCAGTAACAGAATATATACTATCTTATCTTGTAATGTGGGCACCTGATTTTAATAATTATAATGATTTACTTGTTAAGTACGAACACAATATTATAAAAGGAAAGGAAAACTGGAAACATGATTAGATGGGGAATTACAGCAAACGCACATGATGCCGCATTGGCAGTGTTTGACAACGACGAACTGAAGTTTGCCGCACATGCTGAACGTAGCAGTGGGATAAAGAATGACAAGCATTTAAATCAAACATTAATCGATCAAGCATTAGAGTTTGGTAACCCTAAACATGTGCATTGGTATGAAACACAATGGCTTAAACGTTTACGTCAACTACGTGCAGGACAATATCGCACAGCGATAACAAAGCCAAGTCCAGCTTCCTCATTGTATCAGTTTGGAATTCGTCCACATACCTTAGCAGACATTGGCGATGAGATTCCTGTAGACTTTGATCACACACCAGCATGGCACAACACTAGACATCATCACAGTCATGCAGCCGCAGGTTATTACACAAGTCCATACAGAGAAGCCGCAGTGTTGGTAGTAGATTCAATTGGTGAGTTTGAAACACTCACAGTATGGGAAGGCAATGGAACTAAACTAAAGCGTAAGTTTAGCCAGAAGTATCCACACAGCATAGGCTTATGGTACAGTGCAATGACACAGCGTATTGGACTAAAGCCAAACGAAGATGAATATATTCTAATGGGATGGGCCGCAATAGGCGATCCAAACAAGTATAAGAAACGTATATTTGATGATTTCTTTTATCCATTAGATCGAAACAGTCCACGTGTTCGTTTTAAACAAAACCTACACAGAGGTTGCAAACAATGGGCACCAGAACTAAACAGTGTTCAAGACTATGCCGACATAGCCGCAGGCACTCAAGCAGTATATCAATATGTGTTTGAACATTTACTAAGACAAACACGCAAGTTAGTACCAAGCAAGAACATTGTGTTAATGGGCGGATGTGCATTGAATTGTGTAGCCAATAGCATTGCGTATAAATACTTTAATAACGTATGGATTATGCCTAATCCAGGTGATGCAGGCAGTAGTGTTGGTTGTGTACTAGCACATACTAAGAAGTTTGTTGAATTTGATAGTCCTTATCTTGGACATGCTATTAGAGGAAACTATCCTTATAATAGTGCATTAAAGATTATACAAGAAAAGGGTATGGTAGGTGTTGCAAACAATAAAGCAGAGTTTGGACCACGTGCATTAGGTAATAGAAGCTTGTTAGCTGATCCTAGAGGTCAAGATATGCAAGATCTAGTAAATACAGTAAAGCAAAGACAAGCCTTTAGGCCCTTTGCTCCAGTTATTAAAGAAGAATGTTTACATGACTATTTTGATATGCCAGAAGGTGTTAACAGTAGTCCGTTTATGCAGTTCGTAGGTCGTACCAAGGAACCAGAACTATATCCTGCAATAACACATGTAGATGGAACAGCAAGAGTGCAGACCGTTACACGAAGTCAACACCCTGGGTTGTATAAATTATTAGACAAGTGGCATGAAGCCACAGGTTGTCCAATGTTGTTGAATACAAGTTTAAACATCAAAGGAGAGCCAATGGTAGACACAGAGGAAGATGCAAAACGCTGGACAGAAAAGTACAACGTAGAGGTTGTTACTAGCGAAGAGTCCAGCATAGGAGAATAAAATGATAGTTTATATTGTGCAAATGGAAAGAGAAAAAACAGCTTTAGCACGACCAATCAAAGACCCACATAGGTACGTAGTTGGAGTATACACAGACCCCAAAGAAGCTCACCATGCCGGACAAATCGAAGAAGAACATCGAGAACAAAAATATAAATATTTCCTACACGACTTTGTGTTAGATCATATAAGTCCTGAAAAAGTTGAGAGATATGTAAACGAATTAATGACAGAAAACATAGTAACAAAAAGGAGAGTAGGTTGATGAAATTTGAATGGAACCCAATTAGATTAGTCAAGCGACTAATTCAACAACGCAAATACAAAAAACAATTAGAAGCCAAACTAAAAAAAGCAAAAGAAAAAGATCCTTATATCTACGATTAAAAATCGATTGACAACCCACCAAAACAATAGTATAATACATAGATAACTTAGGGTATAAGAATGAATATAAAAATTTACAACAGAGTAATGGAGATGATTAAAAATGCTCCAAGTCTAATGACTAACCCACAAACACTAAAAGTAGCAATCAAATCTGAGTTTGACGTCGAAGTAGAGATGACTGCACCTAGTGTAGAGCATTTAGTAGATGCAATTGACGAGCAAGTTCTTGCAAATTACTTTGGTAGAGTATGGCAACCTAAAACAAAGAAATACAAATACAGTGGACTAGATATCATTGACGAAGTTAATGCACTAGAGCCAACATCTGTTTTAGATTTAGGATGCGGCTATAATGAATTCAAAGGAAAGATAAACAATGTAACAGGTGTTGATCCATTTAATGATAGAGCAGATCATAAATGTTCTATACTAGAATATCGTCCTGATGAAAAGTATGATGTAACAATTGTAATGGGTAGTATTAACTTTGGTAGTGCAGATAAAATTATTAGAGAAATGGCTCATGCAGTTGATTTAACAGCACCAGAAGGTTTGTTGTTCTTCCGTGCTAACCCAGGTAAGCAACATGAAGCACCAGAAGCCAAATGGATAGACTTTTTCAATTGGACACCAGAATTTATTATTAATTTAGCAAGAGAACTTGATTTAATAGTAGTAACAATTAAACAAGATGCAAATAGATTATATTTTGTTTTGAAGCGGAGATAAATAGATATAGCAATAAAATTATATAGAGCTATATAATTTTCACAAGAACACAATTACCATATGCGAATGCAAAGGTTCATTAGTGTCAAACCTCAGTTACAATTTAAATTACAAAACTCAATGATGAGTATTAGTTTGACGTGACTGAACCTATTCGGAGAAGATAAAAATGGAAATATTCTTAGCCATTATGGCAGGAACATTATACGGACTTATAGTTGGAATTGTTCCAAGTGCAGGAGCAACCACAGGACTTGTAGCCTTATTTGGATTTATAGGCTGGTTTACAGCGTTTGATCCATACTTAGGCGTAATATTTGTTATGTCAGTGGTAGCCGCAAGCACAACAGGAGATAGCTTTAGTGGAGTGCTACTAGGTATCCCAGGTGCAAATTCAGCCGCAGCAACAATGGTGGACGGATTTCCACTAGCACTTCAAGGTAGAGCCACAGAGGCATTAACAGCCGCTATCGTATGTAGCACATTTAATGGATTACTTTGGGGAACACTAACCTTTGCACTACTGCCTTGGTATAGTAATTTAATTATGATATTTGGTATTCCAGAACTATGGGCATTTGTGATGTTAGCACTTGCTACAGTTGGCTTTGTCAGTAGTAAGTTTTGGGTGCGAAGTATGATTGCAATTGTTATAGGTTGTTATATTGGACTTATTGGTATGGACCCAGAAACTGCCTCTGATAGATTTACATTTGGTTGGGGTTACTTAGCAGACAGTGTTCAAATTATGCCGTTTGTTGCAGGACTATTTGCAGTGCCTGAAATTCTTAAAGGGTTGTTTGGTGATAAAACAGTTGCCAAAATACAAACAACACAAAAAGGACAAACATGGAAAGGCATAAAAGCAGTATGGGAACATAAATGGGACGGCCTACGTGGCGGTTTCATAGGAGCATTTATTGGCTTCCTTCCAGGATTGGGAGGAGCAATGAGCGATTGGATGGCGTATGGGGCAACCACTGCCGCTAATCCAAACGAAAAGATTCCTTTTGGAAAAGGGAATATTAAAGGCGTTATTGGTCCAGAAGGATCAAATAATGCTCAAAAGGCAACAAGTATGATACCAACAGTATTGTTTGGTATTCCAGGTGCCAGCTTTGCCGCAATTGTTATGGCATTGTTTATGTATCTGGACTTTGAACTTGGCACACCAGACTTGGTGTATGATACTAAGTTCTTTGACAGCTTGTTTATAGGATTTATGGGAGCAACAATCGCCGTGTGTGTTATCTGTCTGGTATTCACACGTTGGATTGCACTGATCACATATGTTCCATATTGGATATATGGACCACTGTTACTTGTATTTGTAACTTGGGCTTGTGTTCAATATACCGGAGGTTGGGAAGACTATGCCATCTTTGCACTATGCAGTATCCTAGGACTGACAGCAAAGCATTTCAATTTTAGTCGACCAGCTATGTTAATGGGATTCATTCTAGCAGATAGAATTGAATCGTTATCATTACAAATGTTTATTCTGTATGATATTCCAAAACTATTAGACAGACCGATCTTTTTAGGTCTTTGTGTAGCAGTTATAGGAATGTTTATATACGGAGTATTTTTTAATAAAACCAGACTAGACTATAGTTAAAAACAAAGGAGAAACTAAACATGTTTAAGAAACTCTTAGCAACGGCTGTGATTACAGCAACAATGGCAACATCAGCTCTAGCAGATGTAGTCTTAGTAGTTCCACAAAAACCAGGATCAGGCACAACTGTCTGGACGGAAATTGTGGCAAAAGAACTTGAGCCTTTCTTAGGTGAAAAGATCACAATCAAATTAATTCCAGGAGCACGTGATATTCCTGGCTTTAACAAGTGGCATAACGAGCTACGTCAATTAGACGATCACTTTATGGTATCACATGGTGGTAACGGTGTATCATTCTTACAAGAAGATGTAGATTATGACTACTCACAGTATGAGTCAATTGGACTTATGAACCTAAACATCATTGCGGCGATCCGTGCTGATGCAGACAAAAACAAACCATCATTCAGCTCAGGCTCAGGTATGGTTCCAGAAGCATTTGCAATGACATTGCTTATTTGTGGACCAGACAAGTCAGTTGACGAGTATGTTGCGTGTTTTAAAGAAAACGTAACATGGGTTGCAGGTATGAAAGGTTCAGAAAGACGTTTGGCATTCAAACGTGGAGAACTAGCAGGAACACGTGAAAATCCAGCAGCATTTAAAAAGCATGCACAACCAGTTATTGATGCCGGTGATGCAGTTATGTGGTTCCATCATGGTATCCTAGATGCAGCAAACGCCCGTCATAATGACGATCCAAACTACCCAGGTTGGCAGTTAGAGATCTTGTTTGAAGAAAAATGGGGTGTAGCACCAAGCGGTGAGTTTTATAACTCATATGTATTGGTTAAATCATTCCGTGATGGATTGCAAAAAGCAATTTGGGCAAACAAAGGTAACCCTAACTCAGCTAAACTACAAGCGGCACTGACAGCAATGTCACAAGACGCTGACGCAATGGCTGCCATTGAAAAGAAAGTTGGCAACTATCAGTGGCTAATTGGTGCAGACGGTGATCAACAACGTGATACACTAATGACGTTTGTTACTGAAGATGCACTTAAAAACTTAGTTAAGTTTAACGTGGAAGCACTAAAACTAAACTCAGTTTACAAAGAAGATTTAGTTAAGTAACTAAAACAGTCCTAACTACCTTAGGAACGTAACGAAAGTTACATTAAAGGGCCTCTTCGGGGGCCCTTTTCTATGAACATATGCAAGAATCAATAAACATAGTGTTAATAAAATTAACAATAGTTATAAATACTACACAACATAAATAAGATCCACTATGGATTTCGAACTTACTTAAGAAGGAAATGCAGATGAGAAATATTAAGATAATTACAATAGTCATGCTGGTAATATTTGGAATGACTTCGGCACTTGCTGCAGATCCTATTGTAACAGAATCAACAAGTAACAGCACAGTCACAACAAAAGGTGACAACAAAACAACAGTTAAAAGTCCACCACCAAGTGCAATATCACCAAGCATAAACAGTAGCAACAGTGACTTATGTACAGTGGGTATATCAGGAGCAGTTCAAACACAGATACTTGGTATCAGTGGAGGTAAAACTGTTCGTGATCTAAATTGTGAAAGGCTCAAGCTAGCCAAAACAATTTATGACATGGGCATGAAAGTCGCTGCCGTCAGTATTATGTGTCAAGATGAACGTGTATTTAATGCAATGGAAATGGCAGGAACTCCTTGTCCGTATTTTGGTAAAATTGGTGAAGAAGCCCAAGCAAGTTGGGAAGCCGCTCCAGAAAAAAGACCAGAAAACATAATTGAGGAGAAACGTCAGAATGATACTCAAAAGACTGTTGAAAAGACTATCGGTTTTAGTATTCTTTTGTATTTGTTACTTCTTTAGTAACACAGCATTAGCAACAGACACCGCTGTTCCAACTAACCCAACCACTACGAGTCCAGATACATTAGATTTAAGTGACGGAACCATTACGAATCCATCCTATGGATGTCCTAGTGGAACAACAGCCGCAACAATTAATAATAATCATTGGGGTACCCAAACAGTTCGCTTTGGCGAATGTGTCAACACGTTTGCTATAACATATGCAATCAATCAAGCACTACAAGGCACAGGCGTTAGCATAGACAAAGTCCATTACAGTTGGCGTTATGTTATGTGCTTTAACAAACCTGGCGAATCTGGTTGTAATAGTAACCTAAGCAACAGAGTTAACACTACCACAGGTGAAGTTACAGACGATACATACTTTGATGAACTACAAGTTGTTATTGAAGTAACAGATAGCAATGGAAATGTAGTTGAAACTAAAACATGGAACATGGACACTTGGTATCAATGGAATGCCGACAACAGTCACAGTGACAATGAAATAAATGTAAACGGAGTTCGCTGGCAGATTGAAGAAGGCAACATAGATGTATACAATCACGTAGATAAAACAGGAACCATACGCACACCAAACAGTGTAGGTGATGTAAGGTTTAGAATTAACGGATACGACAAAGGCAATTGGGATGGATACTATGGACCAGTTGTAAACAGATTACAAACTTGGTTTACTTATAGAGCTAACCCTTGTAACGATACAGCACTTTATGATCCAAGTTGCCCAGGTTATGCAACAGCCTATGCGGCATGGGAATACGATCAAAATTGTAGTGCAAATGCACTTTACGATCCAGGTTGTCCTGGTTATTCTACTGCATATTATAATCAACAATGTAGTGCAGATCCATTATACGACAGTGGATGTGATGGCTATGCAACAGCATATTACAACCAACAGTGTAGTGCAAATGCACTTTATGATAGTGGATGTGATGGATACGATGCGGCATATCTTTCTCAACAATGTAATTTAGACCAACATTATAGCAGTGAGTGTCCATATTATAATTGGGCTATTATTACTATCGTAAGCGGCTGGCCAGAAAATAAAGCAGGACAG
>Ga0228674_1002003_pt1 | contig 11648 bp, 7 predicted proteins | sample 1D_rmetaG_FD_189054 | JGI IMG/M metagenome (GOLD analysis project Ga0228674, IMG submission 189054) | Seawater microbial communities from Monterey Bay, California, United States - 1D_r | ecosystem: Environmental > Aquatic > Marine > Coastal | place: USA: California | collected 2016-09-26
CGCGAAACTTGAATCGCTTAGCCGGTTTTTTAGTAAGGCGAGCGACAGCCTGGTAGGTTTCTCAGAGTGGCAGCAGGCCCTCTTCATCCGTGTCCGGGCAAACACACGTTCGCTACAGGCGTGTGTAGCGCTAATCGAGGGAATACAGTCTGACCTCGACGAAGCCCAGTTTACGGAAGACCGCGAACTCCTGCGATACGCCTACTCTGTTGCTGGGACTGTCGGAATCGTCATGGCTGAGTTGATGCAAAGCAAAAGCGAGGCCGCAACATATCACGCGATAGATCTTGGGGTAGCTATGCAACTCACCAATATCGCCAGAGACGTATTGGAAGATGCGCAACGGGGTCGAAGATACATCCCTTGCGCAACGCCGGTCGCATCAATAGCACTAGGTGAGCGCGATGAAGCCGTGAAGGCCAGCATTGTTTCCGTGATCACCCTCAGCAAAGCCTATTATCGGTCAGGATTAGCGGGGCTGCTCTATCTGCCAAGAATAGTTAGGCCCTGCATCTACATCATGGCGCGAACCTATTCTGAAATCGGCGCAGAAATTTTACGGAACCGAATTGAGTGGTCGGGACCGCGCTCGGTTGTGTCGCCCCTACGTAAAACTTGGATCGTTTTCAGCTCTCTGCCCTACTGCCTTTGGCTTTTAGTCAAAAAAAGCCCAACCGTCTCTTTTTCAACACATGAAAAATCTCTGCACGTTGAGCTAAACGAATTACCAGGGATTAACCATTGACTTCTTTTCAATCGACAAATGTTATCGTAGGCGCGGGGCTGTCAGGATTGATGCTAAGCGAGTGCCTTATAAACCGAGGTGAAGAGGTCGCCTTGATCGGTCCATCCGACACTCGAGTTCAAACGATTTGCACATGGCGTCGAAAGGACGAGCCAAGCCAATACGCTGATCATGTAATCAACTCTTGGGATCAATGGCAATTCTCATTTGGCGATCACGAGCAGACCCATTTTGGGAATTGCTTTATATACGAAGCGCTCGATGGCCAATCACTTAAAAAGGCACTCGAGCTGCGCCTTGCGCGGTCTAGCAGTTTCGCGAGAATAGTGGAGCCCGTTGAGCATTCAAGGCTGATCGATAATGGGTTCGAAATAACCACCAAAAGCGCGCGTTACACCGCAGCCAACTTGTTTGACTCACGACCGCCAGAATTCGCCAGCAACACGCTAGCTCAGCAGTTTTTTGGCATTGTTGTGCCAACCAAATGCCTTCGCGAAAAATTGACCCATCCCAAACTAATGGACTTCACTCTTCCGCAGCGATTCGACAATGCGCTTGCTTTCACCTATATACTCCCTCTAACAGACGACACAACGCTCATAGAGGCAACACTTTTTGCTCGTAGCCAAGTGCCCTATGAGCAACTGCGTGACATGGCGGTCGAATGGCTGACTGCCAATACAGACAGGGATTTCAATGACGACATTATTCTCTATGATGAGAGCGGTTGCCTGCCTATGGGCGACGTAATCCCTCGTTTTGCAGGCAATCCTATTGGACTCGCCTCCGGTTCAGCTCGCCCCTGCTCGGGTTATGCGCTCAGTGGGCTTGAAAAGCAATTGAGAAGACTGGCGCAGCAAAATGGCTACTCTGCGGTCTCAAATACACCCTACAGCAAGCTGTCTGCTTGGATGGATAACATTTTTTTACGCGTGCTAAATCGGGATCCGCGCATTGGTGAGTCAATTTTTTCGGCGATGACACACGGCCTTTCTGGCGACCGCTTCGCGGGTTTTATGACTGATAATTTTACAGGTATCGATGCGCTGAGCTTAATAGCAACACTGCCTAAATCTCCCTTTATTCGCGCAGTACTAAAAAATGACAATTAGCACCGTCGACATACTCGCGATTCTAGGCGTCATTCTTTTTGGAATTCCGCACGGTGCGCTCGACTGGGAGCTGGTTAAACACAGCGATCGGAATCCTAGGCTGATTCGCTTCCTCTGCTTCTATCTCGGCTCAGCCGGCATTGGTCTCGCCCTGTGGATAACATTTCCTACTGCAACCTTGTTGTTTTTTTTGCTTATTACGGCAATTCACTTCGGCCGTTCTGACCCTTTTAGATTGAACCCTACGGCGGCGCCGACTTTTTTTCTGAAAACAGCCAACGTTCTTTTTCAGGGCGGCACAATTGCAGTTTTTCTACCCTGGGTTCATTGGTTTACTATCGAGCCCCTATTTGACGCCCTTAATGCAAACACTGACGCTATAGCGGCAACTGGGTACCCGGCATTAATCGCATGGCTACTCGCGCTAATTTTTACCGTCTCTGAGAGCGCCTCTCTCAGGAAGATCAGCCTTCTAATCGGGCTTGCTGGATACTACGCGCTGCACAACTATCTGAACCCACTTTTCGCCTTTGCGCTTTTCTTCTGCCTGTTGCATTCAGCACCCCACTATTTGAAGGCTTCGGAACACTTGGGCACTTCAGCAACCAGACCGAAAAAAAGTTTTTGGGTTAACACTGTCTGTGCATGGATTATGGTTCTGCTCGCCGCCGCGTTCTTCGATACGTTTGCCGACGCGGTCGCTCCTCTTCTTTCGGCACTGTTTGCCATTCTTTTTGCATTAACACTGCCACATATGATTATTGTTGATATATTGCTGCCTAAGCATTTTTTAGCCTGGCGAATCACCGCTTAATTATTTCTCATTCGGTAAACGAGGGCACGATGCCTGAAGCAATAGAGACTCGAAAGTTGGACCACCTCGTCATTGCCGCCAAAGAGAGCGTTCAACGACCAGCGTTGAGCACGTTCGATTCTGTGCGCTTCGAGCCCTATGCGCTGCCAGACTTGAACATGGATGACATCTCTTGCTCTTGCGACTTTCTCAGTCATCGCTTGTCTCTGCCTCTTATAATTTCATCGATGAGCGGTGGCATAGCACAGGCCGATCGAATGAACATTCATCTTGCTGAAGCTGCAGAAGCTAAAGGAGTCGCGCTAAGCCTTGGATCGATGCGCATTGCTTTAGAAGATCATGGTCAAGCCAAATCATTTCAGCTGCGTCGCTATGCCCCCAATGTGCCCATAATTGCTAATTTGGGCGCGGCGCAACTTCGGAGTAAAGGTGGCGTCGATGACGCATTGCGCTGCATCGAACTCGCAGAGGCGGACGCGCTCTATATCCATCTCAATCCGATACAAGAGGCAGTTCAGCAAGGAGGGGACCGCGACTGGCGCGGTATTATCGATGCATTAGCTCAACTGAATGCGGTCTCGCCGTCACCTATTCTAGTCAAAGAGGTTGGCCATGGTATCGGCCCATCGACAGCCAAAGCGATCGCCGCACTGGGTATTAAGTGGCTAGATGTTGCGGGGTCCGGTGGGACGAGCTGGGCGCAGATAGAGCATGAACGCATCAATGAAAACGAGTCTATTTTTGCGGATTGGGGCATCGATACTGTCACGGCGATAACAAAAATTTCCAACCTCGGCTTGCCTCTCTCTCTCATTGCGTCCGGAGGCATTAGAAACGGATTACAAGTCGCAAAGTGTTTACGTATCGGCGCAAGCCTAGCCGGCATAGCGAAACCGCTTCTGACGCCTGCTCTGTCGAGCACCGACGACGTTATCGACACTCTCAAAAAATTTGAGGAAGAGCTGAGAACGACTATGTTCTGCACCAACAGTGTTTGCCTCGACGACCTCGTGCGAGCGCCGCTTCTTTAGAAGCCGGCAGAAGAATTAACTTAGGTTTTTGGCCCGAGTGAGTTCATAAACCTACTTGCTGTTCACGCCCCCTCAAATAAAAATCGCGCATTAATGTGTAACGATCCATTTGCGGTGGCCCTCTACGTCTCGTGTTCGATATTCTTTAACAGCCGCTCAGTAATTTCGGTTCCATGAGTATTCTGCAAAAAATGACCGGCTTCAGGAATAACATAAAAAGTCGCCCGATCGAACATTGCCGCCCATTGCCTACCCCAGGCTTCGGTAAAGATATCGTCGGCACCGCCCCAGATAAAATGGACAGGCTTAGCCCACTTACTGAGCAGATCGAAATGCAGAGTCTGCGCCGCGCCATTGCCACCGGTGTAATTATCGAAAGGAATGGAAAGTGGAAATCGCCGCAATCCGTTATACGCTTCGTCCGGAAGCCCATTGAAAGGAGCAAGGTAGGCATCGTAAATATTTTTCCCAACGGCGCTGGGAAAGTCCGGCTCACTACCCGAGACGAGCGCCGGAATCGCCGCGTCCCGCGCAATTAAGCCCGCAGATAGCGCCACGAGCACGCCGACATTGGGCTTCTCACGCGCAAAAAGCCCGCCGTCTTTCCAGCCTTGGTTCCAGCGCTTTATCGCCTCAGAATAGTAAAACTCTGGGTGGTGTAACCAGGTATTCATAATGAGTAGCCGCGAGAATCTCTCTGGCATTGTCACCGACTGCGCCAAACCAATAGGCCCGCCCCAGTCTTGGCAAACAAGCGTTATATCGCCTAAATCTAACTCTGTGATCAAGCTAGTGAGGACCTCGGTGTGTCGCGCAATACTGTACCAATACGGATCTGCCGGCTTGTCTGATTTACCAAATCCTAGATGATCGGGCGCGATACAGCGATAGCCCGCTGCGACTAGGTTGGGAATAAAGTCGCGATAAAGATAGCTCCACGTTGGCATGCCATGGATGAGCAGCATAACAGGCGCATCCTTCTGCCCTTCGTCAAGATAGTGCATCCGCAAATCTCCCCATTGGTGGAAATGGGGTGCGAAATTATAGTCGGCGAGATCGTCGAAATTAGAGTCGGGTGTACGAAAGAAATCAGTCATAGCGCTCTCTTATTCGGATGTTAGACAAGTTGAGTCGATCAAAAGACTCTAACAAGTCTATGGCCCCAGAAAAAGCGTTTGGACTTTACGACTGCTCTCCAAAGTGTCGCCAAAATTGACGCCGGGTGAATGGAACATCCAAGGCCGAAATAGAACCAGTCGATTATATTTGTAGGGGATAGCCAAGGTCTTTTCCCACAGCGACTCGTCGATGCCGTCGACCTCCAAGAATTCTTTCACTTTTTCTTTGGTCGTGAAACCTGCCGCATGTGCGCCTTCTAAGGTACGGGGTATTTCTTCTAATCCGGTGCGTAAGTGTTTCCAGAATACCGTGCCATCGACCTTTGGATGCTCTTTCGAGAGATACACAACACCCGACCAATGCGTTTGCCCCGCATCGAAGTGAATGTATTGAGTGAAAGGATCATCGGCTTTGGAGAATCGAATTTTTCCGTTTAGCTCGGTCGATGCGTTAATAGGCTTTTGCTGAAGCAATTGCTCGAAAAATTCACGCTGGGTATTCGACAGAAAGGGCTCTTTGGTCATAACACCCGCGTAATTGCCACGCGAGGCCGCATCGCGTTGCGACTTAAGCGCCGCTTCGACAAGGCGGTCGGGGTCGTTGTAAAAGTCGTCGACGACGAAATAGCGGTTAATCATGCTGACACGTAACAACCATCAATTTACTGCATTGATCATGCTTAGGCGAAGCAAGGCGCATACTGTGTTCGGCTGCAAGATTTCGATCCGAGCCAGGGCGAAAACAGATCCTCGGAGTCTATAACCAGTAACAACCTTTTAACCAGCGAGTTTTGTGACAGATTGTTGCGGTAAGGCGATAAGCCGAAGACTTATCACCTGTAGTGGATCCGTTGCACAGAAGTGAATCATGGTAAGCCCTGCCATTCTCTTGCGTTCAGGGTGCAGCAGCGCTCACAGCGAGGCTGCGACAGCGCCAGAGATAATACGCGCAAGGCAATACTAAGAGGGTCAAAACCACCGCCGACAGCATTCCACCTACCATTGGCAAGGCGATACGACTCATCACCTCGGATCCCGTCCCGACCCCGATCACTATCGGAATAAGACCTGCGATTGTCGCCACGGCCGTCATCATTACCGGCCGTACTCGCAATACCGCCCCATCGACAACGCTGTCGAGCAATAGCCCTCGCGTCGGGGCAACAGAATCAGATGCACATTTAGCGAGCATCCCATGATAAGACTTATTTAAGTACACCATCATAATGACACCGATCTCGACCGCTACGCCCGCGAGCGCGATAAAGCCGACACTTACGGCGACCGAGAAATTGTAACCGGCGAAATACATAAGCCAAAAACCACCAACTAGTCCTAACGGCAGTGTTCCTAAGATCAAAAACACTTCGGCGAAGTGTCTAAAATTGGCGAACAACAGCAGCGTAATAATTGCTAGCGTGAAGGGAATGACAAGCGTGAGGCGCTCTTTCGCCCTTTCCATGTACTCGAACTGCCCCGACCAGCTAAGTGAGTAACCCGGCGGCAACTCGAGCGACTCGGCAATAACCTGCTTTGCGTTTCTGACGTAGGTCCCTATATCGACATTTTCAATATCGATTAACGTCCAGCCATTGAGTCTCGCATTTTCGCTGCGGATGCTCGGTGGCCCGTCTTCTATAAAGACATTGGCAACGTCTGCTAGCGCAATACGTTGGCCATCAGGGGTCAACAGGGGCAACACTTTCACCGATTCGAGTGAGTCCCGATAAGCCTGCGGGTAACGCAGCTGAATCGGATAACGCTCGAGCCCCTCAACGGTTTCACTAATATTTATTCCGCCGATAGCAGTCGTCACAATTTGCTGGATGTCGGCGACATTGAGCCCATAGCGTGCAGCACGATCGCGGAGAATGTCCACTTTGATATAGCGACCGCCCGCCACTCGCTCGGAGTAGACCGACGCGGTACCCGGCAGGCCGGCCAAGCTTCGCTCTATCTCCTGCCCTAACCGCTGTATAACCGTGAGGTCGGGGCCGGCGATTTTGATACCTACGGGCGTTTTAATGCCTGTCGCCAGCATATCGATGCGTGTCTTGATAGGCATCACGAAGGCATTGGTTAGCCCAGGCAGGGTGACGAGTGAATTCATCTCGTCTATGAGGTCTTGCGTCGTTATGCCTTCCCTCCATTCGCTGCGTGGCTTCAATTGAATAAACGTTTCGATCATCGTAAGTGGCGCCGGGTCGGTCGCGGTTTCCGCCCGTCCCATTTTGCCAAATACTGTGTCTACCTCCGGCACTGTCTTGAGTAATTTGTCGGTCTGCTGCAACAATTCACGCGCCTTACCGATAGATATGCCTGGGAAGGTTGTTGGCATATACATCAGGTCTCCCTCGTCTAAAGGCGGAATAAACTCGCTGCCGATTTGACCTGCCGGCCAAACGCTACCGAGGGTGATAAGAACCGCAGCTCCCATCGTGAGCTTAGGTTTAGCCAGCACACCTTTTATTGCGGGGCGATAAAGCCGAGCGATCGAACGGTTAAGGGGATTAGCCTGCTCCGGCATAATCTTTCCGCGGATTAAATAGCCCATTAGCACTGGCACCAGTGTTATCGACAGCAATGCCGAAGCCGCCATCGCATAGGTTTTCGTGAATGCCAGTGGTGCAAACATTTTGCCTTCCTGCGCCTCGAGCGCGAAGACCGGCAGAAAACTCAGCGTGATAATGAGCAAACTAAAGAACAGCGCCGGCCCGACCTCTCCCGCTGCCTCAGCCACGAGGCGCCAGCGATTTGCGTCGGTCAGTCCTGCACTTGTCGATAGGCCTTTGGGGCTAGCGCTTTCTCCTGCCAATTCTAACTTCTTATGCATGTTCTCTATCATGACGGTCGCCCCATCGATCATGGCACCAATTGCGATTGCAATTCCCCCTAGCGACATAATGTTGGCGTTGATCCCTTGTAGGTTCATGACGGTAAACGCGGCGAGCACTCCCACCGGCAAACTAATGATCGCCACAAGCGACGAGCGAAAATGAAAAAGAAAGGCGATAAATATGAGAGCGACAACAACGAATTCTTCGAACAGTTTTTCCCACAAATTGTTCACCGCGCGAGTGATCAGTGCCGAGCGGTCATAGACAGTGATAATTTCGACACCCTCTGGCAGCCCAGCCTTTAATTCTTCGATTTTCGCTTTGACGTCTCGTATCACCTCTGCTGCGTTCTCGCCGTAGCGCATAACGACGATACCGCCAACAACCTCGCCCTCGCCGTTTAGCTCAGCGAGCCCTCTGCGCATTTGAGGGCCGAGGTTAATGTCGGCGATATCCTTGAGCAAAATGGGCGTGCCGTTTTCATTTAGGCCGAGTGGGACGGTTTTTATGTCATCGATACTCGACAAGTAACCGTCGACTAAAACCATGTATTCGGCTTCGGCCATCTCGATCACCGACGCACCAGACTCTTGATTGCCCCGGTTAATTGCCGTTTGGACATGACTTAACGGAATGCCGAAAGCGCGCAGTTTTTCTGGGTCTATCTGAATTTGATACTGTTTAACCATGCCGCCAAGCGACGAAACTTCTGACACACCCTTCACAGTTTGCAGCTCGTATTTCAGAAACCAATCCTGAATACTGCGCAGCTGACTGAGGTCATGTTGTCCCGTTCGGTCAGCCAGTGCATACAAATAGACCCAGCCGACGCCCGTGGCATCAGGACCGAGCTGTGGTTTAGCAGTCGCGGGGAGGTCAGCTGACACTTGGCTCAAATACTCGAGCACTCGACTCCGCGCCCAGTAGAGGTCTGTTTTGTCCTCGAAAATCACATAGACATAAGAGTCACCGAAGAAAGAGTAGCCGCGCACAGTCACCGCGCCCGGTACTGAGAGCATCGCTGTCGTCAGTGGATAGGTCACTTGGTCTTCGACCACCTGCGGAGCCTGCCCCGGATAGGAGGTCTTCACAATAACTTGAACATCGGATAGATCGGGAATCGCATCGACCGGCGTCGTCCGCAATGAATAGGCACCAAAAATTAAAAGTATTGCCGTAAGCAACAACACCAGCATTCGATTGGCGATAGACCAATTTATAACGTTAGTAATCATCTTATTTCCTTGTCGCCCTCGTCGACTTATGAACACCAATCACCTAACCACTTAAGGTCACATTTAGTGATCATGGTGCTCTGCCTGCTCCGCATCTGTAGGCGTAGTCATCGGCATCGACTGCGGTTGATCTGGCTGCCCCCCGCCGCTATTAATCGTGTCTGCAGACGATCCGGCCATACGCAGAAAGTCCGAAGTAATGCTCGATTCCGAGTCCAGTAAAAAGTGCGCAGAGGTCACAATCCTGTCTCCGCTTTCGAGCCCTGAAATAATCTCTGTTTGGCTATCGCCAGTTCGGCCTAGCGCGACCTCAACGGATTTAAATCTACCTTCACCCATGGCAAGAACCACGCGGTCTTGCACGCCGCTGCGGATAATCGATTCATTCGGCGCGAGCAATACCTGACGTCCTGATTCGCTGTGCTGAATCATGACCTGCGCAAACATATTCGGCTTAAGTGCTTGGTCCTGATTCTGAAACTTAAGTCGTACAGGAATCGTGCGAGTGTTTTCATCTAGGGTCGGGTAAATAAAATCGACTACGCCTTGCCATTCGCGCCCGGGCAGATAATCGAGCGTCATGGTCACGGGGTCTGAGTTGGACACAAGCGAGGCCTGTCGTTCGAACACTTCGGCAATCACCCAGACCTCGTCTAGCACGCCTATCGACATAATCCGATTGCCGGGCTGTACATACTGTCCTTCGCGCACACTTAGCTCGGCAACTAAACCGCCCTGAGGCGCATAAACGGTGACAGTCTGAAAAACGCGGCCTTCGCGTTTAATTCGATCGATAAGCCTTTGCGGTACTTGCAATGCCCGCAAGCGTTCTTCTGATGATTCTATGAGCGTCGGCCGCGTCGATTCTCGGCTCATCGCAATGAGCAACTCTTCCTGCGCGTTAACCAACTCAGGCGAGTAAATCGAATAAATAGGTTCTCCTTCTTCGATAAATTCACCCTGGGTTTTTACGTTAAGTACGTCAATCCAACCTGCGATGCGTGGATGCATGTGTACGAGGCGATCTTCGTCGAATCGAACATAGCCCACCGTCCGAATGTTGCTTTCGAAAGGGCCGACCTCGATGGTCTGGGTTCTCACTCCAAGATTGTTTTCTACCACCGGCGAAATCGACACCATTCCTTGTGCATCATCCGTCGCATACACAGGGACAAGGTCCATACCCATGGGTGACTTGCCGGGTGTATCGCGCCTATAGTTCGGATCCATTGGTGCAACCCAATAGAGCGGGTCTGGCGATGCGATCTGTGTCGCCGATTTCGGTGCAACAGCAAGCCACACCCCGCCAGCGCCAACAATAGCCCCCATAAAAAGAACGCTAGCCAGTGTCTTCATAGAAATTGTCATCGGGTTATTCCTCGTTTATGGCCGAACCAGCCAGTAAATAGTCGAGCCGTGCCAATACCTGCAAGCGCTCTACATCAATCTGAAGAAGATCTATTTTTGTATTGAGTTCGGCGATATAGGCGCGCATCACTTCTTCGAAGTCGCCTTCATCCGCCGTGTAGGCCGAGAGAGTCGCCTCGGTAAGGTCGTTGATTTGCGCGAGAAGCAAATCAGCGTAAAGAGTGCGTCGCTCATCAAGAATATTCAGCTCTGCGACGGCTTGCTGATAATTGGCAAACAGTTCTTTTACTATAAGCGTGCGCTCGACTTGTATCGCCGCTGCACTGTGTTGACTCGCTCGAATTAGCGGCTTTTGTCTTTTCTCTGCAAACAAGGGGACATCGAAACTGAGCTCTAGGGTAAGAAAATCCGCTCGATTAATCCCCCCCGGTGCGTTGTCTCTGTAGCCATACGCGGCGCCAACCGTGTATTCAGGTTTTAAGCTTTGCTTGGCCAGTGCAACCTGTGTGGCCGCCACTTCGATCTGCTTATCGTGGCTGCGGATTCGAGGATGCGTTTCGAAAAACTCAGCGGCTTCGGCAAGGGTCGCTAGCCTAATTTGAGGCGGCGCGCGCTGCGGAATCTCATCGCTCAAAGCACCCGCAATCAGCGCGCTAGGCACCCACTGCGCAAGCTGTTGCTTATTGCTGTCCTGCGCTTGTCGCAGCACAGCAAGCCTATCGTCTAATCTCAATAGTTCGAGCTGTGCGCGCACCACGTCTTGCTGCCTTGCAAGCCCAGCCCCAACGGTATATCGCGAGCTCGTTATATCGATAAGCTGTTGGAACAACGATCGATCGGCTTCGATTAACGCGATCGATCGCGCCGAGAGAAAGCTCTTTAACCAGAGTTGTGAAACGAGTAGCTCAACCTTCGCCTTGCGGTCCGCTCTGAGAAAAGGGTTAACCTCGCTTTGCTGTTTCTTCTTTTGCTCAGAGAGCAACAGAGTATCTCCGCGTGGGATCACCTGATTAATACCGACGCGCAGCTGAGTCATCGGCTCTTGACCAAGATTGAAGGTGTCAAGCGGCAGGTTCGACAGACCGATCGAGACGCGAGGGTCTGGCAGCTGCGCCGCCGCTAGTGCTTCCTCGAGCATCGCTTGCTCGCGTTCAACATTTGCTGCAAGCCAATCGTCTTCCAAGACCGCTTGCTCTATGGCGTTTTCGAGGGTTAGCGCCGGATACGTTTGGGCTACTGCCTCTAGCGCGCCCAGACACAATGCTTGCGCAAACAAAGTGGCAAGCACAATTCGCTTTGATAAATTTTTCATTAGAATAGCTCTCAACCGAACATGGGCAGCGATGGCTGCTTTCAATAAGCACAACGTCGCGGCGCGCGTGTTCTTC
>Ga0228674_1002004_pt1 | contig 11643 bp, 9 predicted proteins | sample 1D_rmetaG_FD_189054 | JGI IMG/M metagenome (GOLD analysis project Ga0228674, IMG submission 189054) | Seawater microbial communities from Monterey Bay, California, United States - 1D_r | ecosystem: Environmental > Aquatic > Marine > Coastal | place: USA: California | collected 2016-09-26
GATCACGACATCCGGAGCCGTCTGCGCGAAGAGACGCGCCAGGCTGTCAGGATTTTCCACGTCAATGCCAGCCACCAGCTTCTCGCGCAGGTTCTGATCAAAATTCTTCACACCGGAGGCCGCCCGAAGGGCGCCGGTCACGTCAAACTCGGGCACGTCGGAAAGCAGACGGAACATGGCATTGCCCAACATTCCGGATGCACCCAATACTACAATTTTGGTCAAAATAACCTCTCTAAACGCTGGTCGAAACGGACGCCTGTTGCGCGCCGGAACCCGACTTCATTGGAACGAATCTGTGGGGCCACCAATACTACCTGGGCTTACGCCTGACTGCCTTTGAGTGCGAAGATCGCATTCCAAGTATCGCGGGCCGTAATATCCCAATCGTACCGCAAGCCCCGCACCGCGGCCTTGTGCCCGTATTGCTCGGCCAAGCGCGCATCGGTCAACAGCAGCACCATCTGGTCGCGCATCGCATCGACATCTGTGGGGTCAACATACGCCACCGCGTCTGAGCCAAACTCGGGCATGGGCATGACCGAGGAACACAGGATCGGGCGGCTGGCCGACAAGCTTTCCAGCAGGATATTGGGGCAGTTCTCGCAGGATGAGGCGAAGACGATCAACTCGGCTTGGCGATATGCCTGCGGCAAAGCCATGTATTTTACGCCGCCAAGCATTTTTACTCTGCCTTGCGCACCCTGTTGTTCGATGAAACGACGGACATTTTCGCCAAAAATGTTGTCGTTTTCGCCAACAAGCACAAGATCATAGCGGTTCTGCAACTGCTCTGGCAGTTTCAGATAGGCTTCTACCACTTCCTGGTGGTGTTTATAGGATTCAAAACGAGAGACGTAGAGAATGTACGGCTGGGACGATGTCGCCACTGGATTCTGTTGCGCTGGATCAACCTGACGGAAGTGAGACGAAATGCCGTGCGGTATGGTCACCGCCTTCTTCATGCGGATGCGCGCTTCGATCACGCCACGCGCATATTCCGAAATGAAGATCACCAGGTCCGCACCGTGCATGCTGCGCAACATGACTCTCTCCAGCAGGGCCACCCGCACGCGCTGCAGTCCCATGGGCATCTGCCGCTTGACCTTATCGTCGAAGGGCACCATGTTGCGGAACATGGTGACCGTCAGACAGCCCTTGGGCGCCTTGGTGGCCACTACGCCCCCCGGACAGAAATAGATGTCAGGCTTGAGCGCCTTGAGCTTGCGCGGCAAGATGCACTTTTCCCAGAATGTGCGGGGCAGGGGCGATTCCGTGGGAAACTCCGGATCAAGCAGCCTGATCCTGCGGTCGGCCGGCACCTCCAGCGAAGGCGACGCGTAGATCAAGATCTCCAGATCCTCCCGATCCGGCAGTCGGCTCAGCAACTGGCGCAGATAGGTTTGCCCACCGCCGATGCGGGCCGACAGGGCATTGATGACGATTCTCACGATTGTGCCTCTACATTTTTGACAAATTGCACCAGGACCAGAATCGACCACAGGCAGCTCTGCGCATCGCGACGTCCGGTCTGGTGTTCATTCCATACACGCATGACCTGAGCATGGTCGAGACCGATACGGGTAAGGGTTGCCTCATCGGCCAGCAGTTGCTCGGCCCATGGCCTGAGTTCAGTGCGCAGCCAGGATGCCATCGGCACGCCGAAGCCCATCTTCGGGCGATCCAGAATTTCCCGGGGAATATAGCGATACGCCAGTTGACGCAGCAGGTACTTGTTGATTCCGCCACGGACCTTCCACTTTAGTGGCAGGCTTGCGGCCCACTCCAGGATGGTATGGTCCAGCAGCGGCTCACGCGCTTCGAGCGAAAACGCCATGCTGCCCACGTCGACCTTCTGCAAGTAATCATCGGGCAGGGTATAGGCCATATCCAGACGCATCGCGGCCTCGGCATCGCTCAGTCCGGGCGCGAAAGAGGCCGCGCGGCGCGAAAAAAGGGCCGACAGCGGCTCGGTATTGCGGGCCATCTCCTGGCCCATGACCTGCTTGAAATCCTTGATCACGCTGCGCATGAATGCAAAATTATCGGCAGCCGTGGTGGTGGACAGGGCGCCTGCCAGCAGATTGAGTTTATGCGAAGGTAGCCGCTTCAATACCGCCGCGACGAGCTTCCTCAGGCCGGAGGGGAAAGCCCGCAAGCGGCCCAGCTTTTCTGCCAGACGATAGTAGTGATACCCGCCGAATGCCTCGTCGGCCCCATCGCCGGAAAGGCTGACCGTTACGTGGCGCCGTGCGGTACGCGACACTGCCATCACGGGGAAGGCTGAGTAATCGAAGAAGGGTTCGTCATATTCGGCAAGGTACGTGGGCATCAACGCCAGCAAATCCCCTGCCGTGAGCTGCTCGCAGACGTGATGCGTACCCAGGTGCCGGGCGACGGCGGCCGCGTGATGGCTCTCGTCGAACTGCGCATCGTCGAATCCGATCGTAAAGGTCCTGACATCGCCGCTGGCGTGCTTCTTCATGTAGGCTGCCACCAACGAACTGTCGATCCCCCCCGAGAGGAAGGCTCCAACCGGGACATTGCTGACGAGGCGTAGCTGCACCGAGCGGTCGATGAGTGCGTCAAGCTGATCCAGCAACTGCTCCTCGCTCATCTGGTCCTTGGCCGGATCGATTGCGACCTCGTCGATTGACCAGTAACGATGGGATTCCACCCCGGCTTTGCTCACTCGAAGATAGTGACCGGGCTCCAGCTTGCGGATCGACTCAAAGCAACTGTAAGGTGCGGGGATATAGCCTGACTCAAGATAATAGCGCAAGGCCTGCTGATCGAAGCGGATCGACAGCCCGGGCACTAGATGGCCGATGGCGCGAGGGCGCGACGCGAAGGCGAAGCATTGCTCGCTGGCATGGAAGTACAAAGGTTTGACGCCCACGCGGTCGCGTGCCACGAAGAGCGTCTGTTCGACACGATCCCATATGGCAAAGGCAAACATTCCGCGGAACAGGTGCAGGCACTCCGCCCCCCAGCGCAGATAGGCAGCCAGGATCACTTCGGTATCCCCCTGGGTGCGCCACGGGTACTGCTCACCGATGCGGTCGCGTATCTCCTGAAAGTTGTAGATCTCACCGTTGAAAACGATGACGTAGCGTTCATCCGGAGAAAACATCGGCTGCGATGCACGCTCGGAAAGATCAATGATGGCCAGGCGCAGATGACCAAGCATGCAGGGCCCGTCTCGCCAGATATTGCGCCCATCCGGACCGCGCGACTCGATCGAGTCGAGGGCCGCCGCCAGTCGCGCGCCTTCGGTGTCGGCGCCCTGCCACGAGATCAATCCCGCTAAACCACACATATTTGCTAAGCCCTTGTTTTGCTTGGTTGGAACGACAATACGACACGGCCCTGCATAAGACCCTGTACCACACTGGCCATCAGGATGGAGAGGGCCAGACCGATCACGCCATGCTCGGCATACTTGACCAGAACAAATGCGCTGACCACATACGTAACGCCGTAGACCGAAGCGGTCAACAGATTGCTCCAGGTTTTTCCAGACGCCCACAGGATCTGGTTCATCACGGTCGTGAGCACGCCCACGAACCCGCACGCAGCCAGGATTTGCAACACCCTCCCCTCATCCCGGAAATCGCTACCGTACAACGCCAGAATGAAAGACTCCAGCAGCCACACCGCCAGCAGCAGTGCGCCGGCGCAGATCAGGTTGACCACAGCGATGCGCAGGGCTTGACGCTGAAACATGGCTTCCCCGAGTGCCTTGGCGCGCGCCAACCAAGGCACGGTGAAGTTCATTAATGCACCTGGAATGAAGGTCAGGATCGAATACCACTGGAACATGGCGGTAAAGATGGCAACCTGACGCACCCCTGCGGGAGATGATCCCAGAAAGCTCATGCACAGCCAGTGCACCGGGCCACCGAGGGCCATGGTGGCCATGGTGGGGAAGGTAAAGGATGCGAAGATACCCGACGAAAAATACCGGCGCATGTCCACTACCCCCAGGAAAGTACGCGAGAACTGGTGTTTGAGCACCAGCAAATACAATCCGCTCAGCAGGAGCGTTCCAGTGGCAAAGCCCATGCACATTCCAAAGGCACCATAGTAATAGGCGCCCAACAGTCCCAACAGCACGGAAGCCACAGCCCCCGTGGAAGCTACCGACGCGGCCGCCAGGTTACGCCCGAATGCATTGAGCAACGCATTGACCACGGTATTGGGAAGCAGAAACATGGTCATCACGCCCGAGATCCGGATGTAGGCAGTTAGCTCCGTACTGCCACTGGTCAGCTTGCTGATCAAGGGCGCAAACAATTCGATGAGGATTCCCAGTCCCAAGGACAGAAGCACGCAGAACGACAGAATCATGCCTGCCAGCTCGTACTGGACATGTCTCGGTTGGTCCGCCGCCGAGGCCACGCGCTGGTTGACGGTCGCTGCCAACGCCTCGCCAACGAAGCCGGTCAGGTTGACGCATGTGGCATAGATGATCGCGAACTTGCCCAGCTCCGCCGCGCCGATGAGGCGCGCGGCGAGCATGGTCATGACCAGCATCGAAAGACGCTGCATCACTGCCGAGCCGAAGACAATCAATGCCTTTTTCCACATGTTGATATAGTTATCTTTGTCGCGCCCAACGGTATTCCCCTCCCGCCAAGCCCGCTCTGCTCAATGTCGCTGGCGGCGATTGCTGGTCATCAGTACCGCCACCACATGGATCACCATGAAGATGGCCAGACCTGAAATGAACGATTTGTAAAACGCAAACGTCTGGTACCACGATCCTCGCAACCAGACACAAAGGATGGAGGACAAGGCAAAGATGTAAAAAATATTCTTTCTGCTGAGCGCCTTCGAATAGAAATTGGCGATCACGAAACTGATCAAGAAAGGGACGACCAGCGCGCCAAGCAGCCCAAAGTTGAGATAAGCCTCTGCCAGTTCGAAGAAACCGCCACCACTGGACAGTCCGTAGGCAGGAAACATCAGCGCATAATCCTGCGGCCGATCCGGATAAAGAAACTCGGGCGGCGTGCGCAGCAGGTAATCCACATAGCCAGAACCGTACAGCATGTTGACCTGGCCCCGTTCGAACAATGCTACGACATTGGCGAAGGTGGTCGCGATCGGACCCAGCGTGCCAGAGTAGACTACCCCCGGCATGATGGCGGCGTTACCCAGGCCCATGTCCAGCAACTCCTGCACGCTGAGCCGCCCTTCCAGGAACAGGCTCAGGCCGGTACGTACCAGCCCCCACAATTCCAGCGCAAGAAACACCGGGACCACGTACAGGATATACCTGACCTTGATGGAAACATCGCGCAGACGAAACATCAGAAACAGCACCAGGCAGGAGAACACGGCTCCGACAACGTCCTGGCGCAATCCACGCAGAATCTGGCACCACACCAGCAGGTAGGTCGCCACCAGGCCGAGCAGAATCCAGTATGCCTGGCGCCGCGCAGCCATGCAGCAATAGAACATAACGGAAAGGGCGATGCCGCCGATAGCGCTCGCACTGCCGATGACCGGCGAACCCTCGGTGCCGGAACCGTAGGCCGAATCGAGAATGGTTCCCGTCGAGGAAGCGGTGATCAGCACTCCCGATAACACGGCGAACAGCGCGCTCAAGACGAACACCCAGAAGTGGTATTCATCGAACACCGGCAGTTGCGGCTCACTACCGTTCGCGCCGCGCACCCCGGCTCCCGCCTTCCAGCCCAGATAGGCGCCCACCACCGCCAGCAGGCTCAGAGCATACATCGTGGTTGCAACGCTCAAGGTCTGCGTGGTGAATTCGAACACCGAAAAATACAAGTCCCGCCCCATCAGCTTGATGGCCAGCGGGTAAGCACCGACGATGAACAGAAGGAACAGCCTGGCAGCGAAAATCAGATTGTCAAAGGTCGACAATATCAACGTGAGCACCAGGATCATCGAACCGGCGTAAAGCACCAGCACGGTGGATTCGTCGAAATCACCCCAATAGAGCGCCATGGAGGTGAACACCACGGCGGCCAGCAGGGCGAGCTCCGCTGCGGCGTTCCGATAGCGATTATCCATTACCGTATGCCCGCATACGGAGATGGGCAGTGTTGGCCGCTGCCACCGCCGACCAGTCGATCATCAAGCTCTCGTGCTGAAAAAACGCTGATACCAGCCAGCAATCTGCTCCAGGCCCTGGCGCACCGAATATTGCGGGGCATAACCCAGTCGGGAAGCCGCCTTGCTGATGTCAGCCTGGGAATGCCGCACGTCGCCCGCACGAAAATCACGATAGGTCGGCTTCTCGGCAATGGTACCTGCGCCCTGCTCCAACGCGAGTGCACGCATGAAACTGTAGAGCTCGTTGAGCGAGGTGCGGCCGCCTACTGCAACGTTGTAGACTTGCTTGACGGCATCTGCATCGGTTGCTACCGCCGCCAGGATATTGGCCTGTACGGCATTGGCGATATAGCAGAAGTCACGGCTGGTCTCACCGTCGCCGTTGACGAATATCTCTTCGCCGCCGAACATGCCACCGAACCATTTAGGAATGACTGCTGCATAGCTGCCCTCGGGATCCTGACGCGAACCAAACACGTTGAAATAACGCAGGCCGATGGTTGACATCCCATAACAGCGACCAAAGACGTCCGCATACATCTCGTTGAGATACTTGGTCACCGCATAGGGGGACAGCGTCTTGCCGATCCGGTCTTCCACCTTCGGTAGACCCGGATGATCGCCGTAGGTGGAGCTGGAAGCCGCGTAGACGAACTGCTTCACACCGGCATCACGGGCCGCCACGAGCATGTTGAGGAAACCGTCGGCATTGGTCTTGTGTGTGCGAATCGGATCGTTCAGCGAACGCGGCACACTGCCCAAGGCCGCCTGGTGAAGCACATAGTCCACCCCGGTGACGACCTTCCGGCAATCCTCGATCTCGCAGATATCGCCGACGATCATCGTGAACCGCGCCCACTGATCAGGACTGACCAGGGATTGGACTTCATCGAGATTACGCTGATGGCCGGTAACGAAGTTGTCCAGACCGATGACAGTCTGGTCCAGCTTGAGCAACATTTCCAGCAGGTTGGAGCCGATGAAGCCAGCCACGCCGGTCAAGGCCCAGATCTTCGGCTCGGCCTTCAGTTGTGTCTGTACTTCCTGGTATCGTGTCATGGCCGCTCCCATTACAAACGCCATAGCTTGATGCCAGCCTGGCTCAGCGCCTCGGGATCGCACACGCCCTTGATATCGGCCACGATGGGTCGGTCCGCCAGCAGTGCCTGCAACTGGCCGATCTGCATCGACTGGAACTGCTCGTGGGCTACCGCGAAGATCAGTGCATGTGCCGGCTTGAGATCAGCCATCGGCGTAAGCGCGACCCCGTATTCGTGATTCGCTTCCTGCGCATCGGCGTGAGGATCGCAAATCTGCACGTTGACCCCAAACTCCTCAAGTTCGCGAACCAAGTCAATCACCTTGGAATTGCGCAGGTCCGGACAATTTTCCTTGAAGGTCAGACCGAGTACGGTGGCGGTACAACCGGACACCGGATGGCCGGCGTGGATGATCTGCTTGATGACCTGCTGTGCCACATAGCCGGCCATACCATCGTTGATACGACGGCCTGACAGGATAACCTGGGGAATGTAGCCCAGGATTTCAGCCTTGTGCGTAAGGTAATAGGGATCAACGCCGATGCAATGTCCACCTACCAGGCCAGGGCGGAAATTCAGGAAATTCCATTTGGTACCCGCGGCCTTGAGCACTTCCAGAGTGTCGATGCCCATGCGGCCAAAGATCATGGCCAGTTCGTTCATCAGCGCAATGTTCACGTCGCGCTGGGTGTTTTCGATCACCTTGGCGGCCTCGGCCACCTTGATGGTGGAGGCCTTGTAAACACCGGCCGTCACCACCGAAGCGTAGACGTCAGCCACGATATCGAGGGTGGCTGCATCCTGACCCGAGACGACCTTCCTGATCTTTGTGAAAGTATGTTCCTTGTCGCCGGGGTTGATACGTTCCGGGCTGTAGCCCACGGTGAAATCAACGCCGCAGGTCAAGCCCGACACACGCTCCAGGATGGGAACGCAGACCTCTTCCGTGGCACCCGGATAGACGGTCGATTCGTAGACCACGATATCGCCCTTCTTCAGTGCCTTGCCGACCGTCTCTGAGGCGCGCTCCAGTGGAGTCAGATCCGGCTGATGCGCCTCGTCGACCGGCGTAGGAACGGCCACAATGTGGAAATCGGCCAGCGCCAGCGTTGCAATATCGCTGGTCAGCACGATATCCGCACGCGCCAGCGCCGCGTCCTCGACCTCATTGGTCCGGTCATGACCGGCCCGCAACTCGGCAAGGCGCTGTGTGTTGATATCAAATCCGATGGTGCGGCCTTGAGCGCCGAACGCCACGGCAACGGGCAAACCCACGTAGCCAAGTCCCACCACTGAAACAGTTCTTTTGTGCATAAATTATCTTGTTTTCAAATCTGCCAAGGAAGCAACCGCAGATGCACCTGGCCTCAACGCGGGCGGGACATCAGCGCCGCGATCGCACCGACGACGAAACCGCCAAGTATACCAAGGGCGACGGCCAAGCCCAACTTTGGCGAGTTGGGCGTATCGTCGATCACGAGGGAAGACACGGTGGTCGGGTAGAGGACCGCCGGCGACATGAATTTTTCCAGATCGGACCTGGAGCGCATCAGGCTTTCCATCAACACGGCGTTGGCCTGCATCAGTCCGACCGCGAGCAGGCCGGAGGTCGATTCGGCGGTTCCCTTACCGATCCTGCTATCGGACTGGATGGCACTGCGCGCCTTTTCAGCGGCGTCGATTTTGTTGTTGATGTCCTGCAATTGCGTTTGCAGGCGCACTTTGACGGGGGAGAAAGTCTCATCGTGGGCAGCCACGACCTGCTGCGCGATCAGCTTGGAGAACTTTGCCAGATCCTCGCGGGAATAAGCAAGGAAGGAAATCTGCACGAAATCCGCGTTACGGATTGCATTGGCTTTGATCGAACGCAGCAACAGCATCGCTTCCGGCTTGCGAGTGTCGCCAGCGCCCCCCCCATAGCCAGCAGCCAGGAACACCTGATCAAGGAAATTGCGGCTGGTCACTCGTGCGGCAAATTGCTCAGGGGATTCGATCAGCGGGCTCTCACCGGCACGCCGTTCCGACACCCTCCCGATCTGAACCACCATGTCTCCCTGCCACTTGGCTGGCATCACAGCCCAGATTGCCAAAGCAATAATCAGTCCGATGACCACGAATGCCAGTACTCGCTTCCAGCGGCATGCGATGACTGCTATCAATTCGCCGATATTCACCGACTCGGGGGACCTGCTTGCCAACATGGGGGCCTGCTCATTCTTGGGTGTCTGCACCATTTACCGCCTCTGTTAATCACTACCATCAGCCGCTTGCATCAAGGCCGGGGACAGGTAGTTCGGGAATGTCCTTGCCAAATTTGCGCTTTTCTTCACGCCAGCCAGCCTGTGCGCGCGCGAAAGTCCGGTATTCTACCAACAGTTGTCGTCTTCACTTACATTTACAGAGGCGGAACATCACAAAACTACCGAGCTTCCCCCAAAATTATCATGTGCGTTCCCAACGTCAACAATTTGCGGATTGCATTGACCCGTGCCCGACCATGGGCGATTTTCTGATACGTCTAGAGGCAGCGCGGCCGATACAAAGTTCCACCGCATGCGGTTTCCACGGTCCGACTTCACGCCACCATTACATCCTATTCACGCATGTCCTACTTTGTCGTTGGCGATCTCCAAGGATGCGCCGCATCGTTCGCACAACTCCGTCAACTGCTTCATCAGGAAGGGGAGCCCCCCCGCTTCCTGCTGGCCGGCGACCTCATCAACCGCGGCCCCCAGTCCCTGCAAACCCTGCGCACCGTGATGCAGATGGGCGAGCGCGCCCAGTCGGTACTGGGCAACCATGACCTGCACCTGCTGGCCGTGGCCTGCGGCATCCGTCCCGCGCACCGCGACGACACCCTCGACGATATCCTCAACGCCCCCGACCGCGACGAGCTCATTGACTGGCTGCGCCACCGCCCCCTGGCCATCCACGAGCAGGGTCACCTGATCGTGCATGCCGGCGTGCTGCCCCAATGGGACCTGCAGCAAGCCCTGGCCCTGGCCAGCGAAGTGGAAACCATGCTGCGCAGCGACCGGTGGATGGACTTCCTGCGCCACATGTACGGCAACCAGCCCGACCGCTGGAGCGACGACCTCGCCGGCCATGATCGGCTGCGCTGCATCATCAATGCCTTCACCCGCCTGCGCTTCTGCCAGGCGGACGGGACCATGGATTTTGCGGTGAAGGAAGGCGCGGCGGCTGCGCCGGAAGGACTGATGCCCTGGTTCGAGGTGCCAGGGCGCAGGACTGCAGACGTGACCGTGGTCTTCGGTCACTGGTCCACGCTGGGCCTGGTGATGCGGCCGAACCTGATCGCCCTGGACACCGGATGTGTCTGGGGCGGCAAGCTCAGCGCGGTGCGGCTTGAGGATCGGGCGCTGTTCCAGGTGCCGTGTCCGCAGGCGCGGCGGCCGGGCTGAGCGACTCCAGCGAATAACCCAGTCCGGCGGCAATGACTTCACGGGCGGTGCGCGCGAGGTCGCGGCGATGCGCACCCTCCGTGCTGATGAGGGGCAACTGCTTCAGTTCGGCCGTCATCCCCCTGGACTTGAGGATGCTCACGATGCTCTGGGCAATGGACATGTCACCAATGAAGTCGGCCGCCCCATGCAGCCGGCCTTCCGCGTCCACATAGCGCAACGCGTACGGCTGCACCGGCGCACGGGCGTCGATGGCCGCCTCGAACAGGTTGGCGTGGAAAGGCAGCAGCGTGCCCTGCGCGGCCGTGGTGCCTTCGGGGAAGAAGGCCACGTGCTCATCATTCTCGATGCTTTCCACCAGGCCTTTGAAGATGCGCCGCACGTCGCTGGCCTTGCCGCGCGAGATGAAGATGGTGCCGGTCTTGGCGCACAGCCAGCCGATCAGCGGCCAGCTGCGGATTTCCGACTTGGCCACGAAACGGCAGGGCTGCAGCGAATTGACCACGAAGATGTCCAGCCAGCTCACGTGATTGGACACCAGCAGCGAACGCGGGATCGGCAGGGGGCTGTCGATCTTGATGGCGATGCCGCAGATGCGCAGCAGCTTGCGCGACCAGCGCCGGATGTGCGCCTGCCGCCCCTGCTCGGACGTGAACGGGAACAGGAAGGCACAGACCGCCATGCCCTTGAAGAGATGCGCGATCAGGCGCAGCAAACGGAAAACGAACATGGCGTATTCGGGTCTTGATGAGGTCGTGATCGAATCTTTGCGACGAAAAACCGCTTGATCGAAAATCAAGATCGAAGTTGCCCGCAGTCAAGCTTCGATCAAGAAGAAATCAAACTGAAAATCAAGCGAAAAGTGTTCAGCGCTCGAACGCAATATGCCCGGACACGATGGTCGCCTTGACCACGCCCGGCAGCTCATACCCCAGGAACGGGGTGTGCTTGCCCTGGCTGGCCAATGCCGAACCCTGCACCTTCCACAAGGTGTTGGGATCGAACAGGCACAGGTCGGCCACGCTGCCCACGGCCAGGTTGCCGGCCTTCAGGCCCGCCACCTTGGCGGCGCGGTGCGTCACCTTGGAGATCGC
>Ga0228674_1002012_pt1 | contig 11603 bp, 8 predicted proteins | sample 1D_rmetaG_FD_189054 | JGI IMG/M metagenome (GOLD analysis project Ga0228674, IMG submission 189054) | Seawater microbial communities from Monterey Bay, California, United States - 1D_r | ecosystem: Environmental > Aquatic > Marine > Coastal | place: USA: California | collected 2016-09-26
GACGCGCCACATGGGCGGCGCGGCGCCAGTTCTCGGCGCGGCCGGCGCGATCCTGCGGCAGGCCCTTGTTCAGGTCATGGCGCAGGTTCTGGCCGTCGAGCACGTACACGGCACGGCCCATGTCGAACAGCTTGCGCTCCACGGCGTAGGCCAGGGTGCTCTTGCCCGCGCCAGACAGGCCACTGAACAGCACGGTGGCCGGCTGCTGACCAAAGCGCGAAGCACGTTCCTCGGTCGACACATGGGCCAGGCGGCCATGCTGACCGCCGCCATGGGCGACCGGGTCGGCGATGATCATGCCGGCACCGACGGTGCCGTTGGTCAGGCGATCGATGATGATGAAGGCGCCGGTGGTGCGGTTGTACTCGTAACCATCCAGGGCGATCGGCGCATCCAGCGCCACCTTGACCCGCCCGATTTCGTTGAGCCTCAACTCGCTGGCCGCACCCTGCTCCAGGGTATTCACGTCGACGCGATGGACGATACTCGGGATCGAGCCCGGCACGTAGCTGGTGGCGCGTTTGATGTCGTATTTCTTGCCCGGCAGCATCGGCTCTTCGCCCATCCACACCAGCATGGCCTCGAAGCTATCGCTGACCTGCGGACGGTTGTCGGCGTGCACCAGCATGTCGCCACGCGACACGTCGATCTCGTCTTCCAGGGTCAGGGTAATAGCCTGGCCCGGGCCGGCGTGCTCCAGCTCACCCTCGAAGGTGACGATGGATTTGACCTTGCTGGTCTTGCCCGAAGGCAGCGCCATGACTTCATCGCCCTTGCGCACGATGCCACTGGCCAGGGTGCCGGCGAAGCCGCGGAAGTTCAGGTTCGGGCGATTGACGTACTGCACCGGGAAGCGCAGGTCGTCGAAGTTGCGGTCGCCCGCCACTTCGACGCTCTCGAGAATTTCCATCAGCGACTGACCGGTGTACCAGGGCGAGCGCTCGGACTTGTTGACCACGTTGTCGCCCTTGAGCGCCGACATCGGCACGAACTCGAGGGTGGTCGGGCGCAGGCCGATCTTCTCGGCGAAGGCCAGGTAGTCGGCCTTGATCTGCTCGAACACGCCCTGATCGAAGTCCTTCAGGTCCATCTTGTTGACGGCGACGACGATGTGCTTGATGCCCAGCAGCGAGGCGATAAAGCTGTGCCGGCGGGTCTGGGTCTGCACGCCGTAACGGGCGTCGATCAGGATGATCGCCAGGTCGCAGGTCGAAGCGCCGGTGGCCATGTTGCGCGTGTACTGCTCATGGCCGGGGGTGTCGGCGATGATGAACTTGCGCTTGGCGGTGGAGAAGTAGCGGTATGCCACATCGATGGTGATGCCCTGCTCGCGCTCGGCCTGCAGGCCGTCGACCAGCAGTGCCAGATCGATGTCATCGCCGGTGGTGCCGACTTTCTTCGAATCCTTGGTGATGGCTTCCAGGTGATCCTCGTAGATCATCTTGGAGTCGTGCAGCAGACGGCCGATCAGCGTGCTCTTGCCGTCGTCGACGTTGCCGCAGGTAAGAAAGCGCAGCAGTTCCTTGCGCTCGTGCTGGGCCAGGTAAGCGAGAATGTCCTGGCCGATCAAATCGGATTGGTGACTCATGGTGCGCGATCCTCAGAAATAGCCCTGACGTTTCTTTTCTTCCATCGACCCGGCGGCATCGTGATCGATCACGCGGCCCTGGCGCTCGGAAGTACGGGTCAGGAGCATCTCCTGGATGATTTCAGGCAGGGTCAGCGCCGTGGACTCCACCGCGCCGGTCAGCGGGTAGCAGCCGAGGGTACGGAAACGCACCATCTTCTTGGTGATGCGCGCCTTCTCTTCATCGGACAGGTGCTCGAGGATGCGCTCGTCGTCGATCATGATCAGCGTGCCGTTCTTCTCGATCACTTCGCGCTCGGCGGCGAAGTACAGCGGCACGATTGGAATCTGCTCCAGGTAGATGTATTGCCAGATGTCCAGCTCGGTCCAGTTCGACAGCGGGAAGACGCGGATCGACTCGCCCTTCTTGACCTTGCCGTTGTAGACGTTCCACAGCTCCGGACGCTGGTTCTTCGGATCCCAGCGGTGCTTGCTGTCGCGGAAGGAATACACGCGCTCCTTGGCGCGCGACTTCTCTTCGTCGCGGCGCGCACCACCGAAGGCGGCGTCGAAACCGTACTTGTCCAGCGCCTGCTTGAGGCCTTCGGTCTTCATCACGTCGGTGTGCTTGGCACTACCGTAGGTGAAGGGGTTCATGTCCTGCGCCACACCATCGGGGTTGATGTGGGTCAGCAGTTCCAGGCCATATTCACTGACCATCTTCTCGCGAAAGCGATACATCTCCTGGAACTTCCAGCGGGTATCGACGTGCAGCACCGGGAACGGCAACTTGCCAGGGAAGAATGCCTTGCGGGCCAGGTGCAGCATCACGGCTGAATCCTTGCCGATGGAATAGAGCATCACCGGGTTGTCGAATTCGGCGGCCACTTCACGAATGATGTGGATGCTTTCCGCCTCCAGCTGCTTCAGATGGGTCAATTTGTCGAGCATGGCTACTCACGGATTGCTGTTATGGGGCCGGCGGGCCGTGGACGAGCGCGCACTCTATCACAGCGTCTGCTTATACTCAGGACGCCGGTTAGACCGAAACGATCTAGCGTTATGCCTGCCCGTGCGGGTGATTCAGATCGGGTTGGGGCAGTCGATGAACAGGTGTTCGAGGGCGAAACGCCGCGCCAGATAATCCCCTAGCGCCTGCACGCCGTAGCGCTCGGTGGCGTGATGGCCGGCAGCGATGAAGCTCACGCCATTCTCACGTGCGCTGTGGAAAGTCTGCTCGGAGGCTTCGCCGGTCAGGTAAAGGTCGACACCGGCAGCAATCGCCTGGTCGATATAGCCCTGCCCGCCACCCGTGCACCAGCCGACGCGACGGATCAGCCCGTCGCCCTCGACCAGCAGCGGCTCACGCCCCAACGTCTGCTGCACGTGCCGGGCGAAGTCGGCCGCGCTCATCGGCTCTTGCAGCGAGCCAACGAGGCCAACGGTACGCGGATTCTCCGGTTCGAGCGGGCCCTCGACGACGATGCCTAACTGCCGTGCGAGCTGCACGTTGTTGCCCACCTCGGGGTGCACATCCAGTGGCAGGTGATAGGCCAGCAGGCTGATGTCGTTGGTCAGCAGCGCTTTCAGGCGACGCTGTCTCATGCCGGTGACACAGGGGTTCTCGCCCTTCCAGAAATAGCCGTGATGCACCAGCAGCACATCAGCCTCGGCCTCGATGGCCGCTTCGATCAGCGCCTGACTCGCGGTGACGCCGCTGACGATGCGGCTGACCTGCGGACGACCCTCGACCTGCAGGCCATTGGGGCAGTAATCATTGATACGCGACGCGTTAAGAAAAGCGTCAGCTTCTTCCACTAGCGTGGACAGGGCAATGGCCATGAAGATTCCTCACAAGCTGTTGCGGGCCGCTGCCTAATTGGCGAGCGCCTCACTATAATGCGCCACCTTAAGGGCCGGATTTGGCCCCCGCAACCCTCAGGATTGTCTCGATGCCCCAGGCACTGCGTTTTCTCGGTTGGCCCCTGCTGGTCGGTGTGTTGTTCGCACTGCTGCTGATCCAGCGCTACCCGGAGTGGGTCGGCTTGCCACGCCAGGAAGTGCAGCTGGTACAGGCACCACTCTACAGCCGCCTGCAGGAAGGCCCGGTGTCCTACTCCGAGGCAGTCGATACCGCATCGCCAGCAGTGGCCAACCTGTACACCACCAAACTGGTGAGCAAACCGACTCATCCGCTGTTCGAAGATCCGACCTTCCGCCGTTTCTTCGGCGACAACCTGCCACGCCAGCAGCGCATGGAGTCGAGCCTCGGCTCGGCCGTACTGTTGAGCCGTGAAGGCTATCTGCTGACCAACAATCACGTGGTCAGCGGCGCCGACCAGATCGTCGTCGCCCTCAAGGACGGCCGCGAAACCCTGGCACGGGTGATCGGCAGCGACCCGGAAACCGACCTGGCCGTATTGAAGATCGACCTGCCCAATCTCCCGGTGATCACCCTGGGGCGCTCCGACAGCATTCGCATCGGCGATGTGACCCTGGCCATCGGCAACCCTTTCGGCGTCGGCCAGACCGTGACCATGGGTATCATCAGCGCCACCGGGCGCAACCAGCTGGGCCTCAACACCTACGAAGACTTCATCCAGACCGATGCGGCGATCAACCCGGGCAACTCCGGCGGCGCGCTGGTCGATGCGCACGGCAACCTGGTGGGCATCAACACGGCGATCTTTTCCAAGTCCGGCGGCTCGCAGGGCATCGGCTTCGCCATCCCGGTGAAACTGGCCATGGAAGTGATGCAGGCAATCATCGAACACGGCAAGGTGATTCGCGGCTACCTCGGTGTCGAGGTGCAACCACTGACGCCAGAGCTGGCCGAGTCCTTCGGCCTCGATGGCCGCCCCGGCATCGTCGTCGCCGGTGTCTATCGCGACGGCCCGGCGCAGAAAGCCGGCCTGCAGCCTGGCGACCTGATTCTCAGCATCGATGGTGAGCCGGCCAGCGACGGTCGCCGCTCGATGAATCAGGTCGCGCGTACCAAACCAGGTGACAAGATCCACATCGACGTGTTGCGCAACGGCAAACCGCTGCAGCTGACCGCCGAGATAGGTATTCGCCCCCCCGTTAACGGCAACTGATCGGCGAGCAATTTCAAGTGGGAACTTTTCTCGATTGAGTTTATTGTAATGTTATTACATTAATCACAATCATCCGGAGACTTCCCCCTTGCGCGTCACTACCGCCTTGCTTGCCGGCAGCCTGTTAACACCCTGCGCTCTTGCCGCCGAATCTCCGGCCCAACTGGCTGATAGCATCATCAGTGCCCCCAGCGAACAAGCCGATGGGCCGGTACAGGGCTACCGTGCCAAACGCTCATCCAGCGCCACCCGCACCGACACACCGATCAGCGAAATTCCCCAGGCCATCAGCGTGGTCCCCGCCCAGGTGCTGGACGATCTCGGCAGTAGCCGTATCGACCGCGCCCTGGATTTCGCTGGCGGCGTCTCGCGGCAGAACAACTTCGGCGGCCTGACCTTCCTCAACTACAGCGTGCGCGGGTTCACCACCGGCGAGCTGTACCGCAATGGTTTTGCCATCAACCGCGGCAGCTACAGCTCGCCGGACGCAGCGGCCATCGAGCGCCTGGAAGTGCTCAAGGGGCCGGCGGCAGCCCTCTACGGCCGCGGCGATCCAGGCGGGCTGGTCAACATCGTCACCAAGCGCCCGCAACTGGAGCCCTTCACCCAGTTCAAGGCCAGCGCCGGACGCTGGGATCGCTACCGCAGCAGCCTCGACGTCAATACGCCGCTGAACGAGGACGGCACCCTGCTTTCGCGGGTCAACCTGGCAGTCGAAGACAACGGCAGCTTTCGCGATCACGTCGGCAATCAGCGGCAGATCGTCAACCCGACCTTCAGCTGGCAGCTGTCGCCCGATACCCTGCTGATGATCGACAGCGAATTTTCCCGCACCGACTCGGTGTTCGACCGTGGCATTCCCGCCGTCGACGGCAAGATGGGCGCGGTCAAGCGCTCGACCTTTCTCGGCGAGCCCAACGACGGCAAGATCCGCAACGACAATCAGCTGCTGCAAGTCAGCCTCGAGCATTATCTGAACGATGCCTGGAAGCTGCGCCTGGCCAGCCATTACAGCCAGGGCACGCTGGACGGCAACAGCTCGGAGCCGTCGCGCCTGATTGGCGACCAGGTCACGCGCTTCTATCGCGAGCGCAGCTTCGAGTGGAACGACAGCATCACCCAGGCCGAGCTGCATGGGCAGTTCGAGCTGGCCGGCTGGCAACATCAGACGCTGCTTGGGCTGGAGTACGAGAACTATCGCAACAGCCAGAAGTACCCACAAAGCGTTACCGGCCTGGGCTATGGCCAGGACATCTACAACCCGATCTATGGGCAACCGAAACCACCCATCGTCAATCCCAACGACTTCCACGAGCACACCGAAAGCTACGCCCTCAACCTGCAGGATCAGATCGCCTTCAACGAGCGCTGGAGCGGCCTGCTCGGCGTGCGTCTGGAGCGTTTCGAGCAGACCGCACTGAACCGCAGTAGCCGCGTCAGCAACGAGCAGAGCAAGGATGTCGCCACCCCGCGCGCGAGTGTGCTCTATCAGCTGACGCCAGAGGTCGGCGTGTTCGCCAATGCCTCGATGTCGTTCAAACCCAATGCCATCGGCGCCCAGGGGCAGGTGTTCAAACCGGAGAAAGGCCTCGGCTACGAGACTGGCCTCAAGCTCGACCTGCTCGACAGCCGCCTCGGCGCCACCGTGGCACTGTTTCATATCGACAAGGAAAACGTGCTGACCGCCGACCCGAACAATCCCGGCGACAGCATCGCCGCCGGCAAGGCGCGCAGCCAGGGCCTGGACCTGCAGGTCAGCGGCCAGCTCACCGATGCCCTACGGGTGATCGGCGCCTACGCCTACATCGACGCCGAGGTGACCAAGGACAACAGCATCCCCGAGGGCAGCGATCTGCTCGGCATCGCCCGCAACAGCGCCAGTTTGATGAGCGTCTACCAGTTCCAGGGTGGCTCGCTGCAGGGCTCGGAACTCGGTGCAGCAGTCAACTACGTCGGCGATCGCTCCGGGCAGACCGGCAGCGATTTCGAGCTGCCGGCCTATACCACGGTCGATCTGCTGGCACGCTGGCAAGCCACCAAGGACCTGAACCTGGGCCTGAACCTCAACAACCTGTTCAACCGCAAGTACTACGAGCGCTCGTTCAACAACGTCTGGGTAATGCCCGGCGACCCTCGCAATCTCAGCGTCAGCCTGACCCTCAACCTTTGAATCGGAGATTCACATGCGCATTCCTGCCTACCTGCTTCTCGCCGGCCTGTTCGCCAGCAGCAGCGCACTTGCCCACGGCCTCTGGACCGAAGAACGCCGCGGCAATATCGAAGTCGTCTATGGCCATGGCGCCGAGGACGATGCCTTCAAGGCGGAGAAGATCAGCGGCGCCTGGGCCTATGACGCGGCAGGTCGAATGATTCCGGTGACGGTCGAACGCCTGTCTGACCATGCCCGCCTGCAACCCTTGAAGAAACCCGCGGTGCTCGGCGTGGCCCTGGACAATGGCGCCTGGTCGAAGACCCCGGAAGGCCAATGGATCAACCAGGGCCGCAGCCAGGTGACGAACTCGACCCAATCGCTGCACACCTACAAGTACAGCCTGGCGATCTACAGCGAGGGCGCCAAGCTGCCCGACCTCGAGCCGCTGAAACTGGTCATCGTTCCGCAAGTCGATCCGCTCAAGGTCGGCCCCGGCAAGCCGCTGCCGGTGCGCGTGCTGGTGGACGGCAAGCCGATGGCAGGCGTCGAGCTGGTCGGTGACTATCGCGGCGCACCGCATCAGGTCAGCGCGGTAACCGATGCCGAGGGCCGCGCCCAGGTAACTGTGCGCAACGAGGCACTTAACATCATCAGCGCCTCGGTCTACGTACCGGTGGAGAACGACCCGAATATCGAGAGCCGCGGCCTGTTCACCTCGCTGACCTTCCTTGGCCAGCCGCACCACGAGTAATCCCCCTCTGTGCCATGAAAAAAGCCGGTGACGCTGACGCGCCACCGGCTCTCTTCAGAGCCGCCTGGATCAAAGGCCTTGCAAGGCGTCCAGCAGGGCCTGGTTCTGCTCCGGGGTACCGATGGTGATACGCAGGAACTGGGCGATGCGCTGTTGCTTGAAGTGACGCACGATCACCCCCTGCTCGCGCAGCCCGGCTGCCAGAGTCGCGGCATCCTTGTCCGGATGACGGGCGAAGACGAAGTTCGCCGCCGAAGGCAGCACCTCGAAACCCAGCCCCTGTAGACCGGCGACAACTACCTCACGGCTCTCGATCACCTGCTGGCAGGTTTTCTCGAAATAAGCGCGATCCTCGAACGCCGCCGCAGCACCCGCGATGGCCATGCGATCGAGCGGATAGGAGTTGAAGCTGTTCTTGATCCGCTCCAGCGCCTCGATCAGGTCCGGATGACCGACCGCGATGCCTACGCGCAAGCCCGCCAGAGAGCGCGACTTGGACAGGGTCTGGGTGACCAGCAGGTTCGGATACTTGTCGACCAGAGCGATGGCCGTCTGGCCGCCGAAGTCGATATACGCCTCGTCTACCAGCACCACGCTCTCCGGGCTGTTCTGCAGCAGACGCTCGATGGCCTCGAGCGGCAGCAGGCAGCCGGTCGGCGCATTGGGGTTGGGGAAGATGATGCCGCCATTGGGCCGGGCATAGTCCTCGACGCGAATCTGGAACTGCTCGTCCAGCGCCAACTGCTGGTAATCGATGCCGTACAGGCCGCAATAGACCGGATAGAAGCTGTAGCTGATATCCGGGAACAGCAGCGGCGCTTCATGCTGGAACAGTCCATGGAAAGCGTGCGCCAGCACCTCGTCGGAGCCGTTGCCGACGAATACCTGAGCGGTGCTCACGCCGTAGTAGTCGGCGACCGCCTGTTTCAGGCGGTCGCCGTTGGGATCCGGGTACAGGCGCAGGTTGTCATTCACCTCGGCCTGCATGGCGGCGATGGCCTTGGGCGACGGGCCGTAGGGGTTCTCGTTGGTGTTGAGCTTGACCAGCTTGCTCAGCTTGGGCTGCTCGCCCGGCACGTAAGGCACCAGGTCCTTGACGAAGGGGCTCCAGAATTTGCTCATCTGCCCTTCTCTCCTCGAAATGGTTCGATCTGCTTGATGTAGGAGCCGGCTTGCCGGCGATGCTTTCAGGCACGGCTCGCCAGCGAGCTGGCTCCTACAGGTTCGGACTGGCCTATGGCTTGATGCGGTACTCGGCGCTGCGCGCATGCGCGGTCAGCGACTCGCCACGGGCCAGCACCGAGGCGCTCTTGCCCAGCTCCGACGCGCCATCCGGCGAGCAGAAAATGATCGACGAGCGCTTCTGGAAGTCGTACACCCCCAGCGGCGAAGAAAAACGTGCGGTACCGGAGGTCGGCAGCACGTGATTCGGGCCAGCCACGTAATCGCCCAAGGCTTCTGCGGTGTAACGGCCCATGAAGATCGCGCCGGCGTGGCGAATCTCGGGCAACCAGGCCTCCGGGTCGGCCACCGACAGCTCCAGGTGCTCCGGCGCGATGCGGTTGGCAACGATGATGGCCTGCGCCATGTCGGCCACCTGGATCAGCGCGCCACGGCCTTCCAGCGAGGTGCGGATGATCTCGGCACGCTCCATGGTCGGCAGCAACTTGGCGATGCTCTCGGCGACGCGGTCGAGGAAGGCGGCATCCGGGCTGACCAGAATCGACTGGGCGTCCTCGTCGTGCTCGGCCTGGGAGAACAGGTCCATGGCGATCCAGTCCGGATCGGTCTGGCCATCGCACACAACCAGAATTTCGGACGGGCCAGCGATCATATCGATGCCGACCTTGCCGAACACGTGGCGCTTGGCGGTGGCCACGTAGATGTTGCCGGGGCCGACGATCTTGTCCACTGGCGGCACGCTCTCGGTGCCATAGGCCAGGGCAGCGACTGCCTGGGCGCCACCAATGGTGAACACGCGGTCGACCCCGGCGATGGCGGCAGCGGCCAGCACCAGTTCGTTGATCTCGCCACGCGGGGTCGGCACCACCATCACCACTTCGGGCACACCGGCGACCTTGGCCGGGATAGCGTTCATCAAGACCGACGATGGATAAGAGGCCTTACCACCCGGCACGTAGAGGCCGGCACGATCCAGCGGAGTGACCTTCTGCCCCAGCACGGTGCCGTCGGCTTCGGTGTAGCGCCAGGAATCCTGCTTCTGCTTCTCGTGGTAGCTGCGCACGCGCTCGGCAGCGACTTCGAGAGCCTGACGCTGCTCGGCGCTGATACGGGTCAGGGCCAGTTCCAGACGCTCGCGCGGCAGGATCAGGTCAGCCATGCTGGCGACCTCCAGGCCATCGAAGCGCTGGGTGTACTCGACCAGGGCGGCATCGCCACGCTCGCGCACGGCCTGGATGATTTCCAGCACGCGCTGGTTGACGCCATCGTCGGACACACTCTCCCAGCTCAGCAGATGATCCAGGTGTCGGGCGAAGTCCTGGTCAGCGGCGTTGAGTCGGCGAACAGCAATGGGAGCGGTCATGGCAAAGCCTCGTGTAAGGGTAAATCTCAGGCGCCGCAAGCGGACGGTTGAAAACTACCTGCGTTGCCGGTGCGTCGTTAAAAACAGGCTCGTGCGCGAGTCCGATCAGAATGCTCATTTACAGCTCGTAAACTCCGCTTCCTCGCCTGTTTTTGCCTAGCACCGACTGCCTCGGCTACGTTTTTCAACGGTCCGCTAGAGTAGCAAGCCCACCGTGCGGGCACCTGAGAATTTGGCTATGACACGGATAGGCTGCCGCGACCAGACGTCGCGGTGAGGAATCAGCCTTGGTGTCGCGCCTCGATGGCGCCACGCAGGGTATCGATCAAGGACTGGATGCGCGCATGCTGCATCTTCATCGAGGCCTTGTTGACGATCAGGCGCGAGCTGATGGTGGCGATCAGCTCCTGCGGTTCCAGGCCGTTGGCACGCAGGGTGTTGCCGGTGTCGACCACATCGATGATCTTGTCAGCCAGGCCCACCAGCGGCGCCAGTTCCATCGAGCCGTACAGCTTGATGATGTCGACCTGACGGCCCTGCTCGGCATAGTAGCGCTTGGCGACGTTGACGAACTTGGTGGCCACGCGCAGGCGCCCTTTCGGCTCCGGCGCACCGACCTTGCCAGCCGTCATCAGCTTGCACTTGGCAATCTGCAGATCCAGCGGCTCGTAGATGCCCTGGCCGCCGTACTCCATCAGTACGTCCTTGCCCGCTACACCGAGGTCGGCCGCGCCATGCTCGACATAGGTCGGCACGTCGGTGGCACGCACGATCAGCAGGCGCACGTCATCCTGAGTGGTCGGGATGATCAGCTTGCGGCTCTTGTCCGGGTTCTCGGTCGGCTCGATGCCCGCCGCCGCCAGCAACGGCAGGGTGTCATCGAGAATGCGGCCTTTGGACAGGGCGATGGTCAGCATGAAACGGTTTCCTTGAACGGAAGCGGCCGCTCCGACAGGGAGCGGCCCTACGACAACGGCGGCTTAGCCCGGTACGCGGCGGATCTTGGCGCCGAGCAGTTGCAGCTTCTCTTCGATGCACTCGTACCCACGGTCGATGTGGTAGATGCGGTCGATCAGCGTATCGCCCTCGGCCACCAGCGCGGCCAGCACCAGGCTCGCCGATGCACGCAGGTCGGTGGCCATCACTGGCGCGCCCTTGAGCTTGTCGACACCGGTAACCACGGCCGTGTTGCCTTCGACCAGGATGCTGGCGCCCATGCGCAGCATCTCGTAGACGTGCATGAAGCGGTTTTCGAACACGGTTTCGATGATGGTGCCGGTGCCTTCGGCTACCGCGTTCAGGGCGATGAACTGCGCCTGCATGTCAGTGGGGAACGCCGGGTATGGAGCGGTGCGCAGGTTGACCGCCTTGGGGCGCTTGCCCTTCATGTCCAGCTCGATCCAGTCCGGACCGGTGGTGATTTCAGCACCCGCTTCCTGCAGCTTGGCCAGCACGGCCTCCAAAGTCGAAGGATCGGCGTCCTTGACCTTGAC
>Ga0228674_1002013_pt1 | contig 11601 bp, 9 predicted proteins | sample 1D_rmetaG_FD_189054 | JGI IMG/M metagenome (GOLD analysis project Ga0228674, IMG submission 189054) | Seawater microbial communities from Monterey Bay, California, United States - 1D_r | ecosystem: Environmental > Aquatic > Marine > Coastal | place: USA: California | collected 2016-09-26
GTATAAAGAAAAGTATAAGAAGAAATATTTTGGTTTATCCATGATGCGCAGGCGCACATTAGAACAAGTATTATGTTCTTATAGCTTTTAGCAGAGTTGGTGTTTCGGACAAAACTATAGCAAGCTCATCAAAAACAATTTCGCCCACCCAATGATCCTTCGAGAATTGAATAATCACTAAATCACATTTCTCCAATGCATCATCATAATGCTAAATATTTGATTCGGATTAGAAACTTGCACATAGGACTTACTCATCAAAGACTATGATTTATCAGCAGTAATGCGCGCTAGTAGGATGATCAAATGTGAAAACTATTTCGATGTAAGTGCGGTTTTCATGACATAACATTTAGAGTTCACAATAGTGGCTTAATTATCTAACTTGATTTTTTGCAGCTGATTATTACCGTTAGCGTATCGCTCAGTAGCTTCGAAAAGCGTCAAAAACTCTAATTCAGACAACAATCCTTTTAATTTCATAGTGGATCTTGATAGTCCTATATAAGACTTGAATTTTCGGGCAATGGAAAGACCTGGCACCATAGGCTGATCAGGGTCAAAATCTCGTGGATGGAAATAGGTCATAACGTATGGACAACTGCGAAATAAATGTTTCAGTGCCCAAAACGGAAAAAGCCGAAAGTAGCCACCTCCACTATATATAATTTTATTATTGAAAACTTTTTTTACATTAATTGGCATACTGATCAGTGTAGTACCATTTGAGTTCTCTAAAATGCAGGGTCCAGAACTAGGAAAATTCGGGAGACCCCCGTGCGCGCGAACAGCGGGGAATATAGAACAATCAATAGAATATCCTTGCTCGCTTAGAACGTGAAAGGCCCACTGCTCTGAGTTTGTGATGGAAAACCCAGGCGCTCTGTATGCTGTCGGTCGCACTCCACAAGCACTCTCGATCGCTTCAGTTGCCCGGATCAAATCCTTCTCAAACTCTGCTACAGTTTGGGTATACACCAGCTGATGTAAATGAGAATGACATGCGATTTCGTGGCCCCGCACCCGAATTTCACGTACTAATTCTGGAAATTCTTGTGCAATCCAACCCAACACAAAAAACGTTGCCTTCACATGATGCTCATCAAAGAGCGCTAAAAGCTTTTTGGTAGATTTTTCCACTCTTGAGTCAAACTTTGACCATGCAGTGGGATCTGCTGTTTCTTCGTTATCCAGAATGTGAAACCAGTCTTCTAAGTCTACCGTTAAGATTTTTGTAGAAATATTCAAAAAAACCTCGCTCCCGATTTTTTAAACGCTTCTACATCACCTCGCGATGGAAAACCAAAATATGTACTTTGACGGTCATCATTATCATAAATTACTGCACTCTCATTTTCTATCTTAGTTAGCGCCTCAATAACACAATCTATTCCGACTTTTTTTGTTTCTTTTATCAAATCGCTCTGCACGCGATTTCTTACTGGAACATTCCTTTGAACAAGTATGGGACCTGAATCAATACCTTGATCAACATAAAAGACTGAGACCCCTATTTCTTTTTCGTTATTTTTCAGCGCCCAAAATGTCGGCATCAATCCACGATATTTTGGTAAAAGACCGGTGTGCAAGTTTAAACAACCTCGCGGAGCCAATTCAATTAACGGTTTCTTGAAAATTTCATTTCCCGCGATTGAAATCAAAATATCAGGTTTATACTTTGAGATTTCAGCCAAAGAGCTAGAGTCGTTTATAGTCTTTTCTAAATGTATTTGTGGGATATTTTTTTCTTCCAAACGGGATACCAATGGCTTTTTGGTTAATTTGCTCAAAATATATTTTATGGTATAATAAGCGAAAAAGCGAAAACCAAATATTTTTAATGTTTTCAGGGCTTTTCTAATTAAAGTCTCACGTTTTCCAAAAGGTGACGGAGATAAAACAACACACCCAACTATTTCATGTTTTCCAAGTAATTTATCAATAAGACTAGCTACCGTATCAGCTATATAAATTGGTTCATTTTGCGTAATTATCATCACTCTCATTTAATTATACTTTCGAGATGGTACAGCATATTTGTTGCCAACTGATTTCGTTCAAATTTACATGCAGACGTACGACAATTTTGTTTTAATTCTGCGATCAATGCCTTATCCTTCATGATTACATCAATACAGCCCACTAAGCCCATAAAGTCCTCCGGCTTAAATGACAGGCCCACGTTATTATCATTGATGATTGTCTTAGCCTCGCCTTGAACGCCTAGTGCTATAGGAATTTGCATCGCCATTGACTCAAAAATTTTAGATGGGATGACAGACTCAAACATTTTATGGTTAACCAAATGAACAATTGATAAGTCTGTAGCACTCCAGTAACCAACTACATCTTCCTTAGGTACCTGTGGCAAAAACTTTACATTGCTGAGTTCTTGCGCCTGTTGCATCAAATTTCTTCGCTGAGAACCACTTCCAACAAATAAGAAACGTACATCACGATATGTTGATGTTTTATGACAATATTCTGCGGCTTTTAATACTGTTTCCAGCTTTTGACATTCACCAAGCGTTCCAATGTAAGATACTACGAAGTTATCTGACCAACCTAACTCTTTTCTTAAAATAACACGCACTTTATAATCATAATTGAACTGACCAAGATGCACTCCGTTAGTAACTACTTCTATCTTTTCTGGGTCAATTCCCCTCGACACTAGATTTGACTTGAATGAATGAGTAACAGCTACTACCAATTTGGCCTTTCGATACAAAAAAAGTTCGAGCCTTTCCAGTAAAGTCAGCAATATGCGCGATTTAGATCCACCAACAACACGAATTGTTTCAGGCCATAAGTCTCGCAACTCGAATACGAAAGGCCTCCGCTTAATTAAACCTACCATATATGCCGAACACGCGGTGAAAAATTGGGGTGAAGTTCCTATTACGACGTCAAACCGTTTGATAAACAGCGAAGCGATAAAACTACTAAACATAAAACTTAAAAAATCTAATACACGCTTAAAAAGCCCATCATTTGATGTCATATAAGTCCAAACGCGTATAACCCTAATCCCCTCAATACTTTCACTTTGCCAAATACGATTTTTGTAGCCCAAAAATACTTTACCATCAGGAAAATTAGGTGCGCACGTTATGACTGTTACCTTATGCCCGAGCGTAACCCAATGTTTAGCATGTTCAAACGTTCGCGAAGCTGGTGCATTAACTTCAGGAGGAAAATTATCGGTCAGGAAAAGGATATGCATTACTCGTCCATCATCAGAATAAACTTACACTTCGCTTTAGAAAAATCTATATTTAAGCAATAGTTTTTATAAGATAAGCCAAATTCTGGATACCATTCGGTTTCATCAAAACTAACCGAGTCAACCCCGTCAACTTTCCAGAGCATCGAACAGCCATTTTCGAGATGCAGAGCGCCAGAAAAACGAGATATCTGTTCAATTGCTACATTCGGGTGCAAATGAAATCTAGCCTTTGCATTGATATTCTTAGATAATTCATCTGTTATTACAAGCCGGGAAGGTTGCAAATCGAATGTGCGTTTATGCAACACACCGTACTCTCCATAATAACCGTCATGAGTACCTGTTAAAATAATGTTATTTTTTAAGTGTTGTAGAGACTTTTTTATGACCTTAGCACGTTTACCAACTCGAAAGGAGGACCATACCTCGGTTGAGTTTTGCCCATTAATACAAACTGTATTATGAGCAATCGTGCTTCTCTGCTTTGACCGTTTTGCAGTATTTGAATATTCAGATATTCCAGAATTTACGAATATACGTTTGCCCATATGTGAAAACTCAAAAGAAAGCGTGTCAGCATGAGCATGTCCCGGTATATAAGTCGCTCCAACTTCTGCTAAGTCGGCAATTAATACACTACTTGGTGTTTCAATTCTCGAGTAACCACTGAAATTTAAAAGATCGTCGGTTCTGTTAGGTTTAGGCTCAAGTTTAAGTCTAAACGCATAATCGAGTAATTCACTATTTTCTGAAGCGATACCAAATGCGGCATCATTAAAAAAGCTCAATCTGCAGTCTGGATGGCTCATCGCATTTAACCAATTTAGCATTAAGGGAATTTGTATTTCCCAATTATACAACTGAGCCTTGTGATCATCAGTCAGCCTTGATAAGCGTGTGCGGCATATATTAATCAAATCTAAGATATCCTCGAGGACGATCGCATGATACATTGGCGAAAGTTCGAAGTGGCCACCATCGGGAAGGATTTGTTCATTACACTCTTTTACCAAAATTTTCATACCTTTAGCCAACCAATCGTTGGCCTCAATGCCATCAAAAAATAATCCAGCGTAAACCAATGCTTTTGCATTTGCAAAAACGTGATTTCCCATAATGTGCCATTCTATATTTTTTCTCAACCAGCGTGCTTGAAGTGCAAGGCTGAAACTAACCTTTTCATTAACTACATTTGTCCTAATGCACCATTTTATCCAATTGACGATCCTCAACGAAGTAGGATAGGGGTGCCAGCCAGGATTGCTCCCAACGCCATTTTTCTCAATCCAGTGATCTATGAGCAGAGAGTGTCTTTTTTGAACAGTTGGAAAAGAATCGGCATTTAAATCATCATGATAATGCTGATTGTACCGCCATAAGAGTGGTAGACTAATGTCGTTCCAACCACAATCAAATAAGTTACTTTCCAAATTTAAAAAATTGAGATTCCCATCGTCAGAGAAACACTTCTTTTTTTCTATTGGATCTATATATCCTTGTACACTACAGGCAAGGTTTGGCAAATGATCATTGTGTATTTTCGGTCGCAATAGCGTGCGCAGAATACGATAGTAAATTTGAACAGGACGTAGGTAAGAGATAGTCCGAATATATTTCCCTAATAACTCCCATATCACAATCATTTGATTTTTTGTATTTCTACAATCATCAAAATACGGAAGTATGATAATATAGAATGGCTATTAACAAGCTTTTCATATAATATTCCAATACAGTAAAAAAGAGTATTAAAACGCAGATATTCAGGCCTGCCTTCTATTAGATTGATCTTACTTACGTGCAATCCAATTTTTTGCACAACGGCATTCACCTGATGTTTTGAATTGGCTCGGTAGAAGGTTTTAAACGTATCTACACCTGCCCTTCCTCGCAATTGATTTACAAACTTGTGAAACGAAAGTGGGGTAGCACGGGCTATTATCGGCATATAATGCCATCTATTTGGTGTTTTAAATAATAATAAACCTCCTGGCTTCAAAACACGTTTTGCCTCGGCGAAAACACCTTCTGGATCTTCTAGATGCTCCATCACGTTGTCTGCAAAAATTAAATCAAATTTCTCATCTTCATAAGGAATTCTCGATGCATCTGCAATTTTCCCTTCGTGTAACATTGGATTTTCTTGCACTCTTGGATCCAAATCAATACCACAAATGAACTTTACGTTTTGTTTAAAATTCATTTCGCTAACAATTCCAGCTCCCGCACCAATGTCTAAGACGACTGAATCCTTGTTAATATGCCGCAAAATTATTTCCCGAAATAACTTATCGTCCCAATTATTTTCTAGTTTTGCATAAAAAAAATCGTCTAACTTATCAATTATCTTCATCTTTTAAGCTCCGTTTTAACGCTACTACAATCAATTATTTGATCTCAACCTAAAGAATGCGTACCTCTATCAGCAATCGCTTCTTTAATCTCGATTTTTAATTTGCAGCTCGAAGTTGATTGGCTATTTCAATCGATATTCGACTTATCTCAAAAATCTCGTCTCTTGGAATTGGAACTGGTGCCAATCCTTTTATCGCGTTGATAAACTCATCAACACATTTAGATTGGCCTTTATCTTGGCGCCAGAGCCTCATCGAATTAAAGCCACTCCAACCCCAACCTTTCAATATCCGGAAATTATTAAGCTGAAGCACGCGACCTCCGCTAAACACTTCAACACGTTCTTTTGGGAAACTACTGTGACCGTTGGCTAAATAGTTTATAGACGCAAAAGAACCGTCTTCAAAAGACAAGGAAACAGTGAATTTATCATCATAAATGTCAACACCAGAATTCAGGCCTATTGATTGAGATTGAAACCGAATAATCTTGCTTCCAGTTAAATATCTCGCAAGGTCTATGAAGTGGCAGCATTCACCGACCATTCGTCCCCCACCAACGTTTTGATCTTGCGTCCAATGTTCTACTGGAACTTTTCCAGCATTCACAGTTATTATTATAGACTTTGGCTCTTTTGCTTTTTGCAGTAGTGATTTCATCCTCTGAACATGCGGTGCAAACCTTCGATTAAAGCCAACCATTAAAATTCTAGACGGAATTTTGACACTTTGGGCCTCTATTTTTTTAAGTTGCTCAATAGTCAAACACAGGGGCTTTTCGCAAAACACATGTTTGTTGGACTGAAGCGTCTTCAACACCTGTTCAGCATGTAGGTTGTGACGTGTCGCGATAACAATCGCTTCTAGTTCATTTTCAGAGAAAAGAAGATCGCTATCAGATACGGCATTTCTGAATCCATATTTCTTACCAAAATGAACAGCACTAACGCCACCGCTACTTGCAATTGTATGTAGACCAGCTCCTGATGACTTGAATGCTGGTATCAAAACTCGTCCTGCGTAGTTACCTGCTCCCAAAAAGCCAATATTACAGTTCTTTGCTTGGTTGGTTTGCGTTACATATTCATTTACTGTCACGCTCCTTGCAATCTCTCGAGGAGAAGATTCTTGCGTAAATTTTAATAAAATACCTAAGGCAGTTGGATCTGAAATCAGTAGCTGCATCGCAGCTTCACCTTCCAAAATATCAAAGCGGTGAGTTATCAAAGGTTTTACGTCTAGTGCGCCAGTCGACATTAAATGTAACACTGCATCGAAATTTCTACGCTCAGTCCAGCGCACATAACCAATAGGATAATCATGACCTTTAACTTCATAGTGATCATCATATCGGCCGGGACCATACGAACAGGAAACTTGAAAAGTTAACTCTTTTTCATAAAAGTCTGCTCGATTAATATCTAAACCTACAACGCCAACTAAGATAATGCGGCCACGTTTGCGACACATATTTGCTGATTGAGAAATGATTTCATTACCCTGAGATGCCGCTGTAATGATAACAGCGTCAACGCCTACGCCATTGGTTAATGCATCTACTGTTTCTAGAACACTTTCTGTTTCATCTGGGTTAATTACTTCAGCGCCAAAAGATTTAGCGAGTTCTAGGCGTTTGCAATTAAAGTCTATTCCAATAACTTTACAGCCCTGCGAGCGCAACATTTGAACCGTTAAGAGTCCTATCAGACCTAAACCAGTTACAACAACAGTTTCTCCAAGCGTTGGATTAGCAAGACGAATCCCCTGCAAGCCTATTGCTGCTAGGACTGTAAAGGCAGCACTTTCATCACTTACGTTATCCGGGATTTTACTACATAAATTTTTACCCACCGATACAATCTCAGCGTGGGAACCATTAGATATAACCCTATCACCCTTTCGAAACTCTTTACAGCATGGCTCCAGTACTCTACCAACATTGCAGTAGCCTAATGGCAAGGGTTGATCCAACTTTGACCTCACCGCATCAATAGTTGCAACAACTCCATCAGCTTTAGCCTTGTCTAAAACCATCCGCACTTTTTCAGGTTGGCTGCGCGCTTTTTGATAAATGTTGTTCTTTCCAAATTGCACCAACATTCTTTCTGTACCGGCGGAAACTAGTGTAGTAGTGGTTTTGATTAAATTGTGTTCAGGAATTGCTTTTGGAGCCGGCACATCAGCGATCGCAGTTGCTCCGTTCCTCAGTGACTGAAGAAGCTGCTTCATTCTTGCCATCCTGCTTTAGTCAGCGTAGCTAATTTTTCCCTCTCATTTGGATAATTGATCAGCACTGCCTTGTATTTACCTTTAAATACAAACAAGCTCCCAGCTGCAGCCGCGATCATACCCTGAGTTTCCCAGAGACTAGCTACGTCGTCCAAACTTCCAGCCCCACCCAAAGCGGTAACAGGAACGCGGATATTCTTTGCCACTTTGGATATCAATTCTAAATCATACCCCTTCATCTCGCCATCTAAATCAACAGAATTCAATATAATTTCACCAGCCCCCAAATTTTGTAGTTCTTGCGCAAAGTTTATGGGATCCAGTCCTGTCCTACGCGTGCCATTGTGCGTCACTACTTCGTATCTGCGGAATACTCCAGTTTTTTTTACGTCGATCACCACAACAATGCTTTGACAGCCAATTCGTTCCGCAGCGACTGAAATTAGAGCACTTGCAGATACAGCGGACGCAGATATTGATACCTTCTCAACACCCAGGCCAATTATACGTTCAATCTGCTCATGCGTGGTAACTCCACCGCCATACGCCAAGGGCATGCGACACTCATTAGCAAGCTTAGCGATCAGATTGTAATTTGGTTCTAGTTGTTCCACGGTCGCTGAAATATCTAAAACGATAAGTTCATCGACCTCTTTTTCATTAAAAATTCGAACTGCATTTATCGGATCACCAACGTACTTGGCGTCTGTGAACCTTCTTGTTTTTACTAATCTACCATTCTGAATTAGCAGACACGGTGTTATCCTTGGAATTAACATCAACAAATACCTGCAAAGTTTGATAGAAGCTTAATGCCCCACTGATGACTTTTCTCGGGGTGGAATTGCGTTGCATAAATGTTTTCATGCGCAATTGCACTTGTGAAATCTTTACCATAGCTTGTAAGCCCAACGGTGACTTGAGCGTCACGCGGTTCTAAATAATAAGAATGCAAGAAATAATATTTGCAATCATCTATACCATCGAACAATCTACAATTATTACATACGCTAACTTTGTTCCAGCCCATGTGTGGTATTGGCATTTTCTGATAAAAACATGAAGCATCAAACCCCTTAACTTCTGCATCAATCCAACCTAAACCGCTCTTTTTACCTTCTTCGCTTGCACGTGCCATAATTTGCATACCCACACAAACTCCCAAAACTGGTATTTTCTTTTCTAGAACGAGTTCGTTCAATTGCTCTCTCATTCCTGAATCATCTAGCCTTTGCACGGCCCAGTCAAAAGCCCCTACGCCGGGCAATATTAACTTTGTCGCAGTAACAAGTTCATTTGCGCTTTTTGCTGATTGTATAGGTATTCCCAGTCGTCGGTATATATTTTCAAACGCTCGGACATTACCAAGACCGTAGTCTACAATAGTAATCACCGCTTTCCTCCCAACGATAAACCGAGCGATTTCATAATTCTTGCTCCAATTCTATAAATGTTTTCTTGGCTGCGATAATCCCTGTAGCTTTTAGTTGGAAGTTGAAGATAAGAGTTTAGCTCGTCCACAGATATATCCAACTTATTCGCTACAAACTCAATTTCCTGCCTGATTTCTTCTTTATTATAAGACGGTTTTTGCAATGACCTCAGTGCTTCTGGTCGACTCATCTGCTCAGTGAGAATTAAGCTAGATAACTGGACTTTCCTTACATCGTAACCAAAGCGCTCCGGCAGCCAGTAACTCTCATAAAATTTTGTAAATCTACTTTCAAAATGCTTTTGTGGATAAGGTTGCCAATCGAATTTTTCTATAAGCAATTTTTTTGCATCTTCTTTCACGTAAGGCATGAGGTTCAGAGGTGTATGCACTTTAATATCTTTAAAATATGGCAACCATACCTTATACCATAAAATCGAGGTCAGGGGAAACTGGCTTAGTGCACGCTCTCCGAATTTATTATGAATATCTCTGATTTGCGTGGTGTCAGATTGGTAATACATCCATTCAATCGGATTCCTTATGCATTCCGTAGAGAAATTTGCTCCAGTTAAGATGTTCTTTACATTGTGCTTATTAGCAAACTTATACATCGTCGCAAAAAATGAGTGATCTTGTGGAGTATCAATATGGGATACACCAGATTTCAAGAAAGCCAGTTGCAAATCTTTCATCTCTTCCCAATCGATCACCTCTGTATATAAATCCAGACCTAACTTATCGACGATATTTTCAATATTAGTCACTGCTATTCTAGAATTCCAACCAGCATCGACATGGAAAACTAATGGCCTGAGTCCAAGTATTTCCTTTGCAACATAAACTAAATAGGAACTATCAATCCCGCCACTCATTCCAATAATACAATCAAAATCTCTGTTCTTTCCTGCTTTTTTAATTTTTTTAGTTAAGTTTTCTAATTGCTCGACACTGTGATTTCCAAACTGCCAGGTAGGCAATACTTTTTCGTAAAATGTTTTACAATGGTCACACACCCCATGCTCGTCAAATTCAATTTTCTGATCTGTTGTGTCCATTACACAATTCACACACATACGCACACTCATATAAAGATCCTCTTCACTCTATTATTACTGACTGATTTACTAGATTAAAATTGCCTGCAGCCTTTTAGTGTCCACAATCCTCAAGAGCTAGCCAATTGCGCATTAACATCGCTATATATACAAATTACCATTGCTAAAAACTGTCAATATCCGGCGAGGAACCTTAAACAAAATTGCACAACCTCAACTTATCGCAAAATTTTATAAGCTCTTTATGCGTTTTTTACAGATACTTTTATAAAAAACAGTAGCGCAAAAAACAAAAAACTCGCTACAATCAATGAAATCCAAGCGTTGCTTAGACTTCCCCTTGCGGCAAGTAGCGCAAATACTGAGTAAATTCCCCAGTAAGAAGTCATTAAAGTTATATGGCGCACTCGTAATATAGTACATATTTTGTCGAGAAGATTAAAGATTGCTCCTAAGACTAACCCAAAAACAACTCCTAAAGTTAATCCATCTAGGTATGCCAGTCCATATACCGTTGGATGATAACTGCCGTCACTCCAACCAAACGCCAATGCTAAAGACTTTGTCGTGTCCACGGGCTTTATCGAGCTTGGTAAATAAAATGTTAACATGCGGATGAATGTATTAAAATTTCCTGCGAAGGTGGCGTACTCAGCATTAATCATTGCCCAAACAAAACCATAAGGAATCTCTAGTTCACTAATACCAACACCTTGATTTCGTGACGACATTTGCGACATTGTGTTGATAAATAGTTCGTTAACATCTAAATCAACTAACGACGTTAATGCCCCTTGGTACCTTATTTGTTGCAATAAAAAGTAACCAAAATAGCCAAAACATCCCAAAATGGTAAGTAAAATTAATCTCAAGGTGCGGCTGCTATTTTCAGGTTTAATAAACAATAATATTAGTAGAAAAGGGGCGAGCGCAGAGATTGCTAAAGATCTACTCCGAAATGTGAGCATGACTAACAAAACGATAATCAACGATATTAATAAATACCAACGTTTTTTTAATAATAGGAAAGGAGCAAGACTACAGAACGCTAGTGTAAATAAAAACGATATTGCAAGACCGATTACTCCAATCGATTCATTCCAATCTCTTAAAAGTATTTCTTGTATGCTAAAATCAAAAATCCAAAGATAGCCTAGTACTGATAAAATGTTTACTACAAATAAAATTTGGAAAAATAATAGGTATTCCATCGAACTACCATCGATATTAGAGTCTTTTTTATGATAGGTAATGGAATACATTCCTCGACTTCTCGTCATAGCCCGAATCATGATATAC
>Ga0228674_1002014_pt1 | contig 11598 bp, 8 predicted proteins | sample 1D_rmetaG_FD_189054 | JGI IMG/M metagenome (GOLD analysis project Ga0228674, IMG submission 189054) | Seawater microbial communities from Monterey Bay, California, United States - 1D_r | ecosystem: Environmental > Aquatic > Marine > Coastal | place: USA: California | collected 2016-09-26
ATTTATAGTAGTTAGGCTATATATACATTTCACAGCCAACCCTTAAAAAGAAAACGACTTTTAAATTGATATGGGGGTGTTGTTTTTTTTAGGTTTTATTTCGATTTTTTAGCGTTTTTTTTTACAGAAACTAATGTTTTACTGCCAGTTTTACTGCCAGTTTTTGCCAATTATCAGCACATTTTCGATATATTTGTGATTATTAACCCATGTCAGTGAATTAAAAAAGTTGAGTAAAACACAAAGAAGTGAATGCCTTAAACCCTTTGTATACTTGAGTTTAAAGCAAAAAAAAAGCAACCATTTCGATTGCTTCTTTGTAGATAACTCATTGGAAATATCGAACGTTTATACTTTACGGAGGGATTTCGTTAGCACTATTAATGCAATTCAATTGTTTTCAAAAAACATCTTCTAAACAGCATAAATCACTAACTACACCAATTTGATCATCATCCTGCTGCATCGGCTGCAGAGAATTGTTCAATACAAATTCATCAAGTATAACCCCCTCTAACTCTGCATAGCATATTATAAAATCTCGTAATTCTATGCAAACCTCCTCATTAAAAAATGTTCTAGTAGAAGTTTGTTTGAGAATACGATATACGATCTGGCCACCCCAGTAGGTCTCTACAAATATTTCATTTTTAGGGACTCTATAAAATTTACCAGCTCCTTTCGGAATTAAAATAAAGTGTTCGTTTTGTCTAATCATAATTTAAAGTTTTTAAAAACATAAACAAATTATTTTTAAAAGTCAAGGTGGACAATCTAATCACTATAAATCATGTTATTAATATATCGTTTTTTTGCATAGTCGATATCTATTAACTAGATTTGGAAAAATACTTTTGTATGAATCGTATCAAAGACATTTTACAAGAAAAGGGTATAAAACAGACCTGGCTAGCTGATAGATTAGGAAAGAGTTTTAATACTGTTAATGGGTATGTTCAAAATCGTCAACAACCCCGATTGGAAGTACTAAATGAAATTGCACTTATTCTTGACATAGATGTGCGTGAATTAATTATGCCAACAAAAGACAATGACTAAAGAAAAAATAACATTATCACAATTAGAGCAATATCTATCAAAGGCGGCTTGGATTCTTAAAGGACCCGTAGATGCTTCTGATTTTAAAGTTTATATTTTTCCTCTTTTGTTCTTCAAAAGAATATCAGACGTATACGATGAAGAATACAGAACTGCGTTAGAGGAATCTGATGGAGACATAGATTATGCTAATCTTCCAGAATTTCACAGATTTATAATTCCTGACGGATGTCATTGGAAAGACGTGAGAGAAACTACTACCAATGTTGGATTAGCAATAGAAAAATCTCTAAGGGGAATAGAACAGGCAAATCAAGAATTTCTTTATGGGATTTTTGGAGATGCTCAGTGGAGTAACAAAAATAAACTGTCGGACAGATTGCTCATAGATTTAATTGAACACTTCTCTCAGTACGACTTGTGTAATAGTAATGCAGAACCTGACATGTTAGGTAATGCCTATGAGTACTTGATTAAACACTTTGCGGATTTAACTAATAAGAAAGCGGGAGAATTTTATACTCCACGTTCAGTCGTTCATCTACTTGGGTTAATACTTGACCCACATGAAGGAGAAACTATCTACGACCCTGCATGTGGTACTGGAGGTATGTTATTAGAGTGTGTAGATCACTTAAAACATAACAATGAAGACTATAGGACATTAAAACTATTTGGACAAGAAAAAAACCTGACCTCAAGTTCTATTGCAAGAATGAATATGTTCTTACATGGTATTGAAGACTTCCAAATTCATAGAGGAGACACATTAAAAGATCCTGCATTTTTTGAGGCAGACGGTTTAAAGACTTTTGACTGCGTAATTGCAAACCCACCGTTCTCATTGAAAGATTGGGGTGCAGAAAACTGGGCTAACGATCCTTATGGAAGAAATATCGCTGGAGTACCTCCAAAAGGAAATGGTGATATGGCGTGGGTGCAGCACATGATAAAATCCATGAACAACACTGGTCGAATGACTGTGGTATTACCTCATGGTGCATTATTTAGAAAAGGTGCAGAAGGTAAAATAAGACAGGCGTTATTGGAGCAGGACATGTTAGAAGCGGTGATTGGATTGGGAGGAAATATTTTTTATGGTACTCAATTGGCTGCTTGTCTAATGGTCTTCAAAAAAGAGAAAGACGCTGTCAAAAAAGACAAAGTATTGTTTATTGATGCTTCCGACCAAGTACGCGTGGGTAGAGCTCAAAGTTATCTTGAACCCGAACATGTAAATCAAATATTTGAATGGTTCAATAACTACAACGATGTTGAGAATTACGTAAAGGTTGCATCCAAGGAAGATTTAAAAGAAAATGATTATAACCTCAATATACCATTGTATGTAGAGAAAATAATAGAAGACAACCTTCCCTCAGTTGAGGAAGCACTTAGTGATTTAAAATCTGCATGGAGTGAGAGTCTGCAAGCAGAAGATAAGTTTAAAACGATATTAAAGAATTTCATTTAAGAAAATTATGGCATACGAAACTCCTATTACAATTAAGAAAGCAATTGAAAATATAAAGAAAAAAAATTATGTTTTACCTTCTATTCAAAGAGAGTTCGTTTGGGATACTGAACAGATAGAAAAACTCTTTGACTCATTAATGAGAGACTATCCAATCAGCACGTTCCTTTTTTGGAGAGTAGAAAAAACCAAGGTTAAAGACTTCCAGTTTTATGAGTTTTTGAAAAATTATCACGAAAAAAACGCAAAACACAATACTAAGGCTGATTTAGATGGAGATGAGGATATTATAGCTCTTCTAGATGGTCAACAAAGAATGACATCTATTTTTCTTTCATTATGCGGAACATATGCAAAGAAAATACCATACTACAGATGGGATAGCCCACATGCATTCCCTAAGAAAAGACTATATCTAAACTTGATATCAAATTCAGAGGAAATGGAAGTTGAATATGATTTTAATTTTCTTTCAGAAAAAGAGTTAGAGGAAAAAGAATCTGGATTTTGGTTTGAATGCAGTAGGATTTTAGAGTTTACTGATATTAGTAAAGTTATGGAATATCTCATGCTAAATGGTTTAATGGATACTTCTAAATACACAAAATCTGAAGCTTCTTTTGCACTTAATACACTCAACCAATTTTTTAATGTAATTCACCAAAAAGGTACTATTAGTTATTACTTAGAAGAAAGTGAAGAACTAGATAAAGTCTTACAAATTTTTATCAGAATCAATAGTGGTGGTACTAAGTTGAGTTATTCAGATCTACTACTTTCGATTGCTACTGCTCAGTGGAAAGATAAAGATGCAAGGGAAATAATACATGAATTTGTAGATGAAATAAATAGAATTGGTGAAGGTTTTGCATTTAACAAGGATTTTGTGCTGAAATCATGTTTGGTTCTTGCTGATTTCAGTGATATAAAGTTTAAAGTAGATAATTTCACAAAAGAAAACATGTCTATAATTGAACAGAACTGGGATAAGACATCAAAGGCAGTAAGGAAGGCAATAGAATTAGTAGCAAAACTGGGGTATTCAAGAGATAACTTATTAGCTACCAACGCTCTAATACCAATCGCATATTTCATATATAAAAATGAAAATGAAAATTCAATTCTTCATTCTGCAAACCATACTTCTAATAGAGCCTTAATTAAAGAATGGCTCGCAAGAGTTTTTCTCAAAGGGACATTTGGAGGAACTCCTGATGGCATTTATCCGATAATGAGAAATTTAGTAAATGAAAATTTAGGTAAGTTCCCATTAGAAAAAACTATTGAACATTATAAGGGTAAAAGAAAGTCAATTAATTTTAGTGAGGATGATATAGAAAATATACTCAACCTTCAATATGGTAAGGCAAGAACCTATTGTGCTCTGACATTACTTTACCCATCTTTAAACTATTCATTCAAATATCATCAAGATCACATTCATCCTAAATCATTTTTCAATAAGAGAAAATTAGTCTCATTAGGCATTGAAGGTGATGAAGAACAGGAGAGATTTATTGATATGTTTAATAAACTTCCTAACCTACAATTGCTACAGGCTAATCAAAATACAGAAAAGAATAATAAACATTTTTCTGATTGGTTAGATGAGGTTTACACAAATGATACAGATAAAAAAACCTTTTTAATCCAAAACCATATAAAAAGTGATACTAGTTTGAATTTTCTTGATTTTGAAGAATTCTATATATCGAGAACTAATGTTTTGAGGAAAAGTTTATCTGAATTATTAAATGTTACAATTAAAACTTCTTTAGGAACATGACCCAAAAAGAATTAGAAAAATACTTGTGGGGTGCTGCTACCCAATTACGTGGAACCATAGATGCTGGAGATTACAAACAGTACATCTTTCCACTATTGTTCTTCAAACGTATATGTGATGTGTATGATGAAGAATTTGAAAATGCAATGACAGAAAGTGATGGCGATATAGAATATGCCGCCTTTGCTGAACACCACCATTTTGTGGTGCCAGAAGGGTCCCATTGGAATGATGTAAGAGAGACTACGGTTAATGTTGGTGTGGCATTGCAAGATGCCATGCGGAATATTGAGAAGGCCAATCCAGACACTTTATATGGAATCTTTGGTGATGCTTCTTGGACCAACAAAAACCGTTTGAGTGATGAAACGCTCATCAACTTGGTAGAGCATTACTCACAACACAAACTAAGTTTAAGTAACATTCCTGATGATAAATTAGGAAATGCCTACGAGTACCTCATCAAAGAGTTCGCGGATGATAGCGGACATACTGCAGCAGAGTTTTATACCAACAGAACAGTAGTTACTCTTATGACCAAAATTATGGACCCACAGCCAGGAGAATCTGTGTATGATCCTACCTGTGGTTCTGGTGGCTTGTTGTTGAATTGTGCACTGCATTTAAAAAGTGAAGGCAAGGAATACCGTACCCTTAAATTATATGGACAAGAAATTAACCTCATCACCTCTGCCATAGCGCGTATGAACATGTTTATGCATGGTATTGAGGAGTTTAGCATTATCCGAGGAGATACCTTGGCAAATCCAGCATTTTTGCACAACGATGAGTTGAAAAAGTTCAATGTTATTTTGGCCAACCCACCTTACTCAATTAAAACGTGGGACCAAAAAGGATTTACCAACGATCCTTATGGCAGAAATCTATGGGGTGTACCACCGCAAGGTTGTGCCGATTATGCATTTCAGCAGCACATACAAAAGAGTTTAGATTCTAATAACGGTCGTTCTTGTGTTCTATGGCCATATGGCGTTCTCTTCAGAGATTCTGAGCGAGAGATGCGTAAAAAGATGATAAAGGAAGATTTAGTGGAATGTGTTATCGCTTTGGGTAAAAACCTGTTCTATAACTCAATTATGGAGTCTTGTCTTTTGATAACTAATAATAACAAAAGAGAAGACAGAAAAGGAAAGATTCTTTTTATAGATGCAAGAGAAGAATTGAAAAGAGAAAAAACGATTAGTTATTTAATGCCTGATCACATCTCTAAAATTCATAATGCTTTCGAAAACTTTGAATCAATAGAGCATTTCACTTATGTGGCTGATGTAGATGAAGTTATTAATAAAGAGGCCAGTCTAAATATACCTCTCTATGTTAAAAGTGCTAATCAAGAAATCATACTTGAACCTTCTGAAGCCTATGCAGAATGGACAAAATCAAGTGATAATTTAAAAGAATCAATGAACGATTTATTCAATATTCTATGAGTGAAGTAATGAACATAAATATAACAGAAGTTATTGAAAACGTATTGGATCGCTCCAAATGGGTCAAATGGAAATTTTCAGATTTGGTTGAAAATGTTGTTGAGAAGGTTGTGCCTAAGGATTCTGGATTGGATCATTATATTGGGTTAAAACATTTGGATACAGGCTCGTTAAAGATTAGAAGATTCGGAGAAACTGAATCATTGATTGGTGATAAATTAAAAATATACAAAGGAGATTTAATTTTCGCAAAACGAAATTCATATTTAAAGAGAGTTGCTATTGCGGAATTTGATGCTGTAGCATCAGCACATGCATTGGTACTAAGGCCAAATTCTGAGAATGTAAATCCAGACTTATTGCCATTCTTCATGATGTCAGAAAAATTTTGGCAAAGAGCGATTGAAATCTCGGTTGGTTCATTATCTCCAACGATAAATTGGAAAGTGTTGGCAAAACAAGAATTCCTCCTCCCACCCAAAGATCAACAAGCCCAACTGGCCAAATTACTTTGGGCAATGGATGAGGTAGTTGAGAAGGAAAAGGATGTTTTAGAAAAAACTGAAATAATTAAAAAAAGTTTAATCAAAAAATTCATCAGTCTAGAAGAAAATTGGACTAAATACAAAATTAAGGACTTAATGACTTTTAATTATGGGAGTGCATTAAAAGAATCAGAAAGAATAGAAGGAGAAAATCACGTAGTTACTTCTTCTGGTATCCAAGGTACTCATAACAAATTTAAAACTGAAGGACCTGGTATTGTTGTGGGGCGAAAAGGGAACGTTGGTCAAGTTACGTGGGTAGAACAAAACTTTTGGACAACGGATACAGCATATTACATCTTGATTAATAAAGAATTTAAACATATTCCTTTGAAATTCTTTTATTATTTGTTGATTGGAGCAAATTTGAAGAAATATTCAATTGCAACTGCAGTGCCTGGGTTAAATAGAGATGATGCCTTATTAACAAATATTTTTTTGCCAAGTGATAAAGAAATTAAATCTTATTTAAACAAGTTTGACAACATAGACATGAAATTGAAAGATATCTTTTATAAAATTTCAAGTTCTCTATCCCTTCAAAAAAGTATAATAAATCAAATATTCTAAGCATGGGATTTAACGAACTAAATAGTGTAGAGCATTATATCATTCATCAATTGAGTGGTCTAAATCTAAATACAAAAGAAGTACAAGAACCTGCATCAAGTTATGGAGTAAAATGGGTCTTTAAATCTTCTGAAGAACTTCAACGCAGTGTTAATGAAGTATTAGTTGAATCGGAACTAAAAGAAGCACTTATTCGTTTAAATCCAGATATTACAGCTAAACCAGAACTTGCAGACGAAGTTATATATAAACTCAGAGCGGTTTTAATTGCAGTAAATCAAGTTGGTTTAGTCAAAGCGAACGAAGAGTTCTTTAAATGGATGACAGGTGAAAAAACCATGCCTTTTGGAGACAACAACCGTCATGTACCTATCAGACTTATTGACTTTGATGAGTTATCCAACAATACTTATATCGTAACCAACCAATATCGTATTCACCATAGAGAAACTAAGATTCCAGACGTTGTCATGATGATCAATGGAATCCCTGTGGTGGTAGGTGAAGCTAAAACACCTATACGTCCTTCGGTAAGTTGGTTAGATGGTGCACATGAAGTACATGATATCTATGAGAATGCAGTGCCGCAGTTATTTGTACCTAATATTCTTTCTTTTGCAACAGAGGGAAAAGAATTGTATTACGGTGCTGTTCGTTGTCCTTTAGAATTTTGGGCACCTTGGCGTTTAGAAAATGATGAAGATGCCATTGCCAAACGTTTAGGTTTAGGTGAGGTTGGAAAGGAGTTATCCGACTTACTAAATCCTGCAAGATTGTTAGACATCATGCGTAATTTCTCTTTGTTCTCAACAGATAAAAAGAAACGTAGAATTAAAATCATTCCACGTTTTCAGCAATATGAAGGGGCTAATAAAATTGTAGAACGTGTAAAAGAAGGTCGTGTTAAAAAGGGACTAATATGGCATTTCCAAGGATCAGGAAAATCCTTTCTAATGGTTTTTGCCGCTCAGAAATTAAGACGAGAACCCGATTTAAAAAGTCCTACAGTTATTGTATTGGTAGACCGTACTGATTTAGACACCCAAATCAGTGGAATCTTTGACGCAGCAGATGTATCCAATGTAGAAAGTACCGATAGCATTAGTGAATTACAAACCTTATTGGAAAGAGATACGCGTAAGATTATCATTTCCATGATTCATAAGTTTCGTGATGCCAAACCCAATATGAATACCCGTGATAATGTGATTGTATTAGTTGATGAAGCTCACCGAACACAAGAAGGTGATTTGGGAAGAACCATGAGAGCAGCATTACCTAATGCATTCTTATTTGGTTTAACAGGAACTCCAGTTAATAAGGCGGATAAAAATACTTTTTGGGCCTTTGGTTCAGAAGGTGACGAAGGTGGATATATGTCGCGTTACACCTTCCATGATTCTATTCGTGATAATGCAACATTACCACTTCACTTTGAACCAAGGTTGGTTGATGTTCATGTAGATAAAGAAACCATTGATAAAGCGATGGCAGACTTCAAAGAAAGTCAAGCCCTATCAGATGAAGAAGCGGATGCATTGAATCAAAAGTCAGCAAAAATGGCTGCATTCTTGAAGTCACCAGAGCGAGTTTCTAAGATCGTTGAGGATATTGCTAGTCATTATAAAGAAAAGGTTGCTCCTCATGGATTTAAGGCCATGATAGTAACTCCTGACAGGCACGCTTGTGTCCAATACAAAGAACAATTAGATAAATATTTCGCTGAAGAATCTAGTCGTGTTGTGATTTCCACTTCTGCAAACGATCCTTTTGAGTTTAAACAGAAATGGGGTGTCGATAAAAGTCAACAAGAAAAAATAGTAGAAAAATTCTGTGACCCAACTTCAGAAACTAAATTCATTATTGTAACCGCTAAACTCCTCACTGGTTTTGATGCTCCAGTGTTACAAACCATGTATTTAGATAAGTCTATAAAAGACCACACGCTGTTACAAGCAATCTGCAGAACGAATCGGTTGTATCCAAATAAAAACTTTGGTAGAATTGTAGATTATTTTGGGGTATTTGATGATGCTGCAAAAGCGTTACAGTTTGATGAGGAATCAATAAAACAAGTCATCACTAATCTTTCTGAACTAAGAGAGAAACTTCCCAAGGCAATAAAGGAAACTTTAAGTCATTTTGAAGGAGTAGATAGAACTATTGATGGTTTTGAGGGTTTAGAGGCAGCTCAAAATGCGATTAAATCTGATGAGACAAAAGATGCCTTTGCAAAGGATTATAAATTTCTATCTAAACTATGGGAGTCACTATCTCCTGATAAAATTTTAGACCTATATAATACAGATTATAAATGGTTATCTCAAGTATTTGAATCTGTTCGTCCTGCATCAGACAGTATAGGAAAATTGTTATGGTTTTCATTAGGGGCACAAACAACAAAACTGATACATGATAATATTCACGTAGGTGATGTACACCAATTAGACGAGTTTGTATTGGATGCAGACGTAATAGAGGATATTTTCAATAATCCTGATCCAAAGAATGCAAAGCAATTAGAAAAAATACTAATTAAACGGTTTAAGAAGCTCGGAGGAGATCCAAGATTCAAAAAATTAAGTGATCGATTGGAAGCATTGAGAGACAAGGCCGAACAGGGACTTATCACATCTATTGAGTTTGTTAAAGAACTTTGTAAGATTGCAAAAGAAACACTACAAGCGGAAAAAGAATTGATTGAAGAAATTCAAGAAAAATCTCCAAAGGCGGCATTGACTGAATTGTTCTTGGAGTTAAAGACAGACTCTACTCCTGCTGTAGTTGAAAGAATAGTTGGAGATATAGATGCTATTGTAAGGGCAATCAGTTTTCCTGGATGGCAACATTCTAATCAAGGAGAAAGAGAAGTACAACAAGCACTAAGAAAATCTCTATTGAAATATAAATTACATAAAGATCAAATTCTTTTTAGTCGGGCCTATGGGTATATCAAGGAATATTATTAGTTTTTCTAATTAGAATAAGGAGGGGGGATTATGTAGAAAATTTATTTGCAATAACTAAATAGAATACTAATGAATAATAGATTTTTAATTTTGTGAAAAGTAGACTCTCCAAATCAACATTTATCCGTGGACTCCAGTGTGAGAAGTCATTGTATCTCTATAAACATCACTACAGATTAAAAGATCCTACACCTTCTTCACTACAGGCGGTGTTCGATCAAGGAACTAATATTGGTTTATTGGCACAAGAACTATTTCCTAATGGTGCAGATGCTTCTCCCGAAAATCATTTTAAAATGGTTGAATCGGTGGGAAAAACACTAAATTTTATTTCTAAAGGGGAATCAATCATTTATGAGGCTACTTTCCAATACAACAACGTTCTTGCTGCGTTAGACATTTTAGTAAAAGATGAAGAAGGGTGGAAAGCGTATGAAGTAAAAAGTTCTACTAAGGTCTCTGAGACATATATTAAAGATGCAGCAATCCAATATTATACCATCACAAATTCTGGAGTTGATTTAAAAGATATATCGATCGTCCATATCAATAATCAATACACAAAAGATGGAGAATTAGACATTCATCAATTGTTTACCATCGAATCTGTATACGATAAAGTTTTAGAGTTTCTCCCGCGAATACCAAATGAAGTTAGAAGACTCAAAAATGTCATTGAAAGTCCTGAAACACCAAATGTAGATATCGGAAATCATTGTTCTGATCCTTATGACTGTGATTTTAAAGGAACGTGTTGGAAACACATCCCTGACTATTCAGTTTTTAATATTTCAAGACTAAACAAAGACAAGAAGTTTGATTTATATAATCAGGGAGTAATCACATTGGATGATATTGATCTTAGTCAAACAGACCTGAATCCAAACCAAGTGTTACAGGTTAAATCAGAAGTTAATGGGACAACTCATATTGATATTGGAGAGATAAGAAACTTCACAAATGGATTGAATTATCCTTTATACTTTTTAGACTTCGAAACTATAGGTCCTGCAGTTCCAAAGTATAATGGTAGTAGACCCTACCAACAATTGGTGTTTCAATATTCACTTCACATTCAAGAGACTTCAACCTCTGAAATAGAACACAGAGAATATCTTGCAGATCCATCTCAAGATCCAAGAATTGGATTTATAGAACAACTGATTCAGGATTGTGGCACCAGTGGAAACATTATTGTTTATAATATTGGTTTTGAGAGAGGGAAACTCAATGATCTAATCGATGTATTCCCTGAGTATTCTAATGAGTTAAGAGGGATTGTGAATAGACTTAAAGACTTAATGATTCCGTTTCAACAGAAGATATATTATACCCCTGAAATGAGAGGTAGTTATTCCATCAAATATGTACTACCAGCACTTGTTCCCGAACTATCATATAATGATCTTGAAATTAAAGAAGGTGGTACCGCATCCAATACCTTTCTCTCAATGGTAAACGGATCTTTTGAAGGCGATGTTGAAGATACAAGAAGACAATTATTAGAGTACTGTAAGTTGGATACTTACGCTATGGTCAAAATTCTGGAGAAACTACTGCAGGTGTAAAACTGATTTTTAGAGAAAATCCTGGGAAATTTTATTTTTAAAAAAGTCTATTTTTTCCAAAAAATTCCAGAAAAATCCGGAGTGGGGAATTGACCCCCCCTGGGAAAGTCGAAAAAGGACTTAAAAAAAAGAGCGGATACGGGAGTCCGGCCAGGGGGTCCCCCACGGGATGATCC
>Ga0228674_1002028_pt1 | contig 11537 bp, 11 predicted proteins | sample 1D_rmetaG_FD_189054 | JGI IMG/M metagenome (GOLD analysis project Ga0228674, IMG submission 189054) | Seawater microbial communities from Monterey Bay, California, United States - 1D_r | ecosystem: Environmental > Aquatic > Marine > Coastal | place: USA: California | collected 2016-09-26
CCTTCAATGGTGGCCGGCCGATGCCGATCGTCGGTGGTCGCTGAGCGCAGCCAACGTGGCTCGGCGGTGGAAGCCGCCGCCGAGCAGCATCTGCAACAGGCTGGCCTGCAGCCACGTGCGCGCAACGTGCGCTATCGCGGCGGTGAACTGGACCTGGTGATGGACGATGCCGGCACCGTGGTGTTCGTGGAAGTGCGCTACCGCGCGCGTTCGGACTTCGGTGGCGGCGCCGCGTCGGTGGATGCGCGCAAATGCCGGCGCCTGGCGCATGCCGCGCAGCTGTTCCTGCAGGACAACCCGGAGTTGGCCAATGCACCTTGCCGCTTCGATGTGGTGGAAGCTAGTGGCGAACCGCCGCAGCTGCACTGGCTGCGTGATGCGTTCCGGTTGGACGACTGCTGATGGCAACCCTCTGCTTTGGTACAGGCCGAACTTGGTCGGCGCCCACCTGCTCTGGTAATGGCCGACCTTGGTCGGCGCTTCTGTGCCAACCAAGGTTGGCACCTACCCAAAGCCGGCAGCCCGGTAGCGGCCGACCTTGGTCGGCGCCCACTTGCTCTGGTAGAGGCCGACCTTGGTCGGCGCTTCTGTGCCAACCAAGGTTGGCACCTACCAAAAGCGCGCAGCCCGGCGGAGGCCGACCTTGGTCGGCGCCCACCAGGGCGCGCCTCCCCGTTGATACCCCTGCTTCCCCGCGAGATCCGTCATGAGTACCGCACTGCCCGCCGCACTGGTTGCCGAACTGTCTGCCCTGCTGGGCGCGGAGGGCTGGCGCATGGACGACAGCGCGCTGGAAGCGAATGCGCAGGACAACTCGTGGCGCCACCAGCGCCCTGCGGCAGTGGCGCTGCCCGCCGATGTGGAGCAGGTGCAGGCGCTGGTGCGTGCGTGCCGCGTGCATGGCATCGCGCTGGTCGCACGCGGCGCAGGCACCGGCACCACCGGTGCGGCGGTACCGTTGCCGGGCAGCATCGTGCTGTCGTTCACCCGCATGGACCGCATCGTCGAGATCCGCGCCGGTGACCGCTGCGCGGTGGTGCAGCCGGGCGTGTTGAATGGCACGCTGCAGCAGGCGCTGGCACCGCACGGCCTGTTCTGGGCGCCGGATCCGTCCAGCGCAGATATCTGCAGCGTGGGCGGCAACCTGGCCTGCAATGCCGGCGGCCCGCGCGCGGTGAAGTACGGCACCAGCCGCGACAACGTGCTGGGCCTGGTGGCGGTCACCGGCACTGGCGAGGTGATCCGCTGCGGCGGCGCCTACACCAAGGACTCCACCGGCTACGACCTCACCCACCTGCTGGTGGGCAGCGAAGGCACGCTGGCGTTGATCGTGGAAGCCACCTTGAAGCTGACCCCGCTTCCGGTCAGCCAGGCCGGCCTGCGCGTGCTGTACCGCGATGCCGATGCCGCCGCTGCCGCCGTATCGCGGTTGATGTCGCAGCCGGTCGTGCCAACCCGACTGGAATTCATGGATGCACGCAGCCTGGAACTGCTGCGCCTCAACGGCGCCGAAGTGCCCGAGGCCGGCGCGATGCTGCTGGTCGAAGCAGATGGCGACCACGACACCCTGCCCTACCTGCTGCAGGCAGTGGCCAGCGCCGCTGAAGGCGACGGCATGATCGCGCTGGACGTGGCGATGGAAGGCCGCGCGCGCGACCAGCTGTGGGCCGCTCGCAAAGCCCTGTCGCCGGCACTTCGCAGCGTCGCCCCGGGCAAGATCAACGAAGACGTGGTGGTACCGGTATCGCGCATTCCCGATCTGGTAGCGGGTGTGCAGGCACTGGCACGCGACTACACGCTCACCATCGTCACCTTCGGCCATGCCGGCAACGGCAACCTGCACGTCAACATCCTGTACCACCCGGAGGATGCGGATGAGAACGCCCGCGCGCATGCCGCACTGCCGAAGATCTTCGAACTGACGTTGGCGCTCGGAGGCACGCTGTCCGGCGAACACGGGATTGGATTGGCCAAGCGCGATTTCATGGCCCAGGCGTTCACCCGCGAAACGCTGGCGGCGATGCGTGCGATCAAGTCCGCGCTTGATCCGGATGGGATTCTCAACCCGGGCAAGGTGCTGCCGCCGGTCTGAGGGCGTGCAACGCTTTCGTAGAGTCGAGCTTGCTCGACTACCTTTGCGCCCGGCGTAGAGTCCAGCTTGCTCGACTGTTGTCGGCTGCAGTCGAGCAAGCTCGACTCTACGAAGAGCAGACGAGCTTGGGCTCGGCTCTACCGGTGCCCCTCAATGTCGCCGCGGGTGCGCTGCACCGCATACATTCTGTCGACGATCACGCGCAGCAGGTCTGCTCTAGCGAACGACCTCGTACGTCGTGCGAACCAGTCCATCGTCTGTCGCATGACTCCCCCGCACCACCAGTTGCAGCTCGGTTTCCAACTCGCCGAACAAGGAACGCCCCGCCCCGAGCACGACGGGTGCGACCGAGATCGTGATCTCGTCAACCATATCCGCGCGCAGAAACGCTTGAATGGTGCGGCCGCCATCGATGTACACGTCCTGGACGCCCAGGTCTTCAAGAAGCCGAGTCGCCTCTTCGACAGATCCTGCCACTCGCACACGCGGGTCATCGATCTGGCCACGCGTCGTCAGTACGACCACCTGCATACCCTCAAACGGCCACTCGTCAAACCCGGCGACAGTCTCGTAGGTGGCCCGCCCCATGACGATGGCGTCAATCTTCTCAATGAAGGTGTTCCAGATCAGTGCTGGATGCTCGATCGTCCCGTTGATCTTGTGGCGGCGTGCTGGCATGTCGGTCAGCCAATCAAGCGTACCGTCGTCGCGGGCGATCTTGCCGTCGACACTTGTGCCGATGAACACCCGTCCGCGCCAGGTTCGAGCCGTAGTCATTTCCATCTCCATCAATCGGTTGGGGGTGAGAGGGTACAGGCTTCAGCAGGGAGCGATCCCGAACCGGTACAGCCGTCCTTTCAGTTCCCCACAAGACATGTCGCGATCTGCACGCATTGACGACTTTCGCCACGTCGCTGCAAACATTCGTATTTTTTCTACTTTCCAACTTTTCTCATTGGCAGCACTGGTGCTGCATGCGAATCATGTGCGGCCACCGACAACGGGTGGCACGGGCTTCCAATCCCGTTGGATAAGTATGTTGTTTACGCTTGCCTGTCGGCGTCGTCCATTCCCTCTGGGCGGCGTCGGCAGGCATTCTGTCCGCGCACTTATGGCGGGCGGTGCGTGGGGGCCTCGTGCCCGCCGGCGTTTCGCATACTTACCACCGGTATTGGAACCACGCATCGTCCGCCGCCCTTGCTGTTAAGCAGGGCGGATCCTTCGCGTAACGTATGAGGAAGCTGCCATGAGCGCCAATCGCTACCCGTTCCTGTTCGCCACCCTGGGCGATCTTGCCAACCAGCTGCCCGCTGAGATTGCCGAGCCGCTGGAAACCACCCTCGCCGCGAACCCTGCCGCCAACGGCATCACCCTGCTGGATTGCCTGCAACGCATCCGCGAGGTGGAGGCGGCCGATGGCCAGCCCCTACAGCGGAAGGGTCGTTCATCTGGCCAGTGCATGGCGTTGGCGCGCATCAACCGCGCCAACGCCGGGCTTACGGTGCTGCTGGAACTGCTGCATGCCAGCGAGCGCGTGCGTCTGGATGGTGAAGAAGCGCAGCAGGTGGGCAACGACGTGCGCGAGGGCCTGCTGCTGGCGTGCAGGGGGTTGTCGGAATATGTGGATACGCAGGTCTACGTAGCCTGACCGACGCCACCGGGGCTCCTGTAGAGTCGAGCTTGCTCGACTGCTCTCGGCCAAGGCAGTCGAGCAAGCTCGACTCTACAAAAGCGGGGCTCAGCGGTAGGTGGCGGTAATCACCGCTTGGCCTTCCACCACGCCGCCATGGAACGTACCCGCCTCGCGGTAGTAGCGCGCAGCCAGGGTGACGTTCTGACGTCCGTTCTGGGTGAGCGGAATCGTCCAACTGGTGCCCAGGTCCACCGGCGCGCCTTCGCGCAGCAATTCTACGCGCACCGCGCCGGCAGTGCTGTTTGCGGTGGGCGTCAGGCGGCTGCCGGTATTGCCCGGCAAGTTGGCGTCGGTCAGTACCACCTCAATGGGGAACGCGCCATTGCAGTCCATCGCCACGTTGAAGTCACGCTCGCCTGCATGGCTGCCGCTGGCGGGAAGATCGGCTGCGGCCACGTCCACCAAGGCAACTGGCGTGTCAGACAGCTTGCAGGTGGGTATACGCAGATTGGCCGTCATTGTGATGGTGTCGGTCTTGACGAAGGCGGGGTACAGCGGCGACTGCCGGCTTACAGTTCCCAGCTGTATGGAAGGCACTGGCTCCATAATGCCTCCACGAGACACGGCGGCCATCGTCACTTTCGAGCCGCGGCCACTGGAGTCCAGTGGCTTTGAAGGAAAATTAATCGTACCGCGGATATCCAGCGGCTGCGGCTCCTCGCGAATACTGCCAGAGCCCGTCCACACATGGTGGGAGAAAATCAGCAAGGGTGAACGTGGGTAAGCAATCAAACCGAAGGCTGGATAGGTTTTCCCATACACCGTGACGTTGCGAACGAACTCCAGGCCGGGAAGGACTGAGGTTACATCCATGGGAACTGCCTGGCTGTACGAGCACCCGGTCAGAAATTGGGCATTGCCGCTTCCCCCAGTGAAGTTAGCGATCAACTTATCCTGTTCCACGTCATCCCAGGCGTCGATCACCATCGTTACTGCTCCACCTGTACTGTACTGGCCGGTGCAGGCAGCTGCAGTGGCCGAGGCCAGCAGACCCAGTGCTATCCACGCGCAGCGGCTACGGACGATGCGTCGCTTCGGCTCAAGCTTGAATGTCGGAATTGCCATCGTCTTGCGTCCTGTCAGATAGAGAGAAACGGCTACCGGTAAGTAGCGGTGATCACCGCCTGACCTTCCACGTCACCGATCTTCAACGCGCCCGGCACGCGGGTGTAGCGCGCCTGTAGATCGATGTTCTGTTCACCATTGCCCGATGCACCGTGGTCCCATTGCTGGCCGAGCTTCACCGGCACGCCGTTGCGCAGCAGTTCCACCTGCACGCCCTCCGCTGTTGCATGGGCGGTCGGCTTCAGCAGGCTGCCGGTGGCGGTGGGGTCATTCGCATCGGTCAGCGTCAGCTTCACCGGAATGCCCGCCGCTTCGCACTGCATCTTCACCGGGAAGGTCTGCTCATGGCTGCTGTCGCCTACCGCACCCACTACGTCAGCACTGATCTCGGTAAGCGTGAACGCCGTGTCGCTGAGGCTGCACGTGGGTTGCTCGATGTTTACCGTTACATACACCGCGTGCCGGTTGGAGTAGGTGAACTGGGTATGTTGTGCCACCTCGGTACCCAACTGGGTCAGCGGAACCGGCTGCATGCCCGCACGTGCCACCACACCCAGGTGAGGGTGGGAGAACAGTTGGTTGTTCGTTACCGTATAGGAGGTAACTGGCGTTCCCACACCTTCCTTGGCGGGAATGCGCTCGAAGCCACCTGGAGCACCGGCGCCGGAGGTTTTAATGTTCATCGGAAAGAAGAACAGAGGCGACGTCGCGCTCAGTTCATACGTGACGTAGGTCTTGCCCTGGTAATCGATGGTCGATACGGCCTTCAGCCCGATGCCCTCCAGCGACACCTCCAACTGGTGCGCTCGGGGCGTGCCACAGCCATTCATCCAGGTGGCCGAGCCGGAGAGCATCGTGATGGTGCCCGGCGCATCGGTGGATTTGAGATCGGCGGTCAGATAAGCCGCATTGCTGCCCGACGACGTACAGGCCATGACATGGGCGCTAGCCAGTGACAATAGCGCCGCAGCAACGACGCGCAGCCGGGTGCGGGCGCTGGAACGAAGAAGTACGGGCTGTTTCACGGGACGACTCCCTGTACTACTTGTAGTCGGCGGTAACGGTGATCTGGGCCCTGACTGCACCTGCCACCAGCGGCGTTCCGGCCTTGCGGAAGTAGCCCACACCCATATCCAGCTTGGCCGTGGCTGTGCCATTGACGGCTACTTGTTTCGTCCCGCCGTTCTTGAAGAAGCTCGGGCCGGTGGGACCATCCAGCAACGCCACCGCGACGCCCGTTGCCCCGCCCGTGGGCGCGTCATTCTTCCAGTGCCCGTCCTGTGCGGCGTCGCCGGTACCATTGAAGGTCAGGTCGATGCTGCCCACGCCTACACAACCGGTGAAGTTGAGCGTGGCTGTCTTCAGGCCATTGTCATGCCCGGCCTTCAGATCGGTGGCGTCGATGTCATCCAGCGTCAACGGCGCAATGGCCATGGTGCAGGTACCCGGCAATACCTTGCCGGTAACGGTGATATTGGCCGTATCGGCATGGGCCAGCGGCGCGGCGCCGAACAGCAATGCAGCGAGAGTCAGGTGCGAAGGTTTCATTGGGAAGCTCCGGTAGTTGAAGAGGGAACATCGTCGGCCAGTAGTTCCTGACCCGGCGCCAGACAGCGCGCCTGTGCCCAGTACTGGCCGTGTGCATCGGGGGTATCGGGCATGGCGTAGTGCAGGCGGCAGGCGATGCCGTCTTCGGTCTGCACATGCACCAGCCCGGTGTTTTCCAGCCCACGCAGGGCCACCACACCACCTTGCCCCACCTGGCCCAGCACCCGCCCATCGGGGTGGGCAATCTGCGCGCCGTAGGGCAGCGGCTGGCCGTCGGCATCGCTGGCGTCGATCAGCCACAGGCGATCGTTGCGGGTCTGGAAGCTGACCTTGACGATGCTGCCGGCGCTGGGCGCCACGCGCTGCGAGCTGGCCTGCACTTCCACGTCCAGCGGCAGTGCGGCGGTATCGAGGTGTACCTGGTTCCAGCGGTAGGGGCTGGTATAGGGCAGCACGGCATAGCCGTTGCCGGCCACGGTGACGTTGCGGCCACTGCCCACCTTCGCGCCCTGCGCGCCCTGCGCTTCCACCAGCGCGAAGCTCTCGCCCAGCGACGGGCCGAAGTTGATGCCGCCCCGGTGCAGTACCACGCTACCGGTGGCCCCGGCATTGAAGCTGCTGCTGCCGTTGGCGTGGCTGTAACCGGCGCTGAGATCGGCATGGCTGCCCTGGTAGTTGGCGTAGGCGTTGTAGCCGCTGCTGCCCTGGCCACGGTTGCCCGACAGGCTGTAGGACAGCGCGCGGTCTTCGCCCAGGTTGCCGTTGACGCCCAGCTGCTGCTGGCTGCCCAGGCGGCTGTCGCTGTAGGTAGCGGTGGCGCGCGGGGCGTTGCCACTGCGGCCCAGCGGCACGCTCAGCATGAATGACAGGCGCGTATCGGGTGCGCCGTTGGCCATGCGGTAGCGCGTGGCAGACAGCGTGTAGTTGGCGCTGCGGTAGCTGCTGTGGAAACCCAGCTGCAGATCGTTCTGCTTGCCCGGCCGGTTCCAGTAGGCGACGTGGCCGCCACTGACATACAGCTGGCTGCGCTGGCCGATACGCTGCGAGAAGTTCACCTGGAAGCGCTGGCGGGTGCGCATGACGAACGCATCGGCCGCCTGCGGGCGGTCGAACGACAGCTGCGACACATCGGTGAGGGTGAGGAAGCCTTCGGTGCTGTAGCGGTACGCGGCCAGGCCCAGGTTGGTGCCGGTGCGCGCCACGCTGCGCTGGTAGTTCACGCGATAGCTGCGGCCGCTCTGCGCCGGCAGGCCCGGCACGTTGGCGCGCGCATGGGTGATATCGGCACCGATGGCGCCGAACGGTGTGTTGAACGCTGCACCGGCCAGGCCGGCCTGGTAGTGCTCGGCAACCTGCACCCCGCCCAGCAGCGTCATGCGGTTGCTAACGCCACGCGCGTAGGTGCCTTCGGTGAAGCGCAGCGCGTTCTGCGCCAGGCCGGTATTGCGCAGCGCGCCTGCGGTGACGCTGAAACGCTGGCTGCCTTCGCGCAGCGCCTGCGGCACGGCAGAGAACGCGACGGTGAAGCGCTCTTCGCGGCCATCAGCCTCGGTGACGGCTACTTCCAGATCGCCGCTGCCGGCATTGGGGTAGAGATCGTCGATGGCGAACGGACCCGGCGCCACCGTGGTTTCGTACAGCACCGCGCCGTTCTGGCGGATGGTGACGCGTGCGTTGCTCTGCGCTACGCCACGCACCACTGGCGCATAACCGCGCAGCGAATCGGGCAGCATGCGTTCGTCGGTGCTTATACGCACACCGGTGAAGCCGACGCTGTCGAACAGTTCGCCACCCGTGTTGGCCTGGCCCAGCGTGAGCTGGCTGTTCCAGCGCGGAAGATCACGCTGCAGCGTGCTGTTGAGCGTGGTGAAGTGCGTGCCCTGCGGGCTATGGCTGAGCGAACTGCGGTGGCGCAGCCGCCATGCCCCCAGGTTGAGGCCGGTAGTGATGCCCGCGTAGGTATTCTGCTGGCCCTGGTTGCGGTAATGGTTGACGCTGTAGCCGAGGAACGCAGCGGTGATGCCGTGGTCGCGCAGTTCCGGCGCGACGAAGCCGCGCGCCTGGCGCTGCAGCGCGACCTGCGGCAACGAGATATCCAGGCGCAGCTGGCTGTCGTCGTAGCGTACGCGTGCGCCCTCAATCACTGCCTCTACATCGACGCAGTGCGATGTTTCTGACGCTTCCACGGCCTGGCGGGAGGCATCGCTGAGGCCCAACGCCAGCAGCAGATTTGCCGGCACGCAGGGCCGAGCGACATGTGGTGTATCTGACGCCACCAGATCGATGTCATCGCGTCGGATGAACTCGCCGTTTAGATGGATATCGACGTTGTAGCGACCCGGCTCCACCGGATTGCCCATGCTGAAGCGCGCCAGGTCTTCGCCGACGAAACCACTGGCGAAGCCTTCGCTGAATTCCACTTCTCCACCGGTGCGCGCGTGCGCCGGCATTGCAGCGGCAAACGCCAGCGTGGTGCTGATGGCAGTGGCAAGCGCAGTTAGGCGCAGGGGCTGTCGCGCGGAACTGCAGCAGTTGGAGGAAGACAGGCGCATAGCGTCGACGCGGCCGCAGTGCAGCCCCGGTAGTCGTGGGAGGCGTGCAGACTAGGGCGCGACCGTGCTGGCGGATATGCAACTACTTGCAGTTTTCAGTGGATGTAAGCGTTTGCAACTAATTGTATGGAGTGCGGGCGACGTCGGGCCGAACATGCGCCGGGCAGAAAAACGGGCGTGCCTCGTCCCGCGTCGGTAACGGATCTGCCGACAGACATCACGCCTCCTGCCCCGGCCACCCTTCGCACAGATGAGGGTGGCGTTCCCGATTCCATCATTTGTTGAAGAGCACACCCATGAAGAACCTGAAGACCCCGATGGCACTGGCCATCCTGCTGGCCGCTGCCCCGGCCGTGAATGCTGCTGATCTGACCATTACCGGCGAGATCGTTGAAACCACCTGCACTGCCACCATCAATGGCGGCGTGGCGGTGACGATGGGCAAGATGGATCTTGAAGACCTGAAAGGCAACGATCGCATTGGCCGTCGCGATCTGGACGTGGAAGTGGCCTGCCCGGGCGCCAGTGGCTCGCACGATGTGGCCGTGAAGTTCAGCGGCCCGACTACTGCCGACGGCGCGCTGGAGCTGACGACCGGTGGTGCCGCAGGCGTGGCGTACAAGATCTTTGACACCACCGATACCCAGCTGAAGATCAACACTGCGCCGACCCAGTTCGTCAACGTCACCGATACTGCACCGAATACCGTCAAGCACAGCGTCTGGTACACCAAGACGGGCGCTGCTGATGATGTGGTGGCCGGCGTGGCCAACGCGACCGCGCAGATGGACATCGTCTACAAGTAAGCGCACGCCGCCCGGCGGCGTGCTGCCGGGCGGTTCTTTCCGAGGAAACTTCGATGAACCTTCGCGCATGCGCGGCAGTACTGGCATTGGCCGGTGCTTCCGCAGTACTTCCGGCCTCTGCTGCGGTGACGCTGCAGGGCACGCGGGTGATCTACGACGGCAGCAAGGGTGCGGTGACGGTGAACGCCAACAACCGCGGCGACAACGTGGCCCTGGCCCAGGTGTGGCTGGACGATGGCGATGCCAGTGCCAAGGCGGGCAGCCAGAAATTGCCGTTCGTGCTGACGCCCACCACGCGCCGCATCGATGCCGGGCATGCGCAGGCGTTCCGGCTGACCTACGCACCGATGGCCGCTGCGGCGCTGCCGACGGACCGCGAATCGCTGCTGTACTTCAACCTGCTGGATATTCCGCCCAAGCCGGAGAATGCGGAAGGCAGGAACCTGCTGCAATTTGCGGTGCGCACGCGAGTGAAGCTGTTCTACCGGCCCGCCGGCTTGCCGGGCCATGCGCGCGATGCGGCAGCGGCGCTGGAATGGCGTGTTGAAGGTGGAGCGTTGCAGCTGCACAACCCCAGTGCGTATCACGTGACGCTGGCCAACCTGGCGCTGCCCGATGGCAAGACCATCGAAGTGGACATGGTGCCGCCGGGCGAGCGCATCAGCCTGCCTGTGCCGAAGGGCGCCACGGTGCCGGCCACGCTGAAATTCCAGTGGCTGGATGACTACGGAACATCGCGCGATGCCGAGGCGAAGATCGCCCGTTGAATATGTAGAGCCGAGCCTATGCTCGGCTTTCTTATTTGCGCCAGGCAGCCGAGCGTGGGCTCGGCTCTACAGAAATTCGTGCTGCGATTGCAACAAGTTGCATGGAGTACCGTTACCCCAGCAGCGATAGTGCGCGCTTCCTTTTTTTGAGAGAGTGCCGATGCACAAGATGATGATTCCGATGAACCGCTATGCGCAGTTCAGCGGGCGCGCCAGCCGCAGTGAGTTCTGGTGGTTCCAGTTGTTCATCGTAATTCTCTCGCTCCCGCTGTATGTGCTGAGCTTCATTGCGGGTTACACCCAGTCGGGCACGCTGGCGCTGGTTTCGACAGGTTTGAGCGTGGTGATGTGGCTGGCGGTGATCGTTCCGCTGATTGCGGTGACCGTGCGCCGCCTGCATGACACCGACCGCTCCGGTTGGTGGTATCTGCTGATGCTGGTGCCGGTGGTGGGCCTGGTGGTGCTGGTTTTCTTGCTGCTGCCGGGCACGCCGGGCGAAAACCGTTTCGGCGCGCCGGTTCCGCACGTGTAATTGCCATGCATGGGTAGGTGTCGACCTTGGTCGACACGGCGTTGGTACGGACGCCGGACACATTCGTGCCAACCAAGCCCACGGCATTGGTAGGTGTCGACCTTGGTCGACACGGAGTTGGCACGGACGCCGGACACATTCGTGCCAACCAAGTCCATGGCTTTGGTAGGTGTCGACCTTGGTCGACACGGTGTTGGCACGGACGCCGGACACATTCGTGCCAACCAAGGTTGGCACCCACCAAAGCAGCGCGCAGGCAGCCCACGGCTTTGGTAGGTGTCGACCTTGGTCGACACGGTGTTGGTACGGACGCCGGACACATTCGTGCCAACCAAGGTTGGCACCCACCAAAGCAGCGCGCAGGCAGCCCACGGCTTTGGTAGGTGTCGACCTTGGTCGACACGGTGTTGGTACGGACGCCGGACACATTCGTGCCAACCAAGGTTGGCACCCACCAAAGCAGCGCGCAGGCAGCCCACGGC
>Ga0228674_1002029_pt1 | contig 11533 bp, 10 predicted proteins | sample 1D_rmetaG_FD_189054 | JGI IMG/M metagenome (GOLD analysis project Ga0228674, IMG submission 189054) | Seawater microbial communities from Monterey Bay, California, United States - 1D_r | ecosystem: Environmental > Aquatic > Marine > Coastal | place: USA: California | collected 2016-09-26
AGCGCTGGTTGCCGCTGTTGACGTTGCTCGGCACGCCGTCGATCAGCGTCTTGATGCCATTGATGTAGCCCTCGCCGTTGAAGGCGCGGAAGGTCACCTTGCCGGATTCGGCGCCCATGCGCGTCTCTGTCAGCTGGATGCCGGGCATCTGGCCCACCAGCTCCCAACTGTGCATCACGTTCTTATCCTCAATCTTGTCGCTGCTCATGATGTCAACCGAGGACAGAATGCTGTCGGTGCGCAGCGTGCCGCTGGCCTCGGGGGTGACGTAGACCGAGCCGAGCGAAACGGTGGAGTTGCCGGATGAGGCAGCGTGAATCTGAGGCGTGACCAGGGCGGTCATGACGGCGAGGGAGGCCGAAGTGGCTTTCATGGGTATTCCTAGCGTTGCGTTTTCTAAGTGGGGGGAGGGTGTTGCGCTGGCTTGCTGCGCGGGCTGGCGCGTCTCCAGGCGGCAGCGGGTTGTCCGGTCGGCCGGAACGTATCGACGAATTATCTCTAATTCAAGACGTTATATCATAACAATTCTGATGCGCTCGACCAGTTCGAAATCAAGCTATGGGGCCGTAAGGGCTCTGGCTAGGGCCGTCTGAGGCTGAGCAATCGGCGCAACGGCCGATGAGCATTGGCCTGACCTGCACGAACGATTAGACGCCAGCCCGCCAATGGCGTATCAATATCAGACGTCTTCCGCGTTTCTATCCAAACAGAATCACTATGCAGCCCCTGTGTTCGGTCAATGCGCCCAGCAGTGCCAATGATGAGCGGCTCGATGGCTTAGTGCGCCTGCTTGGCCGGTATTTCGATTCGGCCGCCGTGCTGGTTTCCGGTGCCGGCTCTGTGCGCCGTATCTGGGCCAGCCCTGGCCTGAGCGATGTGGCGAAGATCATCGGCATCAGCGAAACCACGCCCACCACGCTCATCTGGCCACTGCAGGCGCAAACAGGCGCCCGGCTCGGCACGCTGTACCTGCATTTCGACCGGCCACATACACTCGACGCCAAACAGCGCGAAGCTCTGCTGGATTTCGCCGCCCTGGCCCTCGATCTACTGGCACGCGAGACCGACGAAGCCCTGCAGCGCCATGAGATCGCCGCCCTGCGCGATAGTGAACGACGCATGGCGCTGGCCATCGCCGGTAGTGGCACCGGGATCTGGGACCGCGACATCAGCAGCGGCGAGATTTACTACTCCAGCAGTTGGAAGGCGCTGCTCGGCTATGCCGACCACGAAATCGGCAATCGCATCGAAGAGAGCTATACCCGCGTACATCCAGCCGACCTTGACTACGTGCGCGCGACCATTCAGGCACACCTGGATCAGCGTACCGATGCCTATGAGGTGGAGCACCGCCTGCGTTGCCGCAACGGCCAATACAAATGGGTGTGCAGCCGCGGCAAGGTGGTCGAGCGCGACAAGCATGGCAAACCGCTGCGAATGATCGGCACCACCACCGACATCACCGCCATGCGCCGCCTGTCCGAGCAGGTACAGCAGACCGCCACCCTGATGACCGACCTGACCAATGAAATCCCCGGCATGGTCTTCCAGGTCCGCAGGCAGAGCGATGGCAAGTACGCCGTTACCTACGCCAGCGCTGGCGCGCAAGCCATCTGCGGCCTCAGCGCTATGCAACTGATGCAGGACGCTGAGGCGCTGACCACCATCGTTCACCCGGATGACCGCATGGCCTTCATCGATTCCCTGCAGCTATCGGCCGAGGAGTTGACGGACTGGTATCTGGAGTTTCGCGTGCAGGTGCCGGGGCGTGAAGTCGCCTGGTGCCAGGGTGAAGCCTGCCCGCGCCGCGAAGAAGACGGCAGCGTGATCTGGCATGGCTTCATGACTGACGTAACCGAACGCAAGCAGATCGAGGCCGAGCTGCAGGCCTTCGCCACCACCGACTTCCTCACCCAGCTCGCCAACCGCAGGCACTTCATGTGTCAGCTCGAGGCTGAGCTGGCGCGCCTGCAACGCAACCCTGAACAGAGTGCGGCGATCCTGATGTTCGACCTGGACTACTTCAAGACCATCAACGACCGCTGGGGTCACGATGTCGGCGACCAGGCGCTGCGCCATTTCGCGGGAATTCTAAGCAGCCAGCTGCGCAAGACCGACACCGCCGGGCGCCTCGGTGGCGAAGAGTTCGCCGTGGTGCTCAGCGACGCGAATCTGGACAAGGCCATGCACTTCGCCACGCGCATCCAGAGCGAACTGGCCAGGGCGCCGATCCTGCATGCCGGGGAACCGATCTTCCTCGCTGTCAGCGTCGGCATCTCATCGCTCAACGCCAGCGATGCCAGCGTCGAGGCCGCCCTGTCGCGCAGCGATATCGCCCTGTACTGCGCCAAGCGCGGCGGGCGAAATCGCATCGAGCATCATTGACGGCAGGCTGGCTCAAACACCGGCTAAAGAGGCGTGTCACTGCCAATGCCTGCTATGCAAAACCGACGGGCATTTGCGCTGCTTCTCAGGGCCGGCCCTCAAGCTCGCCAAACAGCCAGTCCTGAAAGCTGCGTATCTTCGGTAGCTCCGCACGTGAGCGCAGCAGGTTGAAGGTGTAGCCCTGCACCCTTGGTCCTCCCAGGCCAAGCGGTGCCACCAGTTGCCCACTGGCCAGCTCGCGTTGCGCGAGCAGCAGGCTTTCGAGGCAAATCCCCAAACCATCCACGGCTGCACTGATGGCCATGAACGAGCGATCGAAGCGTGGCCCGCGCGATATATCCAGCGGCACTTTGCGGTGCTGACGCATCCAGTCGCGCCAACTGACCAGGCACACCTCGCTGTGAATCAAGGTGTGGTGACACAGATCCTCAGGTGCACGGATTGCGTGTTCCCCATGCGCAAGCGATGGCGCACAGAGCGGCACGATGGTTTCTGCGGGGAAGGGCAGCACCATGGTGCCGGCGGGTTGCAGCCGTTTCATGCCATAGCGGATATCGATGTCCACGCCCTGGGTCAGCAGGTCGGCAGGTGCTGGATACGAAGAATTCAGCCGCACGTCGATGTCCGGCTCCAACGCGCTGAAACGGGCCAGTCGGGGCATCAGCCACTGCGTGGCGAAACTGGGTGTGGAGTGCACGGTGAGGATGTCGCTTTTGGCGGTGCGCCCCAGCTCGCGGGTCGCCATATCGATTCTGGCAAATGCCGCCGAGATTTCTTCTGCGTACACACGGCCGGCATCGGTCAGCACCACCGCGCGATGCACGCGATGGAACAAGCGAACACCAAATTGCTCCTCCAGCAGCTTTATCTGATGGCTGATCGCTGAAGGGGTGACGAAGAGTTCCTCCGCTGCCAACGCAAAGGAAGACAGGCGTGCCGCTGCCTCGAAGGCCTGAATTGCCTTGAAAGAAACTCGGTTTTGCATGGTTTTTTCACATTAGCTCAGTTCACCTATCTGCCTTAACTATTCGTTTGAGCTCAAAAAATCAAGGGAATAGGCTTTGTCTCACTCGCCAAGCGTGCTGATTCAGCGCCCTGGCAGGCCTGGAGATTCTCTCTCCAATCGAGACATATGAGGCTCCGGCAGCATCCAGTGTCGGGCCATAGCAAGGAGAACTGCGTGCAGAACAATAATTCTTCCATCCACGCCAAGGTTGCCGAAGGCGCCTACCGCATCCGCCGCTTCGCGCTGCAGATGGGCGAGGTCCAAGGCCAAGGCTACGTCGGTCAGGCGCTGGGCTATGCCGACGTGCTGGCGACCGCCTATTGCCATGCGCTGAACTTGCGTCCAGAAGACCCAAGCTGGGAGGGCCGCGACCGCTTTCTACTGTCCCACGGCCATTACGCCATCGCGTTCTACGCGGCGTTGATCGAGGCGAAGATCATTCCCGAGGACGAACTGGAGACCTACGGCAGCGATGACAGCCGCCTACCCATGTCCGGTATGGCGACCTATACCCCGGGCATGGAAATGTCGGGCGGCTCGCTCGGCCAGGGCCTGCCGATTGCCGTGGGCATGGCGCTCGGCCTGCGTCTGAAGGGTAACCCGGCTTTCGTCTACAACTCGATGTCCGATGGCGAACTGGACGAAGGCTCGACTTGGGAAGCAGCCATGAGCGCGGCTCATCATGGCCTGGGCAACCTGATTTGCCTGGTGGATATCAACAACCAGCAAGCCGACGGCCCTTCGACCAAGGTGCTGGGCTTCGAGCCACTCGCTGACAAGTGGGCGGCGTTCGGCTGGCATGTTCAGCGTGTCGACGGCAACGACCTCGTCGCGGTCATCAAGGCCTTCGACACCGCGCGCAATCTCACCGAAGCCAAGCCGCGCGTGATCCTCTGCGACACCCTGATGGGCAAGGGCGTGCCATTCCTCGAAGCCCGCGAGAAGAACCACTTCATTCGTGTCGACCAGGCCGAGTGGCAGCAGGCCCTCGATATTCTCGACCAAGCCCAGGGAGCTGCCCGATGAGCACCACCGCCAAGAAACCACGCCTGACCACCTCAGCGATGATCGCCTCGATTGCATCCGAAGGGCAGCGCGTACAGTCGGCCCCATTCGGCAAGGCCCTGGTCGAACTGGCCGCCAACCGCCCGGAAATCGTTGGCCTGACCGCCGACCTGGCCAAGTACACCGACCTGCATCTGTTCGGGCAGGCCTACCCGGATCGCTTCTTCCAGATGGGCATGGCCGAGCAACTGCTGATGGCTGCTGCCGGCGGCATGGCCAAGGAAGGCTTCGTTCCTTTCGCCACCACCTACGCGGTGTTCGCTACGCGGCGTGCCTTCGACTTCGTGCACCAGGTAATCGCCGAGGAAAACCTCAACGTCAAGCTGTGCTGCGCGCTGCCTGGTCTCACCACCGGCTACGGCCCCAGCCACCAGGCCACCGAGGACATCGCGCTGATGCGTGGCATCCCCGGCATGACCATCGTCGACCCCTGTGATGCGCTCGATACGGAGCAGGCCGTGCCGCAGATCGCCGCGCACAACGGCCCGGTATACATGCGCCTGCTGCGTGGCAACGTGCCGCTGGTGCTCGACGAGTACGGCTACAGCTTCGAACTGGGCAAGGCCAAGATGCTGCGCGATGGCCGCGACGTGCTGGTGATCTCGTCCGGCATTCTGACCATGCGCGCACTGGAAGTGGCTAAGGCGCTGGAAGCGGACCGGGTCGACGTCGGCGTACTGCACGTGCCCACTATCAAGCCGCTCGACGTTGCGACCATCCTGCGTGAAGCGGGAAGGGCCGGGCGCCTCGTGGTCGTGGCGGAGAACCACACCTCGGTCGGGGGGCTTGGCGAAGCCGTGGCCACTGCGCTGCTGACCGCTGGGGTGACCCCGCAATTTCGCCAGATTGCGCTGCCCGATGCCTTCCTCGACGCCGGTGCGCTGCCGACTCTGCATGACCGTTACGGCATTTCCACCGAGGCGATGTCGGCCACCATCAAGGGCTGGCTCGGCTGAACGCTGCGCGACCTCGACCCTGTATTCACGTGCCGGATCACGGCGCAACTGCAAGGAATCCATAGATGAACAACGCTCTTCTGCTCGACGGCAAGGTTGTCATGATTTCGGGCGCGGCCTCGGCGCGCGGCATCGGCCTGGCCACTGCTCGCCTGTTCGCCAGCCATGGCGCCACGGTGGCCATTCTCGATCTCGACGAGGGGGCTGCCATCGATGCGGCAGCTGCCATCGGCCCGCAACATCGCGGCTATGCCTGCAACGTGGCGGACAAGGACGCCTGCCTGCAGGCCACCGAGCGCGCCATCGCCGACTTCGGCCGCATCGACGTGCTGATCAACAACGCCGGCATTACCCAGCCGGTGAAGACCCTGGAAATCGATCCGGCGAGCTGGGACCGCATCCTCGACGTCAACCTGCGTGGCGTGCTGTACCTGTCCCAGGCCGTCATTCCGCACATGCAGGCCCAGGGCAGCGGTTCCATCGCCTGCATGTCGTCGGTGTCGGCCCAGCGTGGTGGCGGCATCCTCGGCGGCCCGCACTACTCGGCGGCGAAGGCCGGTGTGCTGGGGCTGGCCAAGGCCATGGCGCGTGAATTTGGGCCGAGCAACATCCGCGTCAATTGCGTCACCCCAGGCCTGATCCAGACCGACATTAGTTCCGGCAAACTCAGCGACCAGCAGAAGGCCGAGATTGCCGCCAGTATCCCGCTCAATCGCCTGGGCAACGCCGAGGAAGTGGCCGGTGCCTACCTGTTCCTGGCCTCGAACCTGTCGGCCTACATCACTGGTGCGGTGATCGACGTCAACGGTGGCATGCTCATCCACGGTTGAGTAATACCCGGTGCAGGTGAGGCCTCTGCCGCTCGCACCTGCAACCTGCAGCAAGCAAGACATGCAGACAACATCAATAAAAAAAGCAAGGTGAAGCTCATGAAAAAGACACTGATCGCACTCACCGCGACCTTGGCACTGGCTACTGCCTCCACCAGCTGGGCGCAACAGGTACTGCGCCTCTCTCACAACGCTGCGCCGGGTAACCCGAAGGCGGTGGCGTCCCTGAAGTTCGCGGAACTGGTCGAGCAAAAGACTGAAGGCCGGGTGAAGGTCGAGGTGGGTGGCAGCGCCCAGTTCGGCGACGACGTCGAATCGCTGACCAACATGCGCCTGGGCACGCTGGCGTTCAGCACAAATTCCCAGGGCAGCACTGCTGGCGTGGTGCCGGAGTTCAACCTGGTCGGCCTGCCGTTCCTGTTCCGTGATCTCGAACATGCCTACAAGGTGGTCGATGGCCCGGTCGGCGCCAAGCTCGACGAGGCAGCCAACAAGAAGGGGCTGGTGGTGCTGGCGCTTTGGGACAACGGCATTCGCCACACCAGCAACAACAAGCGTCCGATCGTGAAGCCCGAAGACTTGCAGGGCATCAAGGTGCGTACGCCGCCCGATGCCATGACCCTGGACATCTTCAAGGCACTTGGCGCCAACCCCGGTCCGCTGGCTTTCTCCGAGCTGTACATCGCCCTGCAGCAAGGCGTGTTTGACGGTCAGGAGAACCCGCTGATGAACGTCTATTCCTCGAAACTCTACGAGGTACAGAAGTACATTTCGCTGACCGGGCACAAGTACGAGACCACGCCGCTGCTGGCCAGCAAGATGATCTGGGCCGGTCTGTCCAAGGCTGATCAGGCGGCGATCAAGGACGCCGCGATCGAAGCCGGCAAGCTCAACCGCGAGATGTCCCTGGCTGCCGATATCGAGTTGCGCACCAAGCTCACCGAAGCTGGAGTCGCGATCAACGAAATCGACCAGGCCACATTCGCTGCCAAGACCAAGTCGGTCTACGACAAGTGGTCGAAGCAATACCCCGAGCTGGTGGAACTGATCGTTTCGGAAGCAGGTAAGCAATGATGGCCGTCCAAACCTCCAGCAACGACTCGTTGCAGTCCGGCGCTCTGGCGCAGATGGCGAGGTGGGTGGACAACGCGATAGTGGCGCTCAGCGTGGTGGCTTCGATCACTGCGCTGGTGGTCATGTTCGTGGCCCTGATGGCCGAGGTAGTGGTTCGCTACTTGACCAATCAGGGCATGGGCTGGCCCACCGAGATGCCCAATATCCTGTTCCCCTGGCTGGTGATGGGCGGCATCGTGCTAGCTGCCCAACGCGGTCAGCACATCGCTGTCACTGCCATCCAGGGCTGGATTGGTCGAGGTGGTAATCGGGTGCTGCTGATCGGCCATCAGGCGTTGATCTGCGCCACTTTTTTCTACCTGGCCTGGGTGGGTCTCGATGTGATCGAGATCACCGGTGGCGAGATCTATCCGGTCACCGGAATCTCGGCCAAGTGGGCGTATCTGGCCATGATCGCTGGCTTCGTCGGCCTTGCCTTCACCGCACTCACCACGCTGGTTCACCTGCTGTATGCCGGCGATCCCCTGGTTGTTCGCGCACATCAAATCGAGGACGACGTATGACGCTCATGATGCTTCTGGTCTTCGCCGTGCTGCTGGCGCTGGCGTTGCCGGTCGGCTACGCGCTGCTGATCAGCTCGGGTATTGCGGCTGTCACCGTCGGCGGCATTCCCAGCGTGGCGGCGATCGTGAAGATCTTTCAGCCCACGCAGAGTTTCCCGCTGCTGGCGATTCCGTTCTTCATGCTCTCGGGCAGCTTGATGATGGGCGGCACGCTGGGCAAGCGGCTGATCGACTTCGCCACCATGCTGGTCGGTCGCTTCCATGGCGGGCTCGGCCAGGTCACGGTGGTCGGCTCGACCGTATTCGGCGGGGTGTCCGGCTCGGCCGTGGCGGAGGCCTCGGCGCTCGGTTCGATGCTGATTCCCTGGCAGAAGCGCGAGGGCTATCCGGGCGCCTTTGCCGCCGCCGCAACCGCATCGTCGGCAACCATCGCCGGGCTGATTCCGCCGTCGATTCCGCTGATTCTCTACGCCGCCGTGTCCAATCAGTCGATTGCCGCGCTGTTTCTCGCCGGCCTGGTGCCGGGGTTACTGCTGTGCGTCGGCTTCATGCTGACCTGCTACCTGTCAGGCCGTCTGCGTGGCTTCAAGCGGTTAGCCAGTGAGGTCACCTTGAAAGGTGTGCTGCGTGTGACCATTGCGGCAACGCCGGCACTGGCCATGCCAGCCTTCATCGTGATCCTGCTGCGCGCTGGCATCGCCACACCGACCGAGGTCAGCGTACTGGCCGTGTTCTACGGTTTGATGGTGAGCATGCTGGTCTATCGCGACCTGACCCTGCGCCGCCTCTACGACGCGCTGGTGCACACCGCGATCACCACCGGTGTGGTGATGCTGGTGATCGCCGCCTCGAACCTGGTGGGCTATGTGCTGACCGTCGAGTCGGTGCCGACCGCCGTGGCCGAATGGACCGCACAAACCCTGAGTTCGCCGTGGATGGTCATCCTCATGCTCAACCTGATCATGGTGGTGGTCGGCATGTTCCTCGACCTGCCGGCGGCGATCCTGCTGCTGGGGCCGACCTTCGTCGCCATCGGCAACGCCATTGGTCTCGACCTGACCCAGCTCGGCATCATGATGGTGGTCAACCTGAGTATCGGCCTGTTTACACCGCCGGTGGGTACGACGCTGTTCATCGCCTCGGCGATTTCGCGCGAGAAGGTCGGGGCAGTGGTGCGCGAGCTTTGGCCGTTCTATCTGGTGGCGATCATCGTGCTCGGCCTGGTCTCCTTCATTCCGGCTTTCACCCTGTACTGATCAGCGCAGCCCCGGCACATGCTAGGGCTGCGCCATGCAAGGAATTCCCATGATTACGATTGCATTTGCCGGGCTTGGCTCGATGGGCCTGCCCATGGCCAAGAACCTGCTCGCCGCGGGCCACGTTGTGCGTGGTATCGATCTCAATTCTGCGGCGCTCGCCACACTCGCTGAGGCGGGCGGGGAGTCGGCAGCCGACGCTGCCTCTGCCGCCAGCGGTGCCGATGTGCTGATCCTGATGGTGGTCAATGCCGCCCAGGCCGAGCAGGTACTGTTCAATGACGGTGCGCTGGAGGCACTGGCCGAGAATGGCGTCGTCTGTCTGATGGCGACCTGTCCACCGGCTGCCGTAGAGCGTATTGCCGAGCGGGTCAAGGGCGCGGGGCGGCGCTTCGTCGATGCCCCGGTATCCGGTGGTACCGCAGGCGCCATCGCCGGCTCGCTGACCATCATGGCGGCCTGTGAGCGCACCACCTTCGAAGCGGTACAGCCGGTGTTCGAGAGCATCGGCCAGCGCATCTTCCATGTCGGCGAGCGAGCCGGGCAGGGCGCCACGGTCAAGGCCGTCAACCAGTTGCTGTGCGGTGTGCATATCGCCGTGGTCGCCGAAGCCTTCGCCCTCGCCGCCAAGGTCGGGGTCGAGCTGCCGGTACTGCTGGAAATCATGGGCGGTTCTGCAGCATCGAGCTGGATGCTCAAGGATCGCGGCCCGCGCATGCTGCAGGCCGAGCCCGAGGTCAGCAGTGCGGTGGATATCTTCGTCAAGGACCTGGGCATCGTGCTCGAGGCCGGTCGCGACGCTCAGGCCGCGCTGCCGATTGCCGCCGTGGCGCACCAGCTGTTCCTGGCCACTGCCGGGCGTGGTGAGGGGCGAGCCGACGACAGCCAGGTGATCCGCAGCTACTACGCCCTCAACGGCACGCCCACAAAGGGCTGAGTCGCCCAGCACCACCCACTCGCCAGCGGCTAAGGTTGCCCCATGCTCGTGCAGATCGTGAGCATCGTTTTCCCCGTGTTCACGGTCATCGCGGTTGGCTACCTGTATGGTCGCAAGCATCGCCCGGACATGATCGCCACCAACCAGGTCAACATGGGCATCTTCGTGCCCGCGCTGATCTTTTCGGCGCTGGCGGGCAAGAGCGTCGATCTGGCCGAAGTGCAGATGATCGCTCTCGGTGGCCTGGTCATCGTGCTTGGCTCCGGCCTGCTCGGCTGGCCCATTGCCCGCCGGCTGGGCTATGCACCGAAAACCCTACTGCCACCGATGATGTTCAAGAACGCCGGCAACATGGGCTTGCCGCTGCTACTGTTCGCCTTCGGCGAGCAGGTGCTGCCGGCGGCGGTGGTGCTGTTTCTGGTAGAGAACGTCCTGCATTTCGCCATTGCCACCTGGTGGCTTGGGCGCAACGCCAAGGTGTGGGGGCTGCTCCGTGAGCCGGTGATCATCGCCGGAGTTGCCGGCGTGCTGGTGAGTATGTCGGGCATCGCGATGTGGCCGCCTTTTCTCTCCGCGATCAAGATCATTGCCGACGTATCCACGGGCCTGATGCTGTTTTCCCTTGGCGTGCGCCTGAACACTGCGCCCTTCGCGCATTGGCGCATCGGCACGGTCGGTGCTGTGGCGACACCGCTGACCGGCATGCTGATCGCCTACCTGTTTTGCCTGGCGTTTGGCCTGTCGGATCGCGAGACGGACATCCTGCTGATCTTCGGCGCGCTGCCGCCGGCGGTGCTCAACTTCATGTTCGCCGAGCGCTATGCCCAGGAGCCGGAGAAGGTCGCGTCGATCGTGATCCTGGGCAATCTGGTCGCGCTGCTGTCCATCTCGTTGGCGCTGGCCTTGCGGCTGGCGTAGAGGCCTCGCGCGAATGTCGTCGGTGCCGTCTCCGGGGTACCAGGGCCAGCCAATGGGAATTTGTTTATCCACTCTAATGACTGTGTCCCGGACCGGACTGCCGCCTCTACGGGTTTTATGGATTCGCGGCGGTTGGTAATGGATAGATCACTTCATGCGTGTTCAAATCGCGAATTTCGGAATTGATGGTAATGGTCGAGACCTCACGTCCCGGCGGCCCGCTGATATCTTCGCGAGTAGAAAAGTCCACCACGTAGCGCTGCCCCGCGCGGAACTCGACATCCTTCGCACCAAAGCCACACTTTGCTCCGCCCGTACCCAGTGCATTCATGGATACCCAGCACCAGCTCAGGGAGTGTTTGCCTGGCGTCAGCCGTAGAGCCTGCTTGCCGGAAACATCGAGGATTGAGCGGCACCCGGCAGTTGCTGGCCATCTACATGCGTGGCCAGCAGCAGACGGTGAAAAGGCACGCCCAGCGCGGTATCGCGTGGTTGCAAAGTACACAACGGGTGCGTCGGGCGTGTTGTTGGACAGGTCATCAG
>Ga0228674_1002031_pt1 | contig 11526 bp, 9 predicted proteins | sample 1D_rmetaG_FD_189054 | JGI IMG/M metagenome (GOLD analysis project Ga0228674, IMG submission 189054) | Seawater microbial communities from Monterey Bay, California, United States - 1D_r | ecosystem: Environmental > Aquatic > Marine > Coastal | place: USA: California | collected 2016-09-26
TTATTAGATTATTTGATGAATCAGAATACCGTAATAAATTTATTGATCGGGTGCAACTCATATTCGTTTTTGACAAGAGAAACGGCGGTATTAAAACCTTTAAGACTAAGGAGGAAATTCTTGAAATATTAACGACAGACATCCGTAACAGAATTCCTAACCTATAGTATGTTACTAACACCACCTAACAACAAACTGAAGAGCAAAATTGAAGAAAACTATTACGATTAATTGAATTGGTTCCTTTTGCTTTAGTGTCAAACTTCTACTAGTACACCAAACCCAACACCATCAGCTCTCCCCATTTTTTAAAGATTAGTTACATCGCTTACTCTTCCTTTTGTGTGTGCTCTCAGGCTCTTTGAATGCACAAGTGATTCTCAAGGAGAATCCTGATACCATTTTGATAAATCAAATGTTTCTATCTCAGGCTGAGGAGCGAAGTTTCAATTCTGCTGAGAGCCTAAAGAAATGTCAAACAATCTTAGAATTAATGGAAGCCTCCAATAGGGCTTACGATCAAGCAACTCCCTATGAGCGAAAAGTCCTTTCTAATTGCAACGAAGTCTTGGAAAGCCCATGGGATATCATTGGTGGATGTAACTGGTATTGCGGTGAACACGTTGACTCAGTCAGTGCGTCAAGTTTTCTGCCAGCACAGGGGATACATAATTACGAAGTGAATAATATATTTGATCTGAATTATGGATCAGCATGGGTCGAAGGTGTTCCTGGATATGGGGTAGGGGAAAAAGTGATTTATCACTTCCCTGGGGATCATCCACGTGTGACTCAAATTATTGTTGTCAATGGATTCGTTGTGTCAGAAGAGGCATGGTTCAACAACTCAAGAGTGAAAGCGCTCAATGTTTATTTCAACAACGAGTTATTCGCGATACTTCAGTTGAGAGATTCAAAGAATAATCAAGTTTTTAAATTCGATCCAATCGGATATTTGAATACGGAGCAATTTGAAGGAGTTGATACGCCTGATTGGACCTTGACTTTCGAAATTGCTGAAGTATATAAAGGCGACCTTTATACTGATACCGTTATCTCAGAGTTGTACTTTTTAGGAGTTGACGTGCATTAAGGAAGGTATTTTGTTTAGGTGTCGAAAATGTATATGCCCTGATCATCCAATATGTATGGTTAATTGTAATATTTCCGCACGGTATTCATTGCATCTTTATTCCGGACGTTGAACACATAATTGTTCTTGCTCCCCCTCTATATTTTTTTTTGGGATCTATTCATGAAGTAGAATTACTTTTCTGGCTGCAGAAAGCAACGAGAGGTATTGAATGAATTGCAAATTTGTCAGAATGCTTTAAGTTCATTTACATCTGTGAAAAATGTTGTAATTTCACTTTAAATTTAATCTACTATTAACACAATTCACTATGAAAAAAAATCTACTTAGATGGTTCCAAGGATCCATTAAAACTACTTTGGTGTTTTCATCTTTACTCTACGCCTCACAGACAGATGCACAGTGTAGTGCTTCAATAACGGTTGATACTACCATCACCTGCTTCGGAGATTCTACGGGAGCATTATCTTTTACACCGAACCCAGCAGGTCCGCCATTGATGATTTCAGAGGTAGATCGTAATAGTCCTGACTTAATTGAAATTCAAAATGTTACGGGTGCTACATTCGATGCCACGGGTTATTACGTAGCTTGTAGTGATGACTACACTAATATTAATGTAGGTAATGCACTCACATGGAATTTGACAGGAACTGTTCCTGCAGGTTGGGTTGATTTTCGAGATGATAACACTGGTGCCAATTATTGGGGGAACAATTTGTTTTTCAATGGAACGAGTTCTGGTTGGGTAGCAATATGTGATCCTTCGCATAATATCATTGATATTATTTTTTGGGATTGGACCATCGCGGATATTGCGACTTTCGCTCCTGTTGTAGGTGGTAATACGCTACTATTAAGCCCCGCGAATTGGGTTGGCGACGGTTTCAATGGTGGTTGTGGTACGGGTTCAATGACTCGTTCTACAAATCTAGAAAACAATAATGCTGGCGATTGGACCTGTGGTTCAGGTGCGACTGCTGGTGTTTCTAACATGAGCGTAACGCCTGTAAGTGCCGTAGGAATTGCGAGTACAACTTGGAGTACTGGTGCATCAACAACGTCAATTTCTAATCTGGTAGCTGGTACATACATACTAACTGTTATTGATAGCCTAGGTTGTATAGCTGCTGATACTGTAGTCCTTTCAGGGCCGGCACAAATTTCAGCTGTAGCAAACGTTACAGACATATCCTGTTATGGCGATACAAATGGAATGGCATTGTTGAGCCCTTCTGGAGGTTTAGGCCCTATCACAGCTGATTGGGGTGCTAATAACCCGATGGTGCTTCCTGCTGGTTATAGTGTTTATACATTAACTGATAGTGTTGGATGTTCTGTAACTGATAGTGTTTTGATTAATATGCCTGCAGTCTTAGAGCCAATTATAAGTGCTACTATGGTTCCGTGTTTTGGAGATAGTACTGGAGGAATGGTCGGAACTAATGTTCTTGGAGGTGTTCCAGGTTATACTTATTTATGGTCAACTGGAGACACAACAAGTAACCTCAGTAATGTAGCTACAGGATGGTATTCTGTTGTTGTAACAGACTCAAATGGATGTACGATGACTGATTCAGTTGAAGTAACTGAACCAGCAATGATCGTGTTAAACGGTACAACTACAGATGAAATTGTGGGGAATGACGGCTCAATCGACTTAACTGTAAGTGGTGGAACAATGCCATACAGCTACGCATGGACAAATGGTGCGCCTGCAGTCGAGGACCCGACGGGTCTCGCAGCTGGATCTTATGATGTTACTATTACTGATAGTAATGGTTGTGTCATGACTGGAACGTATGTCGTGGGCTCTCAAGTTGGAATTAACGAGCTTAGTGAAATACAATTTACTGTAGCTCCTAATCCAAACAACGGAAGCTTCCGCATTATCCTAGATCCTTCTGAGGGAGTTTCGAATGTTGAGATTCTCAATGCTCTTGGGCAATTAGTATATGCAAATACTGTTGTTGGTTCAACTCATGATATTGATTTGAAATCAGCGGAAAGTGGAATTTATTTTCTTCGTCTCTCTAATTCGACTTCGAATAATGTAATGCGAATTGTTATAAGATAAGGCAAAAAGTCATACTAAAAGGCCTTACTCACATTGTGGGTAAGGCTTTTTTTAGTTGTAATATTTCCGCACGACATTCATGGCCGCTTTATTCTGAACCGTAAACATATTGTTGCGCTTCCCCCCGGCACGTTCGTTGTCAGCGTGCCATTTCCATAAAAATCCACCCGCGAATTTTTCTTCATGCCATACGGATTGATACAGTGCTTCTAAGGCAATGCATTGAGCTTTCATATCAACTGGAGAATCAGTTGAGTAATCCCATGGTTTAACAGTCGGTGATTCCATGCTTCTATACCCGTATTCTGTAAAAAGGATTTGTTTGTGGAATTGATTGGCTACAGTGTCCAATGCGTTGAGGTGTTTCTTCCACCCCTTTTTTAGCTCCTCTACATCGGTGTCTCTTTCTTTTCCAATCGGGAAATAAGCATCCACGCCTATGTAATCAAGGTCATCCCAAAATTGAACATCGTCAAAATCGTCCCAGTTAGCTGCGTAGGTTAGTTGTCCCTTGTAAGTTGATTTGATTTTTTTAATTACTCCAACCCAATATTACGGTCGATTTGCCACAAACTGTTTAAGCTCTGTTCCAATGCAAAACATCTCGACATTCTCATCTGATGCAATTTTGATAAAATCAAGAATGTAATTCGTGTAGTTCTCTTCAAGTTTTAACCACTCTTCTTCGGTGGCCATAGAGATTTTACCGGTATAAGTGCCATGTCCAATCCAGATCTGCGGTTTGATCATCACTGATAGATTCTGATCGTGGATTTTCTGAACATGCTGACTTGTTCCTTCAAGTCGCTCTCCGATCCATTGCCATTCCAAATCGTATTGAAGTTCGGAGGAACTTTCTGTTGACATATAGGCAAAAGGGATTGTTGCAACCCAATCTGTCCCAACTTTGAGCATGGGCTTAACATGTGTGGAGTCAATCGTTTTGTTTCCAGCTACGAAACTCATTCCATTAATTTTCCCAAACGATTTTTTTTCAACCTGACTATTAGAAAAAAACGAAATTCCAAAAAGGGAGATTATGAGTACTAATTTGATCACTTTGGTATTCTTATTAAGAGAAGCATGAAGATAGTTATAAATTATGCATTTAATATGCACGCACAACAAAGTTCTTTTAGTATATTCGCGCCATAATCACAATAGATCTAGTAGAGAATGTCAGAAAAAGCTGAAAAACCAATCAAAGGAGGTGAATTTCTTGTAAGAGATACACCCGCATCAGAAATTTTTATTGCCGAGAACTGGTCGGAAGAACAAAAGATGATCGCAGGTATGTGCGATGACTTCATTAAAGTTGAAGTGCTTCCACATTTAGACCGAATCGATAGTATGGAGGAAGGGTTGATGCCTTCTCTTATGGAGAAAGCTGGAGAGTTAGGGTTGTTATCAATGTCGATTCCAGAAGAATATGGAGGGATGGGAGTTGATTTCAAAACTTCATTATTGGCAACTGAGCACCTTGGAAAGGGTTATTCATTTTCTGTTGCGTATGGCGCACATACAGGAATAGGAACACTTCCATTGATGTACTACGGAAATGACGCTCAACGTGAGAAGTACATTCCAAAATTGGCATCTGGAGAATGGAAAGCTGCTTATTGCTTAACAGAACCAAGCTCAGGATCTGATGCGAACTCTGGTAAAACAAAAGCAGTATTGTCTGAAGATGGATCACATTACTTGATTACTGGACAAAAGATGTGGATCACGAATGCTGGATTTGCAAACTTATTTACAGTATTCGCGAAAATCGATGATGATGAAAAATTGACTGCATTCTTAATTGAAGCAGACAGCGAAGGAATATCATTGAATGCGGAAGAAAAGAAAATGGGAATTAAAGGATCGTCAACACGACAAGTATTCTTTAACAACGTAAAAGTTCCTGTTGAGAACATGCTTTCAACACGTGAAAACGGATTTAAGATTGCATTGAATATATTAAACATCGGTCGTATTAAATTAGCGGCTGGAGTTATGGGTGGAGCGAAAGCAACACTTGCTGAATCATTGAGATATGCTGAAGAGCGTGAGCAATTCGGGCGATCAATTTCTAAATACGGAGCAATTCGCTATAAATTGGCTGAGCAAGCCGTTCGTATTTTTGCTGTTGAGGCTGCAACATACAGAGCGGGACAAAACATCGATGATGCGATTGCTGGTCTAATTGCAGACGGAATGGACAAAGGTGAAGCAACATTGAAAGGGATCGAATTATTTGCTCCTGAATGTGCTATTTTAAAAGTAGCTGGTTCAGATGCGCTCGATTATGTAGTGGATGAAGCAGTTCAGATTTTTGGTGGAATGGGATTCTCTGCGGAGTCTTCAGTAGAAAGAGCTTACCGTGATTCAAGAATCAATAAAATATTTGAAGGAACAAACGAGATCAATCGACTATTGACAGTGGATATGGTTTTGCGTCGTGCCATGAAGGGTGAACTTGATTTGATGGGGCCTGCAATGAAGGTTGCTGAGGAGTTGATGAGTATCCCAAGTTTTGAAGATAAACCGGAAGGAGCACTTGCTAATGAAGCTGGTTATTTAACTGGATTCAAAAAATCTATATTGATGGTAGCTGGATCAGCTGTTCAGAAGCTGATGCAGACTATGGCGAAAGAACAAGAGGTATTGATGAATGTAGCCGATATGGCTATCTACGCATACCAGGCAGAATCGACATTACTCAGAGTTCAACAATTAATCGAACAAAGAGGTGAGGAGGCATGTGAAGTACAGATTGCAATTGCGAAATTGTACTTCTATGATATGGCCGACAAGATTAATAAAGCTGCCAAAGACGCTTTAAATTCATTCGCTGAAGGTGATGAGTTGAAAATGATGTTGATGGGCTTGAAACGTTTTACAAAAACAGATCCTTTCAACCCGAAAGCAGCGCGACAATTAATTGCATCCAACTTAATTGAAGCTAGAGAATATTGCTTCTAGGAAACCAGAGTGCAAAGAAAAAGGAGTGTCAATTGACACTCCTTTTTTTATTTGAAATATTCTGTCTAGGACTTAGCTTAAAGCTTCTCTAAGACAACACCATCTGCTGTGAAGCCTAAGTTAATGCTTGGCTCCGTGATTGCATCGATCTCAGCTTGAGACTTTCCTGCGTCTTCTGCAAAGTGTTGTAATAATTCAACTGAAACTGTATCGTTGAATGCAGCTCCATGAAAAAATGCAATCGTTCCCTGAGGTGTATCAGTTGGAATTGTAAAATGATCTTTGAAACGAACCATGAATGAGTTACCATTTCCTTCATCGATGTTCACCCAGCATCCAGCTTTCGAACATGTCTCGAAAATAGCACCTTTGAACGTTAATTCTGTTTCTCCACCATTCTCGGCTACCATTTTTCGAATGTCTGCTGCGTCAACTGCTTCTTGCACATTCACTGAAGTAGGTCCAAAGCTCTTTCCGAGTTTGACAGTCTCTTCGCGATTTTCTCCTTTTGTGTCTTTTTGTAGCGCACACGATCCTAAAATCAATAATGCTGAAATTGTAATAGCTAGTGTTTTCATTCTGTTGATTGTTTTTTTTGCAAATATCTAAAGAACATTTCAGTTAATAACTGATATGAGTCATAAAAAAACCTGACCCCAATGAAGGAGCCAGGATTTTCTATAATGTGATGTTGACTATAAGTAATCAACCATAAATTCATTTACAGAAACAATTGTCCCATCAACATCAACGTGCCTTGCGCCAGCTGCTGTTAGGAATCGCATGATTACTGCTCTACTCTTCTTGTCGTTTTCAACCATTGCGATTGTTGCAACACCAGAGTTGTCGTCAAATGCAACCGTGAAATATTGCGTGTAATAACTAGCTGATTTTGTAATGCTTTCGCTTGTTTGATCTACTAGCGTGAATTCATAAACACCGCTTTCTTTACTGTCAAATAACTCTTGTTTTCCTTGAGATAGAGCAATTTCAGATTTCTCTTGGGCAAAGCTCATTGTTGTAAAACTTAGAACTACGAAAAGGCTATAAATGATATTTTTCATTACTTTGTTTTTATGTTAGACGATATAACTTGACTAAAAGTTATCTGTCATCATTAGCTAATCTACAATAATTTTGCCAAAAAGAGCTATTATGAATATTCTTTTACCTTTCAAGGATGGGAATGCTATTGAAGCCGGTTGTGATGAGGCAGGAAGAGGCTGTTTGGCCGGTCCGGTTGTCGCTGCAGCGGTCATTTTACCGAAGGATTTTAAAAATGATATTTTGAACGATTCAAAGAAATTATCGGAATCTAAACGGAACAAACTTCGTCCGATTATTGAAAACGAGGCTTTAGCATACGGAGTAGCTTTTGTCTGGCAAGACGAAATTGACAAGATCAACATCCTAAATGCGAGTTTCGCGGCAATGCATCGTGCGGTTGATCAACTGGAGCTGCGACCAGAGTCACTTCTTATTGATGGAAACCGATTCAATCCTTATCCTGATATTCCGAATGAGTGTATTGTAAAAGGTGATGAGAAGTATTTATCGATAGCTGCGGCCTCAATTTTAGCAAAAACCTATCGGGATGAATACATGGATAAGATCCACAATGATTATCCAGTGTATGATTGGAATAAGAATCGTGGATATCCAACCAAAAAGCACCGCGAGGGAATCCAGCTGCATGGGGACTGTGAGCATCATCGTAAATCATTCACGCTATTGGCGGTTGATCAAATGTCTCTTTTTCCTGAGAGCTAACACTGGATCACAAACATTTCATTGTTGATTGATAGTTGATTCCATCAGAATTGCAGCTCTTGTTTGTCTTATTTTTGATTAAACAGAAATTTTCATGCTCAAACGAGTTCTTTTTGGATTGTTTTTCCTCGGTGTTATCGGCTGGGTAGCATACGTTGGTGTAGACATCTTTTATTCAAGCAATGATTATTTAGAACGTTATCTTTTTAACTCAGAAGATGGGGAGCTCTTCGTCGTAAACCGCTCAAGTGAAGTTCAGCTGGATCAAGCTGAGATGACAAATCAAGCTGTTTTTCAAATGATCACTACTATCGAGGACTCTAGCTATGAGACTGGATACTTCAGTGTTGCGCGTGAGCATTTTTTATTGAAGCGCAAAGGTAATTGGACAAAAGCTGCTATTAAATCAGCTTTCGCAGATTGTGGTGAGATTAAGAACTTGAAGGATGATAGCTTCGTGATCGGAGATTTTATATTCCGCTATCGAAAGACTAATCTTTATGCCTCCACCAAAAAGTTCTCGCAAAATGAGGAACCAATAGCGGAGCTTACTTTTGATCAGAAATCTAGTGTTTCAGTAATTACTTTCGACGACAATAGTAACATAACACTCGTTACGGATATTTATGTGAAGGAGGGAGGAAAGGTGGTATACGCAACACGTGATGATGAAATTGAACAAGGAAATCAAGTGCACGATGAAGCGATCTTCGCAGCGGTGTTGAGTAAGAAGTTTACGAGTTATCATTTTTTTGAGCGCGATTACTATTCAACGATCGATTCAGCATTTGCCAGTGGTCCTATGTCACAATGGATCCAAAATGGATTTGTTGAATTACAAGTTGGCGGAGAGCAAGTTTTAGTATCCGATTACATCGATGGTCAAGATCCAATTTTGATTCTAAATGATCTGCAGCAGACCTACGATGAAATAAAATTTAAGTCTCAACTGACAGCACGTTTCCCCGACGGAGGGAAATCATACTATGTAAAATACATTGAGGATCTGGTGGTCATTGCATACACAGAAGAATCATGTGATCAACTCATAGCAGATCACAAAGTGGGGAACACAATTGCTTTAAGTGCTGATACAAAGAAGCGATTATACGCTGACCTTCCTCGAGCGGTGTCAGAGCGTAAAGTGACAGGTGAATCTCGGGTGTCTAAGGCTGTCTATAATGGATACTTACTCGAGACGAGATTTGGTAAATCAGAGGTTCAAACAAGTACAAAGAAGGAGTCCATTGCACTCACATGTAATTTCACGATAAAAGACTTTGCTGTGCTTCCGGGCTATGGTAATGTGGTCGTTCTTGGTGAGAAAGGGGAGTTGGTTTATTTTAAGGATCGTAAAGAGAAATGGAGAAAATCAATTGAAGGCAAAGTGTTAAGTGAGCTTCAACTAGTTAATCTGCATGGATCGGGTGAAGGGCATGTTTTGGTTAATACGGAAGATGAAATTATGCTATGGGCTTTAAATGGTGATGCGATATCAGGTTTTCCAATAAAAATGGATAATCCAGCAACGAACGAAGTAAAGTTCTACCGTTGGAAAGGATCCGGATACTTCATCATTGCAAATGAAGAAAAGAATGTGGTGCGTTACGATGCAAAAGGAAGAGAAATCACTTTCTGCAAGCCAAGTATTCCTGTTTCTGACCAAGTGGATGTTTGGTCTAGTCAAAGTAGACTTTTCTATGGCTTTAGATCGGGCAAGTCATTTGAAATGTATGATGTGAAAAAGAACAAATCTCACCGAACGTTTGATGTTGCTGAAAATTCACACCCAGGTAGAATTGCAAACGAGCTACTACACTTCGGTTTTACAGGGAAGAAATTATCTCGATTCAATCAGCAGGGAACGCGTACAGACTTTCAAACATATTCCAGAGGGAAGATTGTTGGTGTTGAGGGAAATAAGAATAATCCAATTGTAATTGTGCATGATGGAACAGAAATCCACTTGATTAATCAAGAAGGAGTTCCTTTCGGACAGATACATCTTCCGTTCACTGAGGTAAGTGATGTGAGCTATTCTAGCTCCAATAATGGAAAAACCATAGTCTCAATTATTGATGGATTAGAGAATAATGTATATTTGTACGAGACAACAGGTTCCCTCTTGATAAAACGACCTTTTGAGGGAGAAACAAAAGTTGACGTAGAGTCAACGGGAGCTGGTCTAAAAATAACTACCGTGGTTGGCGATTTTGTCATCCAATATTTAGAAAACTAAAACTACCCAAGAATGAAAATTATCAAACAATTGGTATTGTTTGCAGCTGTTTCGCTTTCTTTTGCAGGCAATGCTCAAAACTACCTAGGGATTCATAACAGCAATTACGCTGGAGTCATGGGGACTGATGTTAACCCCGCAAGCTTCGTTGATGGTCGCTTTAAGGTGGATATCAATTTAGCGAGCTTTAATTTTGGAATGTGGACAAATGCGGGTTATTTCGACACGCAAGACATGCCGAAATGGTGGGTGAAGTCTTTTAAACAAGATGAATACACTGTAACAGATACAAATGGTGTCTCAAGTCAACAGTTTGGATTCATTCCTGGTGGTACAAACGTTCATAACGATTGGGTACTTCCAGATTCAACCTTTGACGATCGTTATTTGTTTAGAAACTACGATGAAACATCTAAGAAAACGGTAGGTATTTATAACAACATTCAATTGGATGTTCTCAATTTCATGTTCCACATCAACCCAAAGATCGCGGTTGGATTTGCAGCGAAATTTAGAAGTGTTACCAACATAGATGATATTGATCCTAAGTTAGCAGTATTAGCAGAGAATGGTCTTGACTATACTCCCCTTTGGAATCAGCAATTTAATGAGCAACTTCTTGATGTGAACCATATGTCATGGATGGAATACGGAATAATTTATTCTCAGGTTTTAAAGGATGACGGCGAGCACTTCATAAAAGCTGGAGGAAAAGCAAAATGGTTGTCAGGATATTCAGCTGCCTATGTTCATACGAGCAACTTTGAATACAATCTATTAAATGCAGATACTACACAATATTTGGCGGGTGACTTCGAGTATGGGTATTCCAACAACCTGGATGACCTAACGAGCGGCGCGTCAACTGGATTACCGGAAAGTGTTTCGAAATTTGGTCTTGGATTGGATCTAGGAGTAGTTTACGAATGGCGTCCAGATTGGAAAGATTACAAATACGATATGGATGGTGAAACAAACATCTGGCGTAGAGATCAAGAAAAGTACAAAATTAGAGTTGGTGCTTCGATACTTGATATCGGGGGGATGAAGTTTCAAAAAGGAGCTGTTACATCTGATTTTAGCGTGAATACTTCAAACTTATTTGACTTAAACGTATTTGATTCTGATACATCATTTGCTGATTTTGATGGAACGATTGATAGTTTGACTACGAACAATCCTGATTGGGTTGCAAGCTCAGAGTCTGGTAGTACTTTCTTTATGAGTACACCAACAGCTTTAAATCTTCAGTTCGATTACCACATCTGGAAGTATTTCTATGTAAATGCTAACGGAATGATTAGTATTCAAAACAGAAGAAACCCGCACAGGGTTCGTGCTGCCAACCAAATTTCGGTAACACCTAGTTTTGATCATGCA
>Ga0228674_1002032_pt1 | contig 11524 bp, 10 predicted proteins | sample 1D_rmetaG_FD_189054 | JGI IMG/M metagenome (GOLD analysis project Ga0228674, IMG submission 189054) | Seawater microbial communities from Monterey Bay, California, United States - 1D_r | ecosystem: Environmental > Aquatic > Marine > Coastal | place: USA: California | collected 2016-09-26
GTAAGGGCATTTGGACTTCCCGCTGCTGAACTACCCATCTTATGCGTCCTTCTTAACTAGGCCGACTGCAAAAAACTGTGCAGTTCGGAACGTAAACGTCAGTGCGCCACGAAGCGTGCGCTTTTTACCACTGGCAAAATCGATGTAACGACGGAACTCTCCGTAATGCTCACGCGCTTTGCCTTGCTCGATTTTCTTATTGCCGCAGTAACGATAGCCTCGCCGCACAGCCTCGCCCCACCATTTACCGTGCAGTGCGTTCATGCACCACACAACAGCCTCGCGCTTGGTAGCTGGGGAAAATGCGCCTGAGTTAACTGCGTGTGTCGCCACTACGCAGCTGCCAGTGTCGCTTGTACCCGATGAGTCTCTACTAACGGGTCTGGAGCTGCTTATTGGCGCACCTGACTGCTGGACCGGGCTTGTTGCCCCTGCAATGAATTGGTTTACGGGCTTACCTAAGTTTCGGTCATTCACGCCACCCGGAAGGGCAGCGGATATTGTGCCGGATGGAGAAAGGCCGAAACTAGCGTTTTGCTGGTCCACAGTCATAGCTCCTGTGTCTGCACCCGTCGCCGTCGGGAACATTGCCATTTGCTCATCAACGGTCATCGCACCAGTATTGCCTGAGCCGCCAGCGGCCTGCGTGTAATCTGTGCCAGCCGCATACCCAGCGCCAGCTGCCGCAGCCGCATCCGCCCCGCTAGTTCCGTATGGGGCCATTGGCTGCGCGCCAGTAACGGGATCAATAAAGGGAGCATTGATTGCAGCGTATTGGCCGGGGCGTCGCGCCTCAAGCTCAGCCATAGACTGCTCAAACATTGGGGCAGACGAATAACCTTGGATACCGCCCGCATATGTGGTCGGCGTGGGCATACCCTCCATGCCAGTTCCGCCTCCAGCTAAGCCAAACGCATCAGCCATTCCGGCTGTGTTTTGAAAGCCTGCTTGCTGCATTGGAGTAAACGCGGCAACGTCTGGACCGTAATATGGCGTGTAGCCAATTTTTGAAATCTCATCAGCTTTGGCAAGGTTCGCTCTTGCCGCATCCTCAATGTACTGAGGTATCGTAACCGTTGAGGATGTTGATCCACCTTTTCCGCCTGACATTACTCAAACTCCTTAATGTATGAGGCATGATGAGCTTCCCAGCCGTGTGCCTTTAATGGTTTCTTCCAGCCGTATCGGCCAGACATTGTTAGAGCGCTGCAACCCTGAGCTTTGCCCCATTCTATCACATCATCGTGCATATCTAAAATCTGGTCCAATTCACCGCCACCTAAGAAGACGTTTAGCACACGTTTCTTCGGATATACCACTATTTCAGTGACTATGCACCCCCTTGGCGTAGGCCACAGTTGCAACGTGCCTTTTTGCAAGCCAGCAACTACATCATCAAAGCCATGAGTGCCGCCGCTGTAGCTTAAAGCTGCCTCAATCCAAGGCTTGCATCTGTCTAGCTCTTTATCCATGCAACCTCGTAATCGCTATCGTTGAGGCTGGCGCGGCAGGCGCAAACGCAGTTGCGGCTGTTGCGTCAAGAAACCCAGTGGTGCTGTCTACTGCCCACATAGCCTCAAGGTAATCCCCAGCGTTAAGCTCAAATATTGACGAGCGCGACACAACCAGAACAGACCCGTTTTGGTGTAGTGCGTTTTTCATTGTGGACCCGGTAACGTCAGAGCCATTGACCCGTGGCCAAAACCAGAAGTTTACAGTTGAGCTTGATGTCGATGCGATCTGCGCAGAAAAGCTAATCATATACTGACCAGCCTCATCGAACACAATGCGAGAGGCTGGAGTGCCGTTAGAAATATTGTGAGCGCTGCTAGAAGTGTAAGTCAAAGCATAAGCTGTGTTTATAGCTACAGCCGTTTGGTCAGTGGTCACTGCCCCAGAGTATTTGCCGTCCTCCAAAACAACTTGCACCCATTCTCCGTTCTTTGAGACCACCGGGTAGCCGCTCGCGTTGTCCCACAACAAAACGCCATTTTCTGAGGCCGACGAGTAAGTCTCTTTAAAGCCAAGCTGATCCAAGGCCCGCCCAAGGTAGCGCCGCAGGTTCTCGGCCCACTGGCTTAGGTCCACAGTAATTGGCGGAAGTATCCGGCTCATCTCTGGCCCCCCGGCACCGCATCAAGCCTCATTATTCCAACGCGCCAGTCTGACTGGGAGTTTCCGCTTACACGCATTCTGACTTGTCGCCCCGTAAAGCGAAGGCTGGTCGGGTTGGCCATGCTGAACGGTCCAAATTCAAGCTCTGACCCCGTTGGGTAAAAGCGCGTTTTAAACGTAGCACTCACGTCGCCCAGCGTCTTTTCATCTGGGATCATGCCGCGAACAGCCATGACCTGCTCCCCGACGCCAACTGCAATAGGCCCAGTCTCAGCAAAAGGTGTCTGAGTCCCATAGTTGAACCCGATCTCATGCTCATAAAGTATTCCGTCTGGCGCAATCCAAAACGGCTGACGGAATACGCCGCGATCAACGCCCGCCGTCCGGTCAATGTCGCCCGTCATCCAAACCTTTTCGCTATAGTCAAAAGCAACATAACGATCACATTCTGTACTGGAACCACTTGGGTAAAACCACCAGATTTCTCCGAATTCGCTGTTGACTACGGCGTGGACCTTTGACCTCTGGTCATTGTTCATATCGCTAAAAACGTAGTCAGAAACATCACATGGAAGGTCGGCCACAGCGCCACCGGAGTAAAAGAAGAACGAGCGCCGACCCATCCACACAACGCCTTCATCTATTGAAGCCGCTGCGTTAGCGGCTATAAGCCCGCATGATGTTCCAACTCTTTGAAATCCATACACAAAAGGAGGGCCGGAGTATGTGGCGGCGTGAGCGTCTTGGTCTGTAAGGATTAACGATTGGCCGCGTGTGCGCATTCCCTTCAGGATTACGCCGTTCGTTTGGATTTCAATGTCACCAGCTTCGTTGGTCGCCGCTGGCGTCCAAGTGTTGTTATCCTCACGGTCAGACCATGCAACCTTTCTAGCATTGCCACCAGCGCCAAAGGCGAACACAAAACGCTCCTCTGTCACCATCATGCCGGAACAGTTAATTGGCGCGTTAGATAATGCTGCGGCTGGTGTTGCGCTGTTCAGCTGCCACTCGTAAATTTTACCATCGTCAGCGGTACATCCTAAAAGATATTCGCCCCAATTTTCCAAGCTCCATGTCGTTGCCGGAGAGTTTGCTCCCTGATCCTGAGACGGAACGCCATAAAGCCCTCCGCTGTATGGAGCGCTGCCGTATCCCGTAAATGCTGAAGCGTCAACGCTTCCGGCCACAAAACCAACGGGAGTGATGTCTGTCACCGCGTTGCCAGCGGTCATTGCAAACAATTTATTGTGTGTGCCAAATGCCACGCGGCGGTCATTGCTGTTGTCTTCCCACGCGATGATTGTGCGAACAACACCGTTAATGTCCACACTTCCACGTTGACGCCATCCGGCAACAGGACGCAAAGCGCCTTCATGCCAGCGCACCAAGTTGGCGTCACGCCAGCGTCCTTGAGACTGGTATTCAGTGCCGTTTCTGTATTGGCCAGCTGGAATGTTAAGCGGTATTAGAGGCATTTCATTTCCTTACGGCTCAATCGGCCAATCGACATCGTTTAAGTATGGAAAGTTTACATTATTGGTAATGTCTCGCAGAGCTTGGCGGTGCTTCTTAACGTCGTATGGCACGCTGTCACCGCTCTCATAGCACCTAGATACAATCCAGTCTGTTTCCGATAGCCTAAAGTTTCTTTGAGCGCGAACTAGAGCAGCGTTCTGCGCATCAACTTTTACCCTTTCTGCGTCGTTCATTTCCACAGTAGACCATGACTGTTTCCAAATTCCAGCACTTGTTCGAACAGGGGAACATTCAGTAGCCTTCTGATACCGCTCCAAATCCGGCTGGCTGCTGTAGTCGTATATACCGTAACCTAAAGGCTCAACATCATTCGCTGTGAAATATTTTGGAAACGAAGTGTTTTTAAAAAGTTGACGGAAGTTCTGCTCTGCAACTGGGCCACCAACTGCAACGCCGCCCTCAATCTTAATAAAAAGCGTCATTAAACATCCCCTGTGTTCGTAGATGGGAACTGTCGCGTGTCACCCGGCCAGATTATACGAAGGCCACCATTGCCGCCATTACCGCTACTGGAGCGAGCGCCGCCGCCGTACTCAGCAGGCGGCATGGGTGAGCCTGCGGGGATGATGTCATTTCTGTCTGGACCAGTGTCGCCGCCAGAGCCACCTCTACCCCCCGTTGTTCCTACAGCAGACGCGCCGCCACCCGCTATACCTCCAGCACCACTAGAGCCTTGACCAAGTAACCCAACACCGCCGCCGCCAGCAGCTTGAACGCCATTAAAGGTGCCGCCAGAGGTAGAGCCGCCGCCGCCACCACCGCCGGAGCCACTGCTACCATTAACTGCTGGGGCAAACTGACTTGTGTCTACAAGAGTGCCGCCTGCGCCGCCAGATCCAGAATAACCACCAGCGCCACCGCCACCGCCGTGAAATTGGGTTCCATAACCGCCTTTTGCACCGTTATTTCCACCATTTCCTCCGCCGGACACTAACGTACCGCCATATGTGCCGGGGTTAACAACAGAAGAGTAAGGAGGACCACCCGTGCCTACTTGCTTTGCCCCTCCTCCGTAAACATAAGCATCCAATAAAGAAGACACGCCAACCTCTGCAAAAAAGCTGTCGCCTCCGCTGCAATCACCAAAATTGTTCTGGTCTCGCCCGCCACCGCCTACACGAACCTTATAGCTTTTGTCTGGAACAACAGGTATGTTGTTCGCATAACCTAATCCGCCACCCGGTCCACCCGAGTAGCCAGAACTTACCACAATCGTACCAGCTCCGCCCCCAACAGCAACAACGGAAATACTCCGAACGCCCGGTGGGCAGACCCAAGTGAATGTCTCGCTAGTTGAACCACTAGGCTCAAACAACTGTTGGCCCGGTGGCTCGACATAACCGCCACCCGCAGCGCCAAGCAAAATATTTTGAGAGTTTTTATCCATAAAAAACCTCAGTTTGTATAGTTAATGAGCGCAGCGCCGCGCCAGCGCGCGCCACCGTTTTCGGTGAACAGAACAAACACATGAGTTTTTCCAGCTGTCAAAATAGGAGCCTCGTCTCTAGGCCATTTTACCGAACTAGGCCATGTAACTGTGCCGCTCGTGTGCGTAAGCTCAAGTGTCAAAGAGTAACTTACTCCCGAGGGGACATTGCTAAACGAAAAAGTGCTGTTTGCAGAAATTGTCTTTGTAAAGTAGTTTCCGGCAGAACAGTCTATATCAGTACCGCCCATAACAACAATGTTGCTGCGGTAAGCGCCATTTGAAAAAGAACTGCCGTTAATGGATACATCGCCGCCAATAGATACATCGCCGTTTACGTCAGCCGTTAGCACCTTGCTGGGCTGAGATGTACCTAAAGTGGTTACATTGACATAATTTAACTCAGCGGTTGTAGCGGTTACACCGTCAAGCAAGTTTAGCTCAGCAGTTGTAGCCGTTACTCCGTCAAGCAGGTTTATATCAGCTGTGCTGGCAGTTACGCCGTCCAGAATGTTAAGCTCCGCAGTAGAAGCTGTCACTCCGTCAAGTATGTTAATTTCTGCTGTGGTAGAAGTTACGCCATCTAGAATGTTTAGCTCAACAGTGGTTGCAGTAACGCCATTAAGCAAGTTTAGCTCTGCGGTTGTCGCCGTTACGCCATCTAAAAGATTTATTTCCGCCGTCGTCGCCGTCACACCGTCAAGAATGTTTAACTCGGCAGTCGTTACCGTGGCCCCGTCAAGAATTTGGAACTCAGCCGCTGATACACCGCCAAGAACAGTGTCAACACTGTCCCAGTTTGCATTTAGCTTTGTACCCCATGTATCCTCGGACGCTCCAATCTCAGGCTTAACAAAGCTATAGTTTGTAGTGTTTGTGTCGGCCATTTGCTTGCCCATTCCCTTTTATATGACGCAGATTATCGCCACATTAACATTTTACACAGCGTGAGGCAATCAGCTTGCAAATTAAGAGTTTGCTGCAATAGCAGCGTTGGTGGCAGTCATGTCTTCTGTAGTCCAGAAGTCTTTAGCCACCATCAGCTCTAGATGCTCTACGTTACGAGCAACTGTCTCTGTCCAGTCTGCATCATCCATGCCTTCTGGTTTGCCAGCATTAAGCAAGTCAACAGAGTGACCCATTGCTGTGTAGTGCTGTGCGATTTCTTCTGCGGTCGGTGTGTCAGTCATTTGTTTTCTCCTTTTGACTAATTTCGTTGGTCTCGGGTATTAGTTGGTAGTCAAAAAGTCGTTCAACATCAGCATTGTAGTAGACGTTAGTGCAATACCAGTTGTTTTTGCTCTATTGGTGCTATTTAATAAGGCTTGCTCAAAACTGTCGGCGTTTCGAAAGGTTCCATCAAACTTAATCTGATAACCCCTAGTCGGCGTTAGTCCCGAGAGACCCGTTGCAATGGTTCCAGCGTTGTTTATTTTTACAGCTGTGTTCGCAGATGCCGCCTCGGCTGCAACACCTATAAAAGTCTCGTAGTTATCTTCAATTGGCCTATGCGAATAAGCCTCGAAATTGGTTTCATTGCCAACGGTAAAAAAACCTGTCTGTGTGTTAAGGGTTCCGCAAACTATATTGTCTCCGTTATTATAATATACTATATCTTCAAAATTACCCAGCCATGTATTACTTGCTGTTTTATTATAAGCCAACACGCCGTCATTATTATACACAGCAAATGAGTAATATTTATTATCGGACGGATCATACCCTCCAACACAACCCGGCCCACTATTAGAATGTACGCTATACGGGCTGGCAGGTGATATTGTGGTTCCACTCACATTGTACTGAAATACACCAGTATTGTTTCCATACTTTGCAAGATACGCTGCATCGTAGGTAGTGCCTGTGCCGCTAAGCCTAAAGGCCATTGCAGGGGCGTTATTGCTAGAACCGTCAGTGGTTAAAAAAGTTTGACTGCCCCAAGTCCAAGAACTTCCACTCCATTGACCAGCAATGGCCTTTTTACCACTTTGTGACCAGTGAAATATTACGGTACTTCCTACACTGATTATAGCAAACGCATTTGCATAGTTGATGGCAAATCTATTGCTGGATGGGCCGTCAGCACTAGACCAAGATTGAGATGAAGCTCCAATAGTTCCTACCCTCGCAACGGCATAACCGTTGTTTTGGTCATACATAATATATGTGTAATTATCAGATGCGTTGTAATATGCTGCCAGCTTATATGCAAAACCCATTCCAACAGATGTGTCGATAGTGGCGGTGCTTTCTGTTGATAGGGTCGTTCCACTTATAGAACATGCCCTACAGCTAAGTGTGTTGTTTACACGATAAAAAGCTAAAAGTCTGTTTACATTACTGTCGTAAGCAAGTGTTGTCCCATCGTAATTCCCGCTGCTTAAGTAATGATAACTACCAAAAGTGTATGCACCTGTGCTTGCGTCTTGGGTTGCCAGCATAACTCCCATATTATTATTGGTAGAGTTATACATCAAAAATGCTGTTTTATCTACCTCTGGTATGTAGAGGACTTCATAGAGCCTATATGCAAACCCCACATCAGACGAGAATATTTCACGAGTACCACCTACTCTAGCAACTTTCTCAACCTTACCCGTATCGAAATTAAAAGATAGTCTATCTCCTTCAACAACAGCCTCAGAAGTGGTAAGTTCAATTCCACCACCGCCGCCTCCAACACCGGCTGCACCTAGTGCGCTTACTGTAGCCGCATCTACTGACGCAATATTACTAAGCTGTCTGCTATCATTTATGACGGTTGTGCCGCCTACCTTAATCGCCATCTTCGTATCCTTTTACTATTAGCGTTATGATTACCAAGGAACCCCAATAATCGTAGTTGGGTTCAGTGCAGCGTTTATCTTTTCAGTGACGCTTGCCTGAACGTCTTCACGAACAACAGTTTTCCAAATCCACCCAAGCACGTCTGCCTGAGTTAAATTGTCAAATGCAATGAAATCAGAAGCACCTTCATCAGGTGTCCATTCCGTTGTGCCGGATACGGAAGCATTGGCGTCACCACTAATACCCTCACAAATCCAATGTGCTAATATTACGCCGCCATCTACTGCGTTTCGCTCAAGGTTTTCGATAATCCAAGCGTGCCTTAATGTCATTTTATTCTCCTAACGCAGCTATGAATATTAGCTGATTGTTGCGTTTGAATTAACGCTGCCTACAACATCAAGGTTGCCGCTTGCGTCTAGCTTCATCTTGTTTGAGCCGCCTGTGGCGAAGTACAACGAGCCGCCGCTTTCGGTGATGGTCCAGCCGTTGATTGTGAAGCTGTTAGATGCAGCACTAATGTTAAGGCCCGGTATGCGGAAGGCTGTGATGCTGCTGTTACCAAGGGTGATCTCGTTGGACACTGTGGCAGAGGAAGCATCAGAGCCATTACCGATGACCGTGTTGTTTGAACCTGTGGTAATGCCTTCGCCAGCCTGTTGGCCTACAGCCGTGTTTTGACCGCCATAAGAGCTATAAAGTGCATTCCTACCGACAGCTACATTTGAAGACGTAGTTGTATTTGAGTACAGGGCAGCATTGCCTATAGCTATGTTGTCTATCCCAGTAGTGTTAAGTTTACCAGCTATTCGCCCACCAAAAAAGTTATACTGTCCTGTGGTGTTGCTGTACCCAGCTTGTTCACCTCCAAAGAAGTTGTTGCCACCTGTGGTAGTACTGTATCCAGCTTGATAACCAATAGCGGTGTTGTTACTGTGGGAGTTACCAGATACACCCAAGAGGGCTTGATTGCCTACAGCTACGTTTGAATTTCCCGTAACATTATTGCGTAGTGCATTATAGCCAATTCCAACATTATAGTATGTTTCTGTAGCAGCGTAACCCGCTGAATGACCGAAGTAGCTATTGCGTATCCCGATGGTAGAATTATAACCTGCTTGGTAGCCATAAAAGTTATTGCTAGACCCCGTTGTATTAGAATACCCTGCGTATGCTCCTGTAAAGTTATTGTAACCACCTGTGGTGGTGTTGTACCCAGATCTATAGCTACCAAAGAAGTTGTGTCCACCAGTGGAGATTCTATAACCTGCTTGGTTGCCAATGGCTGTGTTGTTGCTGTGAGAGAAACCTGTAGAACCAAGCAGAGCTTGATAACCCAAAGCGGAGTTGCCGCCAGCTGTTAGATTACGATAGAGAGCTTGAGTGCCTACAGCTACGTTTTCAGTACCAGTGGTGTTAAACCTCATCGTGAGGCCACCTATGGCTACGTTGTTACTGGCTGTACTATCAGCCGCTGCTTCTGTACCAATAGCTACGTTGTAAGTACCACTGACGTTATCGTACCCGGCATCTTTGCCCAAGAATACGTTGTTGCCGCCTGTAGTGTTGCTGTAACCTGACTGGAAGCCCCCAAAGAAGTTGTCGCCGCCTGTGGTGATACTATAGCCAGATCCAGAGCCAATGGCAGTGTTGTTGCTGGATGTAGCATTATAACCAGACTGATAGCCGAAATAGGAATTATGACTACCTGTATTGTTGGCAAACATAGTATAACTGCCAAATGTTGAGTTGTAGCTCCCCGTTGTGATTTGCCGCCCTGACGGTCCCCCAACTGCCGTGTTTCTAATGGCTGTTGTGGCTGTTACTAAAGTTTCCGCCCCTATGCCAACAGACAAACTTCCAGAAGTATTCGCTTTAAGTGCTTGCCAGCCAATACCAACATTACTTGCACCTGTGGAAACTTTAAGTGCGTCTTTACCTAAAGCAGCATTCTTGTCTCCCGTTGAAGATGACAGGGCAAATGTACCAAGCCCAACAGAGTCAGCCGAGGTGAACCCATTACTCAAATCATTAATGCCACCACTGAAGTTAAACGTGATAGTCTCATTACCTGATTGGTCTGTAGTAAAGTCACCGCCGCCAGACAAAGCTGTACCAGCACTCAGTGTAATCGTAGCATTGTTAGGCGCAGTTAGTGCCGCCCAATCGTAGTCTGAGCCTGTCCACTTTAGGAACTCGCCAGTGGCTGCTGTGCCAGTGTTGAGGTGTGTGTCAACATCAGCGTCCGTATATCCGGCTGGCACGCTTGCCCAATCGTAATCAGAGCCGTTCCATGAAAGATACTCTCCAGAAGAGGCCGTGCTTGTGTTAAGGTGGCTATCAACTAACGGATCAACATTACCAGCGTCAGTGACGTTTGCGCCAGCCTCTACGCCAGATAGTTTAGTTTTTTCCGCATCTGTAAACGCATTTGTGTTTGAGTTGCTTTCGTAAGCAGTCTTTATCTCGCTTGCAGTTTGGTCTGCGGTAGCGCCAGCCTCAATACCGTTTAACTTGCTGTTGAGCGCGGTTGTGTATGATGCGGTCGTAGCAGCAAGAATAGCGGAATATGCCTGAACATTTGTGCCTATTTCAAGACCCAGATTAGTGCGGGATGCGCTGGCATTATTTACATCTGACAGGTTGTTGGCGACTAAAAGAGCGCCCGATAGAGAAGCATAGGCGGCAAGCCACGCGCTGCCGTCATAAACTTTCATAACATCGTCTGTCGTGTTGAAATACAACGCGCCAGAAACAAGCGGGTTGCCGTCGTTATCAACGGTAGGATCTGATGCTTTAGAACCCAGATACCTGTCATCAAAGTTGTCAAGCGCCGCAAGTGCTGCGTCTTTAGCAGCTTCCGATGCGGTTGCAGAATTCGCACTTGCTGTGGCAGATGCTGCGGCCTCACCAGCTTTTGTGGTAGCCGTAGCAGCGTCAGTCGACGCAGATGTAGCCGAAGAAGCCGCGTTGGTTTCGCTTGTCGAGGCATTAGATGCGCTTGTCGATGCAGAAGATGCGCTTGCAGCAGCATTGGTTTCAGATGTTTGAGCGTTGGTCTCAGCGGTTTCAGCGGCAGCTTCAGATGCGGCGGCGTTAGATGCTGAAGTAGACGCCTCAGACGCCTTTGTGGTAGCTGTAGCAGCCGAGGCGGTCGCGGAGGTGGCTGAGGATGATGCAGACGCTTCAGACGCCGCTGCGTTGGACGCAGAGGTAGCTGCCTCAGACGCTTTGGTTGTAGCCGTCGATGCAGACGTTGCAGCATTAGACGCAGAAATCGCGGCCTCAGACGCTTTAGTTGTGGCCGTGCTTGCAGACGTTGCCGCAGAAGTCTGCGCCGCCTCGGCTGCCGCTTGAGCGGTTTCCGCATTAGTCTCGGCAATCTCAGCCGCAGTTTTAGCTGCCGTTGCAGACGCGGCGCTTGTCGATGCAGATGACGCTGATGTTGAAGCGGACGACGCGCTTGACGTAGCGGAAGTTGCGCTGGACGTAGCTGACGCTGCTGACGATGCTGCGCCAGTAGCTGACGTGGCAGCAGCAGACTGCGAAGCGGCGGCGTTTGTCTCGGCGGTTTCCGCGTTTGTCTCAGCTGTCTCCGCCGCAGCTTGCGCCGCTAATGCCGCAGCCTTTGCAGCGTCAACAGTGGTAACTGTACTGGCC
>Ga0228674_1002035_pt1 | contig 11520 bp, 10 predicted proteins | sample 1D_rmetaG_FD_189054 | JGI IMG/M metagenome (GOLD analysis project Ga0228674, IMG submission 189054) | Seawater microbial communities from Monterey Bay, California, United States - 1D_r | ecosystem: Environmental > Aquatic > Marine > Coastal | place: USA: California | collected 2016-09-26
TGTCACCAGCTACGCGCGTTACGCCGGGCTGGCGGCCCTGCCGGCGTTGCTGCCGGCCTTCGCCAAGTCGGCCTGGATGAACGTGCTGCCGGAGTTCAATCCGTTCAAGTACAACTCTTTTCCGGTGCATGCGGCGCGGCAGACCTATGAGCTGACCAGCGAGGTGCAGTCTGCCTTCGATGCCGCCGAAGCCGATGGCCGTCTGTCACGATTGCCACCGGTGCTGGCCTTTCAGTCGCTGGCCGACAGTACCGTGAGTACACCAGCTGTGGTGCGTCATTTGTTCGAGCGTCTGCCGGCCAATGGCAGCGAACTGGTGATCTTCGACATCAACCGCTCGCAGGCGGCCAGCTCGCTGCTGCGGGCGGACATGAGCGGCTTGCTCGAGACCTTGCTGCCACCGGCTCAGCGTGACTACGACCTGACGGTGGTGGGTGTTGCGCAGAGCGGTGGTCGTCAGGTCGAGGCGCGGCGAATCACCGCCGGCGAGCGTGAGGCGCGGGTGACGCCATTGAACGTCGAATACCCGAGCCAGCTGTTCTCGCTGTCACACGTTGCACTGCCGTTTCCCACGGACGATCCGCTGTATGGCAGCGAACCGACCTCCGAGGAGTTCTACGGCGTAGCCCTTGGCACGCTGGCACCGCGCGGTGAACACGGCGTGCTGGTGGTGGGGCTCGATAGTTTGCAGCGTATGACGTCCAACCCCTTCTACACCTATTTGCGCGAGCGCATCGACGAAGACCTGTAGGTGGCTCGGTGCGCACGGCGTCCGAGCGTAGGGTGCGCCGTGCGCACCGAGTGGTTTGAGGGGTTACAACCGGAAACGCCCGACCAGGCCATCGAGTTGGGTCGACAGTGCCTGCAAATCGCTGCTGGCCTGGTTGAGCTGATCGGCGATATGGGTGGTGCCGACGGTCAGCTCGTTGATGTCGACGATGTTGCGGTTGATGTCTTCGACCACGCTGGACTGCTCCTCGGTGGCGGTGGCGACCTGGATGTTCTGATCGCTGATCTGGCCGATATGGCTGTTGATCTGCTCCAGTGCCACCGACGCCTTGCTCGCGTATTCCACCACCAGCGCGCTCTGCCGTTGCCCCTCGGACCTGGCCCGCGCGTTTCGCCGCAAGGTGGGGGCTAGCCCCAGCGAGTGGTTGAAGCAGGGCGGTTGAGGGTTGAATCCTGTCGCAATTGTGGTTGTCACCGGGCTCGACCGCAGTGGCGCGATGGTGCATGGTGGCGCCCCATGTTGTCAGCTCCGAGAGTGCGTTTCATGTTCGAAATCCAAGCCATCGACCCAGCCCATTACCGCCAGCAGACCCGCCGCAGCACCGTGGTGATCGCGGTCATCTTCGTGGCGCTGGCCATGCTCTGCGCCACGGCGAGCACGCAGGCGTTCGGCACGCCCGGTGGCGACAATTTCAAGTGGAACCTGCTCGGTGTGCTGGCGGGGCTCGGCCTGACCATTGCCCTGGTGCGCCAGCGACTCTGGTCGCGGCCGTTCATGGCGCCGGCCGTTTACGGCTGGCGCCTCAAGCGCAGCCTGATGCGTGTCACCAACGTGATGCATCACGTCAAGGCGGGCGTGGCGCAGGGCGATGACAGCGCGATGAAGCTGCTGCGCTTCTACCACCTGGGGGTGACTCAGATGCATCAGCTCGATGGCAACTCCAGCGAACTGAGCCAGATGGTGCGCGAGATCGACAGCCATCGCGAGGCGATGGAGCAGCAGGGGCTGGACATCGAGCAGACGCGGCTCGACCTGGCCTGGCTGGAGCGAGTGAAGGCGTTCAAAGCGGCCTGATCAGTTGTCCAGCGACAACTCCTGCATCTGACCTTGCCAGATGCCCTGGCGACGGCGCGCGATCACCAGGCAGTCACCCGTGCCGACCGCGCTTACCACCTGTCGCCCACCGGGCGCCCAAAACGCGCTGCGCCCGGCGCAGGCCCAGCCACCAGAAGGGCCGCCGTGGTTGACCATCAATACCCCGAGGGACAGTTCACGGGCATAGCCTTCGAGCAACTCGCTGCCATGCGGGTAACCGTTTTCGCTGATCAGCGCACTGGCTGCGTAGACCCCGGCGCCGCGTTCGACGGCAGTTCTGGCAGGGCTGTCGCCCTTACTCCGAGACATATCCCCTGACATTTAGCGCGACGCATGTCCGCCGCTTAAAGGTTTTTGAAAGGTTCGCCTCTTAGCCTCCGCACGCGCCTTTCGCGTGCCTTACAAGAAAAAGAGGAGAAAGCGGTTTGTTGACCCTGATTGGCCTGTTGACCATCTGCAGCCTGGTTGTGCTGCTGCTTATCGGGCGCATGTCGCCTGTTCTGCCATTGATCGTGGTCCCCTTGCTGGGCGCTCTGGCCGCGGGCTTCGGCCCGGAGGCGATTTCCGGTTTCTTCACCGATGGCATCGGCCGCGTGACGGCGATTGCCACCATGTTCGTTTTTGCCATCACCTTTTTTGGCGTGCTGCAGGACACCGGGCTGTTCCGCCCGCTGATCGGCGGCATGGTCCGGCTCACCCGCGGCAACGTGATCGCGGTGACCGTGGCCACTGCGGTGATCGGCATGCTGGCGCACCTCGACGGTGCCGGCGCCACTACCTTCCTGCTTACCGTTCCCGCCTTGCTGCCGCTGTACAAGCAATTGCGCATGAGCCCGTACCTGATGCTGCTGTTGCTGGCGATCGGCGCAGGCATCTTCAACATGCTGCCCTGGGCCGGACCACTGGGCCGTGCCTCGGCCGTGACCGGCATCGAGGTCACCGAACTGTGGCGTCCGCTGATCGCCATTCAGGGTATCGGTGTGGTGCTATTGATTGCCCTGGCGGCGCTGCTGGGTTGGCGTGAACAGCGCCGTATCGCCGCCGGCAAGAGTGGGGACGAAGGGGTACTGGTGGAAACCAGCACTGATTTGCATGAGCCAAGCGCCGAGGAGCTTGCACTGGAACGCCCGCGTCTGCTCTGGGCCAACGCCGCGCTGTTCCTCGCGGTGCTGGTTTCGCTGTTCTCTGGCGTGTTGCCGGCTGGCTACATCTTCATGATCGGCCTGTGTCTGGCGCTGCTGATCAACTATCCGGGCGGCAAGGCGCAGATGCAGCGTATCTCCGCGCACGCTCCGGCTGCCCTGAGCATGGGCATGATCATCCTGGCGGCGGGCTCGATGCTTGGCATCTTCACCGGCACCGGCATGCTCACTTCCATCGCTCAGGACCTGGCCGGCGTGCTACCGGCGTCCTGGGTGGGGCAGATGCATATCGTGCTGGGCCTGTTCGGCCTGCCGATGGAGCTGATGTTGAGCACCGACGCCTACTACTTCGGCCTGCTGCCGGTAACGCTGGAAGTGGTCGGTGCCCAGGGCGTCGAGCCGGCCAGCGTGGTCTATGCGCTGACCATCGGCAACATCATCGGCACCTTCATCAGCCCGTTTTCGCCGGCACTGTGGCTGGCACTGGGTCTGGCCGGGCTGGATCTGGGCCGGCACATTCGCTATTCGCTGTGGTGGATGTGGGGCTTCTCGCTGGTGCTGTTCGGCGCGGCCTGGGCACTCGGGCTGTTCTAGCCCAGGGATGGTCTGCAGTGCATTAACGCCCGGGCTTGCCCGGGCGTTTTGCGTCAGGACAACGGCCTGTTAGCTGATTTCCACCTGGTAACGGAAGTTCTCCGCCGCCGCGCGTGACAGGCGATATTCCAGCGGCGTGCGGTCGTAGCCCAATGCGGTGCGTTCGATGACCACGCTCGGGCTGGCTTCGGCCACATCCAGAATGGCAGCGAGCTCTGCATCGGCTGCGGAGACGGTAAGGGTTTCCTGGGCCGAGGCGATGCGCTGGCCGCAATGCTGCTCGTAGAAGGGATAGAGCAATTGCGGGAAGTGGTCGGCGGCGATGTCCAGCAGAGCGCTGAAGCGCGAGGCGGGCAGCCAGATACGTTCATGGAACAGCGGGCGGCCGTCGATCAGGCGCAGGCGCTGGAGAAAGACGCAGGGCTCGCCTTCGCCCAGTTTCAGGGCCTGGCTGACAGCGGCGCCGGCAGGCACCTGACGGCAGTCGAGGATACGGCTTTGCGGCACCTGCGACTGGCCGCTGGCACTGACCTGACGGAAGAAGCGAAACAGCGAACCGTCGAAGTTCGGCCGCCGCACGAAGGTGCCGCGACCCTGGGCACGCAGCAGCAGGCCTTCGGCAACCAGGGTTTCCACCGCCTTGCGCACCGTTCCTACGGCCACGCCGTACTGTCGGGTCAACTCCGCTTCGGTGGGGATGGCTTCCCCGGGCAGCCATTCGCCTGCGGCGATCTTGCCCAGCATTTCATCCCGTAACCGCTGATACAGCGGCAGGCGTTCGTCCTGTCCCAGAGCCGTGGTGCTCATAAACCTCACATCCAAAAGTCGACCGGCCGTCACTTTACCACTGGCTTGCAGATTGACAGCGCTCGATCTCTGTAGATACAGTCATCTAATCATATATATGAATAGATGTTTTACAAAAAGGAGTCGCTCGTACCGGCGGCTCGTACAAAAAACGACAGAGGTATCGCTTCGTGACGCCCATGCCTTATGCCGCAATCGCCGGCATCGACACCCACGCGCACATCTTCCGCCAGGACCTGCCCATGGTTCCCGGCCGCCGCTACAGCCCCAGCTATGACGCCACCGTGGAGCAGTACCTGGCCCACCTGGACGCCTGCGGCATTTCCCACGGGGTACTGATTCAGCCGAGCTTTCTCGGTACCGACAACCACTACATGCTCGCGGCGTTGCAGCGTTTCCCGCAGCGTTTGCGTGGCGTCGCGGTGGTCGACGCGCAGGTCAGCGATGCCGAGCTGGATGAATTGGCCTCCGCGGGTGTGGTGGGCGTGCGCCTGAATCTGATCGGCAAGGCGCTGGAGGATTACACCGGCCCGGCCTGGAACGGCCTGTTCCGCCGCCTGGCGCGACGCGGCTGGCAGGTGGAGATCCAGCGTGGTTTCGACGACCTGGCGCTGATCGTGCCGGCGATTCTCGAGTCAGGCGTCACCGTGGTGATCGATCATTTCGGCCTGCCGACACCGAGCGTGCAATTGGACGCTGCGCAGCATGACACTTTCTTCGATCTGCTTGGCCAGGCGCCGGCGTGGATCAAACTGTCGGCGGCCTATCGCAGCCAGTCCGATCAGGCCCGTGCCCAGGCCATCGAAGCGCGCCTGCGTGAAGCCTGCGGTGGAGTAGGGCGATTCCTCTGGGGCAGTGACTGGCCCAACACCCAGTTCGAGTCGCAGACCCGCTACGATCAGCAGTTCGCGCTGCTCGAGGCCCTGCTGCCCACCCCCGAGGAGCGCCGTCGCGTTCTGGTGGACAACCCCGCAACTCTGTTCGGTTTCGCCTCGGCGTAACCGTCGCTCACATCAGAACAACAAAAGGAATCAAATCATGATGAGCCTGCTCGTCGTCGCCGCGATCGTCCTCGCCGTCGCGTTGGGGTACATCACCAAGATCAATATCGGCCTGTTCGCCATTGCCTTCGCCTACCTGCTGGGCTGCTTCGGCATGGGCCTGAGCCCGGGCGACATCATCAACATGTGGCCGCTGAAGATTTTCTTCGTGATCTTCTCGGTCTGCCTGTTCTACAGCTTCGCCACCGTCAACGGCACCCTGGAAAAACTCGCCGGGCATCTGCTGTATCGCTGCCGTGGCGTGCCGCACCTGCTGCCCTATGCCATTTTGCTGACCTCGGGGGTGATCGCTGCCATGGGCGCCGGTTACTACACCGTGCTGGCCTTCATGGCACCGCTGACCCTGCTGCTGTGCCAGCGCACTGGTATGAGCCTGATCCTCGGTGGCCTGGCCGTGAACTATGGCGCGTTGGCGGGTGCCAACTTCGTCTCCAGCCAGAGCGGCATCATCTTTCGCGGCCTGATGACCAGCGCCGGCATGTCCGAGAGTGAAGCCTTCGTCAACGCCCTGGCGATCTTCGCCAGCACGGCGATCATCCCGGTGCTGGTGATTTCCGCGTTCGTCTTCCTCGGTGGTCATGGCCGCAACCTGAAGAATGCGGTGCTCGCCGCCGATCTGCCGGAGGCCTTCAACCGTGAGCAGAAGCTGACCCTGCTGCTGACTCTGCTGATGATGGTGCTGGTGCTTGCCGCGCCGCTGGCGCTGCTGGCCTTCCCGGACAATGCCACGGTCAGGTTCATCAACAGCAAGGTGGATATCGGCCTGATTGCCAGCGTGTTCTCGGTGATCGCACTGCTACTCAAGCTGGGTGACGAGCGCAAGGCTATCGCCTCCGTACCCTGGGCCACGCTGATCATGATCTGCGGCGTCGGCATGCTGATTACCGTCGCGATCAAGGCCGGCACCATCGACGCCCTGGCGTCCTGGATCGGCGGCAATATCCCGCCCTTGATGATTCCGGTGGCGTTCGGTGTGGTGGCTGCATTGATGTCGATTTTCGCCAGTACGCTGGGTGTGGTGACGCCGGCGCTGTTCCCGATGGTGCTGCCGCTGTCGGCGTCGATGTCGATCGATCCGATGATCATCTTCATCGCCATCGTCGTAGGTGCTCAGGCCACCTCGATCTCGCCGTTCTCCTCCGGCGGCAGCCTGCTGCTGGGCTCCTGCACGGACGACAAGGTGCGCTCGACCCTGTTCTCGCAACTGCTGCTACGCGCCGCGCCCATCGGTTTCGTCGCCGCCATGCTGTTCAACCTGGCGCTGACCTTCCTGTTCTGATGAGAAAAGGTTCTTCGCATAGTTTGGGGAGAGTGTGAGTTGATACCGGACTGGCGATTACGTGTTAGCTGTCCATGGCTTGGCACTATCCGTTAGCGTGTCGTCTGATCTGATGGGTTTCGCCCCTTACGGGCGACTCACTTTCTTTGCTTGTGCAAAGAAAGTAAGCAAAGAAACACACCCCTACATACGGCCCCGGCTGCGCCGGGGTTCCCTCGTTCCATCACCACTCCAGGGGCACGACCGGATGTGGCCCACTGACGAAGGGCCATCCCTGGCTCACGCAGCTCTCGCGACATCCATGTCGCTCAACCCCTTCCACGGTGATTCCACTCGGCCTCCTGAAGGGGATTTGAGCGTCGTCTGTGAGATCGCAGTTGAAGAGCAAAGGCAAAGGCCAGACGCCGCCAATTTCAATTCCGCAAAGATTATGCAAGCTCGCGGCCCGGCCCCCGGAGCAGCATCGGGGCGTGGGGAATTTCGCGCAGCAAAACCCGGAGGCAGGGTAATGCCGATCAGATCAGGTTGCCAAAGCAGCCCTTTGTAGGAGCCCCGCCTCGGGGCGAAGCTTTTCAATTGCGCATCGACTTGGTTCGCGGCGGGGCGCCACTCCTACCCATTCGCAGCATCGACGCTTAACTGACTGGAATTAAAATGCCGGGTGCCCTTCTTTGGCACACCTTTCTTGGGCAAGCAAAGAAACGTAGCGCAGCGCAGTAACAGCCGCAGGCTGGCCCGAAGGGTGAGCGCAGCGAATCAAGGTGTGGCGCCCGTAAGGGGCGCAACCCAAACGCTCAGCGCACGCGGTAACGGATGGCGCTAAGTCAGTAAGCGATACGCACACAAACTTGCCAGTCCGGTGCCAAGCGTATCCTCCCCGCGAGAATGCGAAGAACCTGAAGAAAGCCCCGGCATCGCGTGATGCCGGGGCTTTCTTCACTACTGCTCTGTCTCGCTATTTCAACCGATAGCGCGCCAGCTCATCCTTGCTCAGCAGACGCAAGCGTCCTGGCGCGACCTGATAGATGTCTTCCGCCAGGCTTACGTCGACACCCATGTCACGAAAGTACCTGGCTGGGCTGAACGGCTGGCTGCCATGGGCGGCCTGTGCCAGCGCCGAGTCACCAGCGGGGAAGGGCGGTCGGCGCAGGGCAACGTGGCCGTTGATGGTGCGCTTGGTGCCGGCAGCGAGCAGGTAGATGCAACTGCCCTGGCACAGGCCGCCTGAAGGCACCAGCGCCTCGAAGCCGGTTTCCCGCAGCAGGCGGCCCATGCGGATGGCTTCCGGGGCGCTGCCGCCGATGCTGTCGAGCAGCACGACCTTGCGCTTGTGCTTGCCCGGGTTGGCGCGCAAGCCCTGCAGCAATTTCTCGTAGTCGCCGGGAACTATCTCTTCGGAAATCTTCACCGCCAGCAGGCCGGCGTTAGCTTCGACTTCCACCTGTGCGTGGGCGGTCAGCGCGGTGAACAGGGTGGTGGCGACCAGGGCGAATCGTAAACGCTGGGCAATCATCGGGCGGGTTACGCGATAGTGGCTCGGGAGGTAGACGATACCTGCCGGCGCACCATCTCGCATCTGTCAGATTTGCCCGTCTTTGTGCTGCACCTTCCACGCCCAGGCGAACAGCAGCAGGCCGCCGATGGCGGTGGCTGCGCCGATGTAGCCGGTGACCGTCCAGCCCATGCCGGCGCTGATGGCCAGGCCGCCGAGCCAGGGGCCGAGGGCGTTGGCGACGTTGAACGCGGCGTGATTGGACGCGGCGGCGAGTGTCTGCGCGCCAGTGGCGACGTCCATCAGATGGGTCTGCAGGGCCGGGCCGAGGGCGATCATGGTGCCCAGGGCGAAGATCGCCGGCAGGATGGTCCACAGGCTGTGTGCGGCGAAGGGGAAGGCCAGCAGCACCAGCGTGCTCCAGGCCAAAATCCAGGCCACGGCGCGCAGGCGCAGGCGGTCGAACAGCCAGCCGCCGGCACTGTTGCCGACGATGCAGCCGGCGCCGAACACGCCCATGGCCAGGGGAATCCAGCCGGGGCTGACCTGGGTGACGTGGAGCAGGGTCGGCGCCATGTAGCTGAACACGCAGAACATCCCGGCGAAACCGATGGAGCCGATGCCCAGTGCCAGCCAGATAGGCGCGCGGTTGAAGGCACGCAGCTCGCCCAAGGGGCTGCTGCGTTGCTCGTGCGGGTCGGCGGGGAGGAAGATCGCGACCATGGCGATGGTGGTGATGGCGATGATGCCGACCAGGGCGAAGGCGTAGCGCCAGCTCATGAACTGGCCGAGCCAGGTGGCCAGCGGGTTGCCGATCAGGATGGCCACGGTCAGGCCGGCCAGCACCCGGCTCACCGCCTTGGCGCGCTTGTGCGGGGGCGCCATGGAGGCAGCCACCAGCATGGCGATACCGAAGTAGGCGCCATGCGGCAGGCCGGCGATAAAGCGGAAGATCAGCAGCGGCTCGTAGCTCGGTGCCAGGGCGCTGGCGAAGTTGCCGAGGGCGAAGCAGCCCATCAGCAGCAGAAGCAGGATGCGCCTCGGTAAGCGTGCGCCGAGCAGGGCCAGCACCGGTGCGCCGACCACCACGCCGAGGGCGTAGGCGCTGATCACGTGGCCGACCTGCGGCTCGCTGACGCCAAGATCGGCGGCGACGTTGGGCATCAGGCCCATGATGGCGAACTCGCCGGTGCCGATGGCGAAGCCGCCGAGGGCCAGGGCGAGTTGAATGAGAAGGATCGCGCCCGGCGACAGACTCGTCGCGGCGTCGGATGCAGAACTGTTCATGAGAGACCTGGAAGGGCGAGAAGCAAGCGCGGAATTATAATCTCCCAGCGCCTTGCTTGGGTATTGGCCGCCGCTCTATTTCGGGCTTGGAGATGGATGGCCGGAGTCGTTCAGGGCCTTCACGTAGTCGACGAAGGCACGCAGCGGCGCCGGTACGTGACGCCTGCTGTGGTAGTACAGGTACGGCCCGTCGAAGTGTTGCCACCAGTCCTGCATGAAGGGTTGCAGCTGGCCGCTGGCGAGGTGCGCCGCGATGTACTCCTCGAAGGTGTAGAGAATGCCGTGACCGGCGCAGGCTGCAGCGATCAGCAGATCCTGCGACGAGCTGACCAAGCGGCCCTCGGGGGCGATACGCAGGGTGCGTCCCTCCTGTTCGAACTCCCACACGCCGAGCTTGCCGCTGGCGAAGCGGTAGCCGAGCAGGCGATGCTCGCTCAGTTCGCTGGGGTGTTGCGGCGTGCCATGGCGCTGCAGGTAGCTGGGCGCCGCCACTGCCATGAAACACTGCCGGCGTGGCCCGATGGGGATGGCGATCATGTCCTTGGCCAGGCTTTCCTCGTAGCGGATACCCGCGTCGTAACCGGCGCCGATGACGTCGATGAAGGTGTTGTCCATGTTCACTTCCAGCGCGATGCCAGGGTAGCGAGCGAGAAAACCGTCCAGCAGCTGCGGCAGGATGTGCCGCGCGATCACGCCGGGCACATGCAGGCGCAGTGAGCCGACCGGGTTCTGTGGATCTTCCTGCAGGTCGTTGAGCGCCGTGTTGATCTCGTCCAGCGCGGGGCGCAGACGTTCAAGCAGGCGTGCGCCGATTTCCGTCGGCGTCAGGCCGCGCGTGGTGCGGTTGAGCAGGCGCACGTCCAGTTCCTTTTCCAGGCGGCGCACGCAATCGCTCAGCGACGAGGCCGACATGCCGCGGCGTTGCGCTGCGACGCGAAAGCCTCCGGCCTCGACCACGGCAGCGAACAGGGCGACGTCGGATAGATTTGGTTGGCGCATGGGCGTCGACTGGGCGATGACGAAGGGTCCGATAATGCGGCGCAGCGGTCGCTTTGCCAATCCTGAGGGCGCTTTCTGGGATGTAGCCCGGATGCAATCCGGGGCCATTGGTACAGATTCCCGGATTCCATCCGGGCTACGCTTCGCGCCTTTGAAACACCAGGTAACTGTCCGCCTGACCGTATGCGCTGTTCGGCTTTGGACGGCTTATCGTACGCGCCATCTGCCTGCACCCTATGTCCTGTACGTGCGCCTGGTCTGGCGCATCGAGTCAACGGACACGAGGAATCAGCCGATGGACAAGAAGAATGCTGTGGGGCGAGGCCATTCGCGTCGTGATGCCCTGAAACTGTTTGGCGTCGTGGGCGGTAGCCTGGCCTTGCACGGGGTGTTGGGCGGGATGCCGACATTCGCCTGGGCCAGTACCACACCGGGTTGGCAGGCGAGCGACATGCCGGCGCTGACCGGCAAGCGCATGCTGGTCACCGGCGGCACCAGTGGTATGGGCTTCGAGGACGCCCTGGCCCTGAGCGGGGCTGGGGCGCAGGTGATCATCGCCGCGCGCAATGCACAGCGCGGTGCCGAGAGCATCGAACGTATTCATGCGCAGGTACCCGATGCGCGGGTGCGTTTCGAACAGCTGGATCTGGCTGACCTGGCTTCGGTGCGCAGCCTGGCCCAGCGCCTGAATGCGGAGGGCGAGGTGCTGGATGTGCTGATCAACAACGCCGCGATCATGGCGCCGCCTCAGCGCGGTGTGTCCCGCGATGGCTTCGAGATGCAGCTGGCAACCAACTTTCTCGGCCATTTCGCGCTCACTGGCTTGCTCCTGCCGTCACTGCGCAAGTCGCCCGACCCGCGCGTGGTGACGCTGGCGAGCATCGCCGTGAACCGCGGCCGTATCAACTTCGATGACCTGCAGTCGGAGAACAACTACAACCCCTACACCGCCTACGCGCAGTCGAAACTGGCCTGTCTGATGATGGCCTTCGAGCTGCAGCGGCGCAGTCTCGCCAATGACTGGGGTATCCGCA
>Ga0228674_1002036_pt1 | contig 11513 bp, 8 predicted proteins | sample 1D_rmetaG_FD_189054 | JGI IMG/M metagenome (GOLD analysis project Ga0228674, IMG submission 189054) | Seawater microbial communities from Monterey Bay, California, United States - 1D_r | ecosystem: Environmental > Aquatic > Marine > Coastal | place: USA: California | collected 2016-09-26
GCTATTTCGAAGAAAGTATATTGAGAAAAAACGAAAAAACATTAATGCCACAAATACAGGAATGGCATTAATTGACACTATTCAAAATGATCTGCTCAAAAGTGCGGAATTGACCGGTCAATGGGAGCAAAAGTTAAGACTCATTGAGAAAGGAGAGTACAATCTCGATGTCTTCAAGCAAGAGTTATACGTCATGATGCGACAATTAACCGATGAAGTAATCTTCAACACTCCTAGCAGCGTTCAATTTTTTGATGAATCAGAAAAGAAACCCGCACCCAAAAAACGAGAGAAAAAAGTAATTAATTTTTCAATGATGGATTGCCCGAAATGTAATTCTTCAAAATTGATGAAAGGTAAGACTGCAATAGGATGCTCTAACTTCAAAGCATGTGGATTCAAAGTTCCATTCGAACTAATGGGTAAGAAGCTTACAGAAAATCAACTCAGCGGACTCATTCAAAAAGGGAAGACCACAACCATTAAAGGTATTGCACACCCTGGAAGTCAAGAAAAGGTGTCAGGGAAATTTAGACTTGACGCTACGTTTAATATTCAATTTGAGCAAGCCTAGCTGAACATCCCTTCCAAACAGGTATACAGTAAACAAATTAGGTTTATGAAATTCTTATTCGGAACAATTGTTTTTTTCTGGCATTCAATTCATTGAGCCAAGAAATTGATCGTGCTACACTCCGAGGCTGGGCAGGAGGAGTTTGCTGTAGCTCAGGAACAAATTACAGCATAACCCTAAATTTCAAAAATCGGAAAATTCCAAAAACATTGTCCGCTCCCAAGATATGACTGAAAAGACCATCATCCTTAGTCGTTAGTGTATATCAAAATCCGGAATTCAAAACTGAATTCGTAATATCATTTGGTCATTCTCAAAACTACAACCCACACAGAGCTCCTAGAAGAAGACACGGTAAAAATCGATCGTGATACACCACCAATCGAAACACCTCCTGACTTTGAAGGAGAGGGCTTAATATTCCTTGAAGTTGCTGGTGAAATGAAAGAAATTGTCATCGAGAAATTCGAAGTCCTCCTCTCTATCGCGTATCCATAAATTTCCATTTTTGTTACAGTTCTGTTATTGTTTGCATACCAGCTGACTAAAACTGTATTTTTAAATTCTATGAAAGCTCTCTTAGGTGTACTAATAATTATCCCTTCCATGATTAACGCTCAAGGATGGATGGATGAATACATACCATTAGACCCAGCTAATCAGGTAACCTTCGATACAAAAACAATCAATGATACCATCTGGCTTTCTCGAGAGGACTCTTTAGCCTACCGGCCTAAATCAACTAAATACTCCTTTCCATTTAAAGTAAGTGCAGGGGAAAATGTAATGTTTCATTACTCTAAAAGAATCGGTGGCGCTGATCCTGATTTTAATTGTGACTTCCCAAAACGACCTTTACAAAAAGGTGACTCTGGGAAAATTACCATTTGCTTTCCAGGCCGAATTATGACTCCTCCCTACGTTCACACACAAAAATATGCTGTGAACTCCAACTCTTCAGAAAGAGATCTACTTGTGGTCAACCGACATTTTAAATGGATAGATCGTGATACTATTCATACTAAGCTTTCACTTGGTGATTCAGCACTGGTGATTATTGAACATGTAATCAATTCAAAACCAGACATTATATTTCTTAATCTACATGAGAACGAAGCTAGCAGCATTAATGCATTGAAAATTGTAGCTGATTCAATCCCAATCGACTATTTCTATTTAGAACACGGAGGCGAACGTCGTGTCGGTTTTTCTAAGGACAAGAAACAGTACTCAATTGATCCAAATCGCATTTACACAGAACTAGGAAGAGTAGCGACCTTAGAGGAGAATGATCAATTTGACGAGTTTGGGTTAAACATGAGTAAATATCTAGCAGAGCAAATCATCCTAAAATTAAAGAGAGGTAGATTTATAATATCTGTTCATAACAATACTCCAGATAACTATTCAATCGAAAGTTACCTTCCAGATGGGAATGAAGCCGCGAATACAGGCAAACTCTTCATCAACGAAAGCGCCGATCCCGATGACTTCATTTATACGACTAATCACTTTGTTTTTGAAGCTGCCAAAAGAGATCAAATCAACGTAATCCTACAAAATGAAGAAACGTTCGTTGATGATGGGTCATTGTCAATATACTGCGGACTTATGGACAAACAATACATTAACGTTGAAACAGAACATGGACATTTACAAGAACAGGTTCGTCTGATCCTATGGGCGAAGCAGGTGGTTGAGGAATTCAATACGCTTCAGAAATGAAAATACTCGCTCTTCTATTCATGTCCACAATCGCTAATTGCGTCTTTTCATAAACACGGGTTGTTAAGGATAATATTAATTGTACCTATGGAATTAAGAAGGCCGATAGATCCTGGTTAGTTGTAGCCAAGCATGTTGCCATTCAAAAGTATAATTCAGCTTATTTTTTAGTGACCGACGTTCTTGGCATAGGCATGATGAATCCAGACGGGGGAATTATCATACCCTGTAACTATCAAAGAATTGACCTATTAGCGGAGAATTGGCAATTACTTCATGCCAACTACTATTCTAAGAGAAAAATTAAACTTCAACCCTTCTTTTTTGTCACAACAAACGGAGACTTGGAACAAGTATTTAATCATGAATGTAAGCCTCAACCAAAAAAAAGATAGTACAAAACAATTAGACATGATGAAGCATGCGAGATCCTATTATATGAGGTTTCGGATCATGAAGTCTTTACAACTTACATCGACACTTTAGGAACTGAGGTTATTCCTCGAAGAGCGGGATATATTAAAACCTTCTTCAGAAAAAACTACAGCCTGATATCGAACAAGGAAAATACAGGCCATTATATCGAAGGAAAGGTGGGAGTAATAAATCACGCAGGAGAAATAGTGGTACCACAACAGTTTTCATTAGCTGAACTTAGTTCAGGAAGCGCTTTTTGGTTCACCAACTCAGATGGAAAATTCGGGAAAATGAGTCTTACTGGCGATACTATTATTCCAACAGATAGACTAGTACTCCACGGATCATCGAAGTGGCTCGGGAAATTGTTAATAAAGAATAACTGATTCAATCCAATTCATTTCCTTCGTTATCGAGAATTACTAACTTTGCAGCTATGGCTGATACTCGATATAATTTACGTGGCGTTTCCGCAGGAAAAGAGGACGTTCACAACGCAATTAAGAACGTTGACAAAGGACTATTTCCACAAGCATTTTGTAAGATAGTTCCAGATTATTTAAGCGAAGATGAAGATTATTGTATCGTTATGCATGCTGATGGCGCCGGAACAAAATCTTCTTTGGCATATATGTACTGGAAAGAAACTGGAGACATTTCAGTTTGGAAAGGGATTGCTCAGGATGCATTAATTATGAATATTGATGATCTACTATGTGTTGGCGCAACCGACAATATTCTACTCTCATCGACAATCGGAAGAAATAAGAATCTTGTGAATGGTGAAGTGATATCTGCTATCATCAATGGAACAGAAGAACTTTTAAGTGATTTACGTAATCAAGGAATCGGGATTAACTCAACTGGCGGTGAAACTGCTGATGTAGGAGATTTGGTCCGCACAATCATTGTTGATTCCACCGTGGTTTGCCGAATGAAACGCTCAGATGTCATTTCAAATAGAACGATACAACCAGGCGATGTTATTGTTGGATTAGCCTCTTTTGGTCAGGCAACATATGAAGACAATTATAATGGTGGTATGGGAAGTAATGGTCTTACTTCGGCTCGCCATGATGTCTTCAATAAATCGCTTGCTGAGAAGTACCCGGAGAGCTTTGATCCTTCGGTACCATCAGATCTAGTATATTCTGGTTCTAAAGGTTTAACTAGTGATACAATTACTTCGTTGGATGCAGGTCAAATGGTCCTCTCTCCAACGCGCACATATGCTCCAATAATCAAAAAAATACTGGATGAGCATAGAGCTGATATTCACGGTATGGTCCATTGCTCTGGTGGGGCTCAAACCAAAGTACTGCATTTTGTAGATGATGTTCACGTCATAAAAGACAATCTTTTCCCTACCCCTCCACTCTTCGAAATGATCCAGGAAGAATCAGGAACTTCTTGGGAGGAAATGTACAAAGTCTTTAACATGGGTCACAGAATGGAGCTATACGTTCCTGAGGAAATTGCAGAAAAAGTTATCGCAATCTCCGAAGAGTTCAACGTGAATGGCCAAATCATCGGTCGAGTTGAAGCACATGACGGGAAGAAATTAACGATTAAATCATCAGAAGGTGAGTTTACATATTCATAAGTCATGAACGATTTATTAGAAAAATTAGAAGCAATTCATATTCGTTTCATCGAGGTAGGAACCCTGATTGTGGATCCTGATATCATCAGTGATATGAAGCGCTATGTGAAGTTGACTAAAGAATACAAAGATTTAGAGGAGTTAGATGTTGTCTATAAAAACTACAAGCAATTAGTAGACAATTTAGCGAGCTCCAGGGAACTATTGAGCATGGAGGATGATCCTGAAATGCGCGAAATGGCGAAGATGGAAATCGATGAACTCGAGAAGAAACGACCAGAAATGGAAGAAGACATCAAGTTCATGCTGATCCCAAAAGATCCTGAAGATGAAAAACCTGCCATCATGGAATTACGTGCTGGTACAGGTGGTGACGAAGCATGTATTTTCGTTGAAGATTGCTTCAGAATGTACACAATGTTCTTCAAGACAATGGGTTGGTCATACGAAGTAATCAACTCAAATGAAGGAAGTACAAAAGGATACAAAGAAATTCAACTAAGCATTGAAGGAGCTTCAGTATATGGGGTTCTGAAATTTGAATCGGGTGTGCACCGTGTACAACGTGTACCTGAAACAGAATCACAAGGTAGAGTTCATACATCTGCAATTACGATAGCGGTATTACCGGAGGCAGAAGAAGTTGATTTTGAATTAAATATGAGTGACGTTCGTCGTGATACTTATAGAGCATCTGGAGCAGGCGGTCAGCACGTAAACAAGACAGAGTCAGCAATTCGATTAACACACATTCCTACCGGAGTTGTAGCTGAATGTCAAGATGGTCGTTCACAGCATAAAAACCTTGAAAAAGCTACTTCTATGCTACGCTCTCGCCTGTATCAAATCGAATTAGAAAAACTCCAAAACGAACGCGCGGAGCACAGAAAATCTTTAGTATCAACTGGAGATAGATCTGCTAAGATTCGAACATACAACTATCCGCAGGGAAGAATTACCGATCACCGTATTAACAAGACAATGTACAATCTAAGTGCATTTATGAATGGTGACTTGCAGGAGATGATTGACGCATTGAAAATGGCTGAGAATGCGGAAAAATTAAAGGGAGAGGAAGCATAACACTCATTGAATATCATAGAAACAGAAAATGACTAGAGAAGAAATCATCGCTCAAATCCGAACAAAACGCTCATTTTTATGTGTGGGATTGGATACCGACTTAGCTAAAATACCAGCTCACCTTATCGATACGGACGATCCAATCTTTGAATTCAATAAAGCAATAATTGACGCAACTAAAGATTACTGTGTTGCATACAAACCAAATATCGCTTTTTACGAATGTCACGGTCCAAAAGGCTGGGAATCTCTACAAAAAACATTGGACTATATCCCAGATAATATATTTACAATTGCTGATGCAAAACGCGGGGATATTGGCAATACATCTCGTTATTACGCGGATACATTCTTCAAATATTTAAAGGCTGATTCTGTTACTATTGCGCCCTACATGGGAGAAGATAGCGTTACTCCATTTTTTGAGTACCTGAATAAGTGGGTGATTTTACTTGCATTGACCTCAAACAAGGGAGCACTAGATTTCCAATTCATCGCAGACAGCAAGAATGAGGAGCTCTACAAAAAAGTATTACGAAAGTCTCAAGAGTGGGGAACTGATGAAAACTTGATGTACGTAGTTGGCGCAACACGCGCTGAAGGAATTGGTGAAGTACGAAAATTGGTCCCCAGCAACTTTTTCCTAGTGCCCGGAGTTGGTGCTCAGGGTGGTTCTCTAGAAGATGTCGCTCACTACGGCTGGAATGACGACTGTGGACTTTTAGTCAACTCTTCACGTAAAATCATCTACGCTTCGAACGGAAAAGATTTCGCTCAATCCGCAGCAAGTGCAGCAAAGGAATTACAAGAGCAAATGAGCGTTATTCTCGATCAGAAAAATTTCTAATAGCGCTTATCGCTAAGCATCTCGATTTTAGTCACAAAGAACAGCTTCTCTTTTTAAGAATTCTTGGCATCGTTTTAGCATAGCTATTGCTATCTCAAATGCTTTGAGTGCTCAACTATTATAGTACCTTTGTGACTTCAAAAAATAAGGAAAACATCCCACCCATGTGGCAGTTTATTGCTAATGTTATCTTGAGAAATAGGTTTGTAATCATCGGATTACTTACTCTAATTTCTGTTTTCTTTGGTTATCAGGCTGCTAAGGGAATCAAGATGGACAACCGTTACGGTGTCTTACTCCCTAAAAATGCACAAGCCAGCATTGACTACGAACGATTTAAAGATTTATTTGGTGAAGACGGCGGAGTACTCGTTGTCGCGATTCAAACAGATTCACTTTATACGGAGACTGGTTTTCAGAAATGGAAAGAATTAGGTGACTCAATCCTTAAGCTAGACGGGATAGAGTCTGTAGTGTCAGAGGCAAATCTATTCACGGTTTTCAATGATGAGGAGAATCAACGCTTTGATGTTCATCGCGTTTTTTCAGATACATCCTACAAGGAAAAGTCCATTGATTCCATCAAAATGGAAATCAAGAATAATCCAATGTACGATGGGATTCTCTACAACGATGACAATGTTTCTCTCATGCTCATCAGCGTAGATGATCGATTTCTACTAGACCGTAAGAAAGCCACGGTTGTTCTAGACGTTGAAGAACTTGCCGATTCATATTCCAAGTACTTTGGTAAACCCAAATACGCTGGGCTTCCGCATTTAAGAGTGATTATCGGGACACGTGTTATGAACGAAATGTACATTTTCGTTGGTCTCCTCCTATTTGTGACATCGCTCCTTATCTATCTATTTTTCAGGTCTCTGAGAGTCGTCTTCATTTGTAATCTCGTGGTTGCAATTGCAGTACTTTGGTCGATTGGAATGATCGGATTCCTTGGATTTGATTTGACCATTATCATGGCGTTAATACCTCCGCTAATGATCGTTATCGGGATTCCGAATTGCATCTTCCTTATGACAAAGTATCATCAGGAAGTCAAAGATCACGGTAACAAAGTGAAGGCTTTAACGCGTGTGATTCGAAAAATTGGTACAGCCACCTTCTTGACGAACTTGACAACCTCATTAGGGTTCTTAACTTTTGTAACAACGAATTCTCCAAAACTGATGGAATTCGGTATAACGGCGTCCATCAATATCATGTTGGTATTCCTTTTATCGATTACAACCTTACCAATTATCAATTCATTGTCTAAGACGCCAAAACGACGTCACCTCAAACATCTTGAGCGAAAGCTTGCTGTTGGATTTCTTGATAATCTAGTTCATATTGCAGGGAATCACCGAAAATGGGTGTACTTAACAACATTCGCTGTAGTCACGCTTAGTATCATCGGATTATTGAGAATAGAAACTACTGGTAATCTAACTGGTGACCTACCTGAAGGAGATCAAATTCTGAAGGATGTAAACTTCATTCAAGATAATTTCGGAGGTGCGATCCCATTCGAGATTATGATCGACTATAAAGAACCAAGTCGACTCAGAAAGAAAAGTACCTTGGTTGCAATCGACAGCATTCAAAATAGATATTCGAATGACCCTCTTTTCACTAAACACGTCTCCTTTGTTGATGTATTGAAAGCCGCGAACATGGCTTATCACAATAATGATTCAACTGAATTTAGACTAGTTACGCGAAAACGAAAGCTTCAGAAACTTCAGCGCTATATAGATAGTTCAATCATTACGAATTCAAACGGCGCAGGAATGGCACTGAATGAATTTATCGATACTGCAGAACGAGTTATCCGAATTCGTTCACAGATGCGAGATATCGTTTGTTATGATGTAAGTGATAAGTCTGAATCAATGCACAAGGAAATGGATGCTATCCTAAATCCTGATCGTGATAACATTGAACGACTTTATTCACTTTACGAAAAGAAGAAAAAAACAAAATATATTGACTCAATCATTTTCGAATATCCTTCAATCTACAACTCATTAACAAGTGAAATTGCTGGTGGAAATGATACTGTATTGGAGAAGTTTGATTCCGATCAGGAGCATATTAAGACTTATTATAAGAAGGCTGAATTCAAAGATCAACTTAGAGCCTCAATAGACAACGAGTACTTTGAAGTAACGATGACCGGTGCTTCAATCCTAACTTCAGAGGGGACGAAATATTTAGTGATTAATCTATTCACAAGTCTTCTTTTTGCAATTATTGCGATTGCTATTTTGATGGCTATACTATTCCGCTCTTGGAGAATGGTACTTGTCTCGTTGATTCCAAACTTTATCCCCTTACTATTTACGGCAGGAGTCATGGGCTGGTTTGGTATTCCACTGAAACCGTCGACACTACTCGTATTTAGTATTGCCTTCGGTATTTCTGTCGATGATACTATTCACTACCTCGCGAAGTACCGTCAAGAATTAAAGACACAACAATGGGACCTTAAAGCATGTGTAATGATGGCGATTCGTGAATCTGGACTAGGAATGTTCTATACGTCCATTGTACTTTTTGCAGGGTTTTCAATGTTCGTATTCTCACAATTCGGCGGAACTCAAGCTTTAGGACTTCTTGTCTCACTTACACTGTTAGTTGCAATGATTACTAACCTTGTACTACTACCAAGTCTTCTCTTATCATTGGAGAGCAGATTGACAACCAAATCCTTCACCGAACCATTCTTCGACGCTTATACGGAAGAAAGTGATATCGACTGGGAAGATTTGGATGTTCACCCGAACCCAGAAATTGAGGACAACACTGATATTAACGACTAAATTGGGCGCATTGAATTTACAGTGCATTCAAAATCAAAATACTAACCTATGAAAGGAATTATTCTGGCTGGAGGATCTGGCACAAGACTTCATCCCCTGACACTAGCAGTGAGTAAGCAATTGATGCCGGTGTATGATAAACCGATGATCTACTATCCGCTTTCTACTCTCATGAGCGCAGGGATAAAGGAAATTCTAATCATCTCAACACCCCATGATTTACCAAATTTCAAAAAATTGCTTGGTGATGGTAAGAACTTAGGATGTGACTTTCAATATGCAGAGCAAGTTATACCTAATGGCCTTGCCCAAGCATTTGTCATCGGAGCAGATTTTATCGGTGACGATGATGTAGCGCTCGTTCTTGGTGATAACATCTTCTATGGTGTTGGAATGGGTGATCTCTTAAAGGAAAATGATTCACCTGTAGGTGGCGTCGTTTATGCTTACCATGTAAGCGATCCAGAACGTTATGGAGTTGTTGAATTTGACGATGAAATGAACGCTATCTCAATTGAAGAAAAGCCTGAAAGTCCAAAGTCAAATTTTGCTGTCCCAGGATTATATTTCTATGACAATTCAGTTATCGAAATCGCTAGAAATTTAGAACCTTCAGCACGTGGAGAGTATGAGATTACAGATGTGAATGCAGAGTATCTGCGCCGCGGCAAGTTAAAGGTGGCCATGCTAAGTCGTGGAACAGCTTGGCTTGACACTGGTACATTTGCATCACTCATGCAGGCTGGACAATTTGTTCAAGTAATTGAAGAACGACAAGGTCTCAAAGTTGGGTGTATTGAAGAACTTGCATACAGAAATGGTTTTATAGGTGCAGATCAGTTACGAAAACTCGCAGAGCCTCTTGTTAAAAGCGGATATGGTGAATTCTTACTCAGTATCTTAGATTAATGGAAGGACTCGCAGCGTATACGAGGAAAATTGAAGCTGGCTTGACAGCAGTGGATTTTCCGACCTCTCCAAATCAATTATATGATCCCCTTCGCTACTTTCTAACTATCGGTGGAAAGCGCATTAGGCCTATCCTAACATTGCTGGGAGCACAATTGTTTAGCGCATCGGTCGATAAAGCATTTCCTCAGGCAATTTCTATTGAACTGTTTCACAATTTCACTCTGATACATGACGACATCATGGATGCCGCACCGCTTAGGAGAAATCAAGAAACTGTACATGTAAAATGGAACAATGACATCGCCATTCTATCTGGTGATGTTCTATTAATAAAAGCTTACCAAGAATTAGGTAAAATCGATCCAGCTCATCTTCCTGAAGCATTCGCGCTTTTCAACAAAACCGCGATTGAAGTTTGTGAAGGTCAACAAATGGACATGGATTTTGAGATCGCTGAGAACGTCACGATCGATCAGTACATTGAGATGATCCGTCTGAAAACATCAGTCCTTTTAGGGTGCGCCCTAGAGATCGGAGCAATTGTTGCTGAAGCTAGCAAAAAGGACCGTGAAGCTCTTTACAATTTTGGCCAACACATTGGCATTGCTTTTCAAATTCAAGATGATATACTTGACCTATATGCAGATCCAGATAAATTTGGTAAACAAGTAGGAGGAGATGTCATTGCGAACAAAAAAACACTGCTGTATCTAACAGCATTGGAGAAAGCTACTCTCGAGCAAAAGGAGCAACTTCGTCAGCTAGAAAACGAACAAGACTTAACCCTCAAGGTTGAACGCACTAGACAGCTATTCGATCAGATTGGAACGAAACAAATCTGTCAAGAAAGGATGTCACATCACTTCGATCAAGCGATACATTTCCTACAATTAATCGATGTGAGTGATAGTTCGAAGGAACCTCTTCAGGACTTGTCCGAGTTCCTAATGCAACGGGATCAATAATAGATACCGCTCTCTTTAATCTAATAATTCATACTATCTTCATCGCTAAGATTTGATCTACTGGACGATAAAGAATTTATAGCATTAGTTAGTAAAAATAAGGATAAAGCCTTCGCTTTTCTCGTGGATAAATACGCTCAGAAAATTTACTCAACCTGTGTAAATATGGTTAGGAATCCAAAAGATGCTGAAGACCTAGTACAAGAAGTTTTCACCTCGATTTACATTTCCATTGATAATTTTAGTGGAAATTCGAAGCTTTCTACATGGATCTATGCCATTGCTTTAAATAAAAGCAAAGAGTTTCTGCGCAACAAAACTAGGCTCAAGCGACAAGGAACTATTACGGTCCTTGACGATCATGATTCGGGCATAGTTCCTTCCGGAACCGTAAACTTCTACCACCCAGGATTAGAGTTAGAAGATAAGGAGAAAGCAAAAGTTCTTTTTGATGCAATTGATCAATTGGCAGAAAATCAAAAGGACGCATATATTCTCAGTAAGATTGAGGGATATAGCTATATGGAAATAAGTGAAAAGATGGGGCTTTCTGTTTCATCAATAG
>Ga0228674_1002039_pt1 | contig 11489 bp, 10 predicted proteins | sample 1D_rmetaG_FD_189054 | JGI IMG/M metagenome (GOLD analysis project Ga0228674, IMG submission 189054) | Seawater microbial communities from Monterey Bay, California, United States - 1D_r | ecosystem: Environmental > Aquatic > Marine > Coastal | place: USA: California | collected 2016-09-26
CTTTTAGCTTAATCAACTATAGTTAGCTAGTCTCTAAAAAATATAATCTTTACTATAATCACTACCGTTAGCATCATGAAAATGAGACTCAATACTTTGTTGAACCATTTTTCAAAAGTGATTAACCAGTTACGGAGTGAATGTCCTAACAAAGCATAAATCATTAAAGCTCCAATAGTCCCAATACAGAAACCTAAAATACACCAATGACTGTTGTAGAAGTCATAACCACACCAGTTTTGCACTTGGAATAAATGCAGGTATACCATCCAAAAGGGAATAGCTATGGCATTTAAGGCTGAAATTTTTAATCCTTTTTTGAAAAATTCAGCTTTTATACTCTTATGATGGTTTTCAGGGGATAGGTTCCAGTAGTGATAGGCAAGAACCAAAAACAAAGGAATACAACTTAAACTAAGGTATAGTTCTATTTGAGGAATCAACTGCAATAGCTTATTCATGTATAAAGCAGCAACTATTTGGAAATATTCTATTAGCACTACTCCTAGTGTAAAGCTAAATGCTGCTTTCAAGTTGTTTCTCACAGCGGTTTGAGCGGCAGTAGTGTTTAACACACTAACAGGTAAACTAGCAAGAAGACTAGTGATTAAGCCAAGAAATAACTGTTCAAACCAAATCATTATAGATCAAAAGTATTTTTATGAGAGTGGACTATAGTTAACTAAGCGTTAACAATACAAATTTAAAAATCAGGTCTGAATTAAAGGGTGAATGATATAGCCTACAGAGGAATGTTGATAAATCGATGGTAATTTAATGCCCCCACTTTTTTGAATCTTGCATAAAAGTTTATCTTTGCCCATTGTAAAATCAAAAAAACAAAAGAAAATGTCTGATATCGAATCAAAAGTAAAAGCGATTATTGTTGACAAATTAGGTGTTGACGAAAGCGAAGTAACAACTGAAGCAAGTTTCACAAACGATTTAGGAGCTGATTCATTGGATACTGTTGAATTAATTATGGAATTCGAAAAAGAATTCAATATTGCTATTCCAGATGATCAAGCTGAGAAAATTCAAACAGTAGGGGATTCTGTTTCTTACATTCAAGAAAACGCTGGATAATTTAAGTATTACTGCATGGAGTTGAAGAGAGTAGTTGTAACGGGGATAGGTGCATTAACGCCGATTGGTAATACCGCTAAAGATTTTTTCGAAGGTCTTGTTGCTGGTAAATCTGGTGCTGCGCCAATTAGTTTATTTGACGCTTCTAAGTTCAAAACACAATTCGCTTGCGAAGTCAAAGACTTTAACGCAACGGATCATTTTGATCGTAAAGAAGCTAGAAAATTAGACCGTTGCGCTCAATTTGGTATGGTTGTAGCTAATGAAGCTATGGCTGATGCTAATCTTACCGACTATAATGCAGATAGAGGTGGTGTAATCTGGGGTTCTGGTATTGGTGGTTTAATTACATTCCAAAATGAATGTATGAGTTTTGCTACTGGTGATGGAACTCCACGATTCAACCCATTCTTTATTCCGAAAATGATTTCGGATATTACTCCAGGTCACATTTCAATCAAGCATAACTTAAGAGGTCCTAACTTCGCTACTGTTTCTGCTTGTGCTTCTTCTACTCATGCATTAATTGACGCTTTTAACTACATACGTTTAGGTAAAGCTGATTTTATGATTGCAGGAGGTTCTGAAGCTGCTGTTTGTGAAGCTGGTGTTGGTGGTTTTAATGCAATGCATGCATTATCTACTAACAATGAAAACCCAGAATCTGCTTCTCGTCCTTTCGATAAAACTAGAGATGGTTTTGTTCTTGGTGAAGGAGCTGGAGCTTTAATTCTTGAAGAATTAGAGCATGCTCAAGCGAGAGGAGCAAAAATTTATGCAGAGTTTGTAGGTGGAGGTGCATCGGCTGATGCTCACCATATTACTGCTCCACATCCTGATGGTCTAGGAGCGACTAACGTTATGCGTTGCGCTTTAGAGGACGCAGGAATGTCTCCTGATGAGATTGATTATGTAAATGTTCACGGAACGTCTACTCCACTTGGTGATGTTGCTGAGGTTAAGGCTGTAGAAAATGTTTTCGGAGAGCACAGATATAAACTAAATATCAGTTCTACAAAGTCAATGACAGGTCACCTTCTTGGTGCTGCTGGTGTTATTGAGTCTTTAGCTTGTTTGATGTCAATTACTGACGGAGTTGTACCTCCAACAATTAACAACAAAGAGTTTGATGATAATATTGATTCGAAGTTAAACTTAACTTTGAATAAAGCTGAGAAACGTAAAGTTAGAGCAGCATTATCAAATACTTTTGGTTTTGGTGGACACAACGCAAGTGTTATTCTAAAAGAATTCGTGTAAGTAAGATGTTTTCACTGTCAAGTCTTCGTAATTGGTTAAAGCCTACTTCGCAGAACGACAAGGAATTCACAGCTAAACTCCAAAAACTCTTGGGTTTTAAACCTCAAGAATTGTCTTTCTATAAGCAATCTTTAACTCATAAATCTTCTGTAGAAGATAATATTGGGATTTTAGCAAGTAATGAAAGACTTGAATTTTTAGGAGATGCGGTTTTAGGTTCATGTGTCGCTGATTATATCTATCACAAATACCCAAAAAGTGACGAAGGATTCTTAACTCAGTTAAGGTCTAAAATGGTTAGTCGTAATAACTTGAATCAGGTTGCTGATAAATTGGGTTTAGGAGAACTAATCATTGCTAACATTGATAGTAAACAACGAATCAATTCTGTTAAAGGGAATGCTCTTGAGGCTTTAGTTGGAGCGATATATCTGGATAGGGGTATTGATTACTGTGTGAAGTTTATTTACAAATTAGTTGAATCTAATTTAATCGACGTAGATCGTTTAAGTAAGGTTGATGAAAACTATAAATCTCAATTAATTGAATTTGGTCAAAAGTCTCGTCAAGAGGTTGCTTTTACAACTGTTTCTGAAGAAGGGAAGGGATATGAAAAGCAATTTGTTGTCCAAGTAAAAGTTGGAGATAAAATCCTTGGTCAAGGAAAAGGAAGATCTAAAAAACTGGCAGAACAAGCCGCTGCTCAACAAGCTATAAAGAAACTTTAAGTCCACATGGCTAAATTAGTTCTGGAAGAAGTTTACGATCTCGATTTTTGGTTAATCGGAATTTCTTGTCATTCAAAACCACATCGTTTAGCATGGGCTTTAAATAAAGCTTTAGACTGGGATTTAGAACGACAAGATGATATTGAGTTGACAAAAAAAGGTACGGACAGTGCATTTCCCTGGATGTCTTTTATAGACGATGAAAACTTTAAAGAATTTCATTTACTAGCCAATCGATCTGGAAATGGTTATTTAATTCCTGAACAAAAGCAGGTAGATTACTTTCTTGAAATCATTGGAGATTTCACTGAAGAGCAAGAAGAATATATCGAAACACAGTTAAAACATATTAATGAAGTGTTAATGTCTTTTGAAATCGATCCGCTAAGCTTGAAATCAAGGAATAATCTGTTAATTTAGTGTAGCTTCCCTATTAAGGAAGGTACTACTATGAGCAAATTCAACCGAACGAAAATTGTAGCGACTATAGGTCCTGCTACTCAAGACGAAAAGACTCTTAAAAAGATCATTCAAGCTGGAGTTGACGTTTGTCGATTCAACTTCTCTCATGCGGATTATGATGTATTAAAAGAAGTATATAAATCAATTAAGAAAATTAATATTGAAGTTCAACAGCATACAGCTGTGTTGGCAGATTTACAAGGTCCTAAAATTAGGACAGGTGAAATGCAGGACGGAGAGATTCGTATTAAGAATGGATCTATAATCAAAGTACAAGCAGCTCCTGTTGTTGGAACTCCTGAGGTTATAAGTATTAATTATAAGAAGTTACCGCAAGAAGTCAGTGTTGGAGATCGAATCTTATTAGATGATGGAAAGCTGGTTTTACAGGTAACTGAAGCCGGGAGTAAGTCTTTCTTCAAGGCAAAAGTAATTCAAGGTGGATTATTGAAACCCAGAAAAGGAGTAAACTTACCAAATACCGAAATATCTCTTCCATGTTTAAGCACAAAGGATAAGAAGGATTTAGAGTTTGCATTAGCGCTTGGTGTGGAATGGGTGGCTCTGTCTTTTGTTCGAAGTGCAGATGATATTAAGGAGCTTAGAAAATTGATCAAAAAGCATAAAGCTGAAGCTAAGATTATAGCTAAAATTGAAAAGCCAGAGGCAATAGAAGATATTGATAATATCATTGCTGAAGCCGATGGTTTGATGGTTGCAAGGGGTGATTTAGGTATTGAAGTACCTTATCAAGATGTTCCGATTCTTCAAAAGATGATGATCAAGAAGTGTTTGAAGCATTCTAAACCGATTATAGTTGCCACGCAAATGATGGAGAGTATGATGGAAAATATCCACCCTTCAAGAGCGGAAGTAAACGATGTAGCTAACTCAGTTTTAGATGGAGCTGATGCTGTGATGTTATCAGGAGAAACATCTGTTGGTAAACATCCTGTGAAGGTTATTGAAACAATGAGTAATATTTGCGATAAGGTGGAACGTTTTGGAGATATCTATAATCCTAATATTACACCGAGTTTCACAGAGTCAAGAATGATTTCAGATAACATTTGTGAAACAGCAGCTAACATGGCTAAACGTTCTGATGTTAAAGCGATATTAACCATGAGTAATTCAGGTTATTCAGCAATGAAAATTGCTTCGTTTAGACCAAAGTCTAACATCTACGTTTTCACAGATAATCATAGAGTATTGAATACGGTTAATTTAGTTTGGGGTGTTCGAGGTTTTTACTACGATAAATACGCTTCCACTGACGAAACTATTCAAGATATTAAGCAGATCTTAAAGGATCAAAGACTTGTCAAAAATGGAGATATTGTAATCAATATTACCAGTATGCCAATCGAATTGAGAGGTATGACAAACACAATTAAAATGAGTCACATTCAAGGAAAGAAATAATGAGTAAGGAAATTAATGTGCCTTTATTGGCGGAGATATGTGAGGCACCTGGAGCTCCAGGTTTTGAGCAAAAAGTAAGAGAAATTGTTTTAAGAGAAATCGACGGATTAGTTGATGAGGTTTCTATAGATAATCTAGGTAATGTAATTGCGGTTAAAAAAGGAAAGGAAGACAAACGTGTGATGGTTGGTGCTCACATGGATGAAATCGGATTCTTGGTAACGCATATTGATGATAATGGATTTGTAAGGTTTACAACACTGGGAGGTTTTGACCCTAAGACGTTAACTGCTCAAAGAGTTATCATTCACGGTAAAAAGGATCTTATCGGTGTGATGGGTTCAAAGCCTATTCATGTAATGTCTCCGGAAGAAAGAACGAAAATGCCTAAAACAACTGATTTTTTCATTGATTTAGGATTGTCTAAAGAAGAGGTTGAGGAGTACATTGAAGTTGGAAATCCAATCACGAGAGAAAGACACTTAATAGAAATGGGTGACTGTGTTAATTGTAAATCAATTGATAACCGTGTTTCCGTATTCATCTTAATTGAGACCTTAAAGGAATTACAAGGAAGAGAACTTCCTTATGATTTATACGCGACTTTCACAGTACAAGAAGAGGTTGGAATTAGAGGAGCACAAATTGCTTCTTTAGCTATCAATCCAGACTTTGGTTTTGGCTTAGATACTACGATTGCTTATGATGTACCAGGAGCTCCTGCACACGAGAGAATTACTTCTCTAGGTGATGGAACTGCCATTAAGATCATGGATGCTTCAACGATTTGTGATGCAAGAATGGTGAAGTACATGAAGAAAGTAGCAGATGAGGCCGGGATTAAGTGGCAGACTGAAGTGTTAACTGCAGGTGGTACCGATACTGCAATGATTCAAAGAATGAATAAAGGAGGTGCAATTTCAGGTGCGGTTTCTATTCCAACAAGGAATATTCACCAAGTAATTGAAATGGCTCATAAAGAAGATATTTACAACAGTATTCAATTACTGACTCGTTCAGTTGAGTTTTTGGATACAAATGACTGGAGCTTTAAATAAGAAGTATTGAAATTAACAAACACGTTTACAAAAGGCTTGCCAGCTGATAATACTAAACAGGTTTTCTCACGAGTTGTTGAGAAAGCCTGTTTTTCTTTTACCCAGCCACAGCAATTCCCAAATGCGTCAATGGTGCATTGGAATGAAGCATTGTCTAATGACTTAGAAACTAAGTTTGACGAACAGGAGGCATTAGCTGTTTTATCAGGAAATAAGCTCTTGTCAGAAGATTCCTATGCCATGTGTTATGGCGGACATCAATTCGGGAATTGGGCAGGACAGTTAGGAGATGGAAGAGCAATAAATCTTTTTGATGCTGATGTGAACGGTAAACCTTGGACTTTTCAATTAAAGGGAGCAGGACCAACTCCTTATTCAAGAAGTGCTGATGGTTACGCAGTGTTAAGGTCATCAATACGAGAGTATCTGATGAGTGAAGCCATGTTTCACTTGGGAGTTCCAACCACTCGAGCAATGTCTCTGGTTTTGTCTGGTGAAAAGGTTGAAAGAGACATGTTTTACAATGGAAATCGTAAAATGGAATTGGGGGCAATTGTTTCTAGACTAGCTCCTTCATTTATTCGATTTGGGAATTTTCAAATACTCGCAGCTCGAAAAGAAACGGAAATATTAAAGTCTTTGGTAGACTATACATTGGATCATCATTTTCCTGAAATTAAGGGTCGAGAAAAGGAAGACTATCTAGCATTCTTTAAGAAGGTAAGTGATTTGTCTTTAGAAATGGTTGTTCATTGGCAAAGGGTCGGATTCGTTCATGGTGTAATGAACACCGATAATATGTCTATCCTCGGATTAACAATTGATTATGGTCCATACGGATGGATAGATAATTTCGATCCAAATTGGACACCGAATACAACTGATGCTAACGGTAAGCGATATCGTTTTGGAAATCAACCCGAAATAGTTCTTTGGAATTTACTTCAATTAGCAAATGCGATTTTTCCTTTAATTCAAGAGGCAGAACCATTAGAGAAAGTGCTGCATTCTTTTCAGGAAGAATATCATAAAGCTTACTTCCAAATGATGAGTCAAAAATTGGGCTTATTGGAATCGATTGAAAGAGATAGGGATTTAATTGAATCATTAGAGAACTTACTACAATCATCTAATATAGACATGACGGTTTTTTATCGTATGCTAGCTGATTTACCCGTTGATATAAGTTCATCAGACTTTGATGCTTGGACGGTTTTAAATCAATTTAAACCGGCATTCTACGAGCCAAACACTTTGTCTGAAAAGCAATTGGATGATTGGAATGAATGGTTGATGGCTTATTCAAGAAGGTTGTCTCTTCAAGAAGATAGTCAGGAAGCTAGAAAGATCAGAATGAACAAGGTCAATCCAAAGTATGTTTTAAGAAATTATATGGCTCAATTGGCTATTGAAAAAGCAGAACAAGGAGATTATACTTTAGTAAGTGAATTGTTTGATTTGATTCAGAATCCTTATGACGAGCAAAAGGATAAAGAGGAATGGTTTGCTAAACGTCCGGATTGGGCTAAAGATAAACCAGGATCCAGTATGCTTTCTTGTAGTTCTTAGTTAGTTTAATTCCCAAACAATCTCAAACTGTAAAGAGTCTGATTTTAACTCAGCAGCTTTGTCTCCAAATAACCTAGCATCAATAGCAACAAAGTTGTTGTTGATTTTTGCTGTGTACAGGTTCGGATTGTTTTTAAGTTGAATATTGAAAAAGTGACTTCCTTCTTTAATATTCTTAATAGGACTTAAACTAGCCTCTGAAAGTTGAATTAGAAAAGTTGATTTTCCCTCTTCCGTATTTCTAAGTTCCATATCGGCTCCTTGAAACTCAATGCTTTCAATGTTGTCTGCTGTAATATAGTCTGAAAATTGCTTCTCTGATTGATTGCAAGCAATCAATATCAGAGAAGTCAATAGTATTATAAAAGTTGATTTCATTATTGTAGAGGGATAGAATCAGTAGCAAGTTCAGTTTCTACCACTGTGTTTAATGACTCCTGAATTAGCTCTTCGTAAGCTTCGCCATCTAATTCATTCTGTAAGAACTTAGTTAAGTATTGCATCATTTGTCCATACTTGTTAAATAAAGCATCCATCTCCGTCATCTTCTCTTGATCACTACATGCTCTATAAACATAAGATACAGCAACTAAATTCATTCTTAACTCTCTGTTGATTAGTTCTAAAATTTCAGAACTAAGTAGACTTGAGTTTAAAGTGAAATAGTAGTCTAGTTTCTGAATACCATCATGCTTCATGATTTCTACTATAGCCATCGCTTTTTCGATTTCTCCTAACTGAGCATAGCTTGAAGCCATTTGAGCGTTGAAGTAATCATATGGAAGCTTGTTATCTGGTATAACTTCAATACACTTATCTAAAGCAAGAATTGCTTCTTCCGTTTTACCTTCATTGATTAAAGCATCTACCAAACTAGAGAAGTTAGATCTGAAGTTAACACACATTCTTCTGTTGTCTTGATTCAAGTATACTCCTTCAGCAGCCAAGTTCCCCCACTTGAATTTATTCATGAAGTTGTTATACATGATATCCGTGTTGATCTTACCAGGTATTCCTCTTCCAGAATCTTCATTCTTAATAGGAAGAATTCTGTTAGCCAGACCTTCTAATTGGAAATATGGCTCTAAGTTAATGTAGTGACTTCCTCCAACTGTAATGGCAAAGTAAACAGGACGCTCCCAATTGTTAGTCGCCAGTAAGTCAAGAATCATCAACTTATTCTTATACAGTTGAGTTTCTTTGATCGTCCACTTCATTTCCTTAACTACTTTCCCTGCATCTTCCAGGGCAATTGCACCACTTGAGATTAATTTCTGAACATCTTGCTCAGTGATTGTCATCTTCAAGTTTTTTGAAGGAGAATAGTTGTATTTATCACCACCACCTAAGTCAAGGGTTCTGTTGTCATTTCCAATGAACTTCATTACATCTTTCAACTCAAGATATTCTTTCGTTGATCTAGCTCCTCTGAAATATTCAGGATTAGGCCCCATGAAAACAACATCTCTTGAACCACCTTGTCTGTATTGAGGTTCTGTTAATGAGAAAGGTACAGCTTCAGAATCATAAGCCTTTCGCTTCATTTGTGTGATATACCAATCTGTATTTAATAGACTCAAGTTAACTACTCTAACATCTGTTCTGAAATTTTCCACCTCTTGAACGTACCAAAGGGGGAAAGTGTCATTATCTCCGTTCGTAAATACGATGGCATTTGGAGCACACGATTCTAAGTAGTTGATAGCAAAATCTCTAGCAGAATACCTGTTAGATCTATCGTGATCATCCCAACCTTCGGCAGCCATGTTTAATGGAATAATGATGGTTAGCATAAATGCGATGAAAGCTTGTGCTTTCTGACTTTTTAATGCTCCACCTAAAACTCTAGCTAGTAATGTAATTCCAGTACCAATGGCACCAATGTAAATTAAAGAATAAGAGAATTCATGTGTATTAGAATTCATGAACTCTAAAGCAAAAGCTACTGCTCCTAGAGCAACAAAACTTCCTCCTACTTTGGCTATGTCTTCTGCTTTTAGATCTTCTCTTTTTGTCATCGCGTTATACAAGCCAATAACACCTAGTCCGATCCAAATAGCAAATGCATAGAAAGAAGCGGCATAAGCGTAATCTCTTTCTCTTGGTTGCATTGGGGTTTGATTCAGGAAGACGATTATGGCGAATCCAGTAAGTAAGAATAATACCATGGTAACAATGAAATCTTTCTGAGAAAACTTCAATTGCATAAACAAACCAATTAAACCTAGGATAAATGGAAGCATGAAAAAGCTATTCCTTCCTGGGTTTTCTGCTATTTCATCTGGTAGATTTTTAGATCCACCAACCATTTCTTGATCGATAAATTCAACACCTGAGATCCAGTTACCGTTAACAAGTTCACCGTGTCCTTGAATATCATTTTGTCTACCAGAGAAATTCCACATGAAATACCTCCAATACATGAATCGTATCTGATAATTAAAGAAGAACGACATGTTCTCCATAAAAGTTGGCTTCGTTCCAATCTGTTTTTGCCCTCGAGCATCTGTGTATTCAAATTGTTTGCCTTCGAAATTAGTCCACCTTTCATATTCAGCTTTGTGATGAGCTTGACGAGAATACATTCTAGGGAAAAGCATATTGTACTCTTTTTGATAAGCTGGTACATCCTTTTTCTTTTCATCCGCTACATAGTATTCGCTTTTAGCATCGTCCCAATATATGGTAGGATTTCCGTCAGACCATTGAGACTTGTCAGCCGTAGGAGCTTGGAAAGTGTGACCAAATAAAAGTGGCCTGTCTCCATATTGCTCACGGTTTAAGTAAGGTAATAAAGAGAATACATCTTCAGGATTGTTTTCATCCATTGGAGTATTTGCTGAAGATCTAATTACAATCATCGCAAATGAAGAGTATCCGAAAATAATCACCATCAAGGCAACTAAAGATTTATAAAGAGCTGGATTATTAGACTTAACAGCCTTCTTCATTCCGAAAATCCCTGCAGCTAAAAGAAGCAATACGAACAGAATTACACCTGAGTGTTTCGGTAATCCAAAACCGTTTACGGATATCCATTCAAGTTTGGAAGCTATTAAAATAGTCTTTTGAATAATTCCGTATTGAATGAAAATCAACGTTGCAAAACCAATAACGAAGGCAATAATTCCTCCTTTTAAAGTAGGCTCGTATTTCTTGAAGTAATATACAAGAGCGATAGCTGGAATTACCAATAGGTTCAAAAGGTGAACTCCAATGGATAATCCCATTAAGTATGCAATGAAAATTAAGTATCTATCTGATTTTGCTTCGTTAGCAACACTTTCCCATTTTAAGATTAACCAAAAAACCAATGCTGTAAATAAGGATGAATTCGCATAAACCTCTGCCTCAACAGCTGAGAACCAGAACGAATCACTAAAAGTGTAAGCCAATGCACCAACTGCTCCAGCAGCCATTATAGCAAAAGTATCACCTCCACTTAATACCGTTTTTCCACCTTTTAAAACCATTTTTTTGGCCAGGTGAGTAATAGACCAGAATAAGAACAGAATAGAAAAAGAGGAACTTAATCCTGAAAATACATTCATGTAAAAAGCTACTTGACTCACATCACCCATGGCTAGCATACCAAATACCCTAGCGATCATCATCCAAAGAGGAGCGCCCGGAGGGTGACCTACTTCTAACTTAAATGCAGTAGCAATAAATTCACCACAATCCCAGAAACTAGCAGTAGGTTCTAGTGTCATGATATAAACAAAACTTGCGATAGCAAATACTAACCATCCAATTCCGTTGTTATATTTTTTGTAATTCTCCATTTGGGATTAATTTGTTTCAACCGTAACCACAAACCCGAAGGTTTATTTTTTAATAAGTGTTAAATCTCCCTCGAATTTACTAAAAGTATAGGGTATGTTGAGAGCACTAAAAAAAA
>Ga0228674_1002040_pt1 | contig 11489 bp, 13 predicted proteins | sample 1D_rmetaG_FD_189054 | JGI IMG/M metagenome (GOLD analysis project Ga0228674, IMG submission 189054) | Seawater microbial communities from Monterey Bay, California, United States - 1D_r | ecosystem: Environmental > Aquatic > Marine > Coastal | place: USA: California | collected 2016-09-26
GTATGGCACAGAGATGCAGAAAACCGTACTGTAAAAGTTCTTAGTAGTAATGGCTGGAAATTGCAAATGGACGACCAACTACCTAAAGAACTAGTAATAGGCGAGACTCATTACATACCTAAAAACACTTATCACAGAATTATTAAAGGCATAGGTGAATTAATTGTAGAAATAGTAACTAAATGACACCGACATATTGTGCATATGCTTTTAATAAATCTATACACTATGATGTAAAAGAACGTGTTGCACCTTGTTGTCAATTTAGAAGTGATAATGATCCAATAGGATTATCTCCTAAAGAGTACTACGATAGCGATTTTCTAAAAAATATAAAACAGTTGATGACAGAGGGCAAGCCTGTTAATGGTTGCGAACGTTGTTATCATCACGAAGAACTTGGTGCTCAAAGTCTACGTCAGGTAGTAAATAAGAATCAAAAAACAAAATTACATTTAACTTATAGTAATATATGTAATAAAAGTTGTAATGTTTGTAGACCACAACGAAGTCATCTTGTTGCTAACGAATATAAAAAAGTATTAGAACAAGAGAGTAATAATAAATGGCTTAATAATAGGTTTGAAAATCAACCTATGACTAAAAAAATGATTACTAATGGTAACATTAAACTAGAATCTTTAGTAAGTAAAATTGATAATAAATTTTTAGACGAAGTAATTCATCATGTAGATACAATTGAACTAGACGGTGGTGAACCTTTTATGCACCCTGAGTTATCTGGTATATTACAACAAATAATCGATGCCGGATACAATAAAAAGATTCATATAATTGTTTCAACTAATGGAAGTGTAACTAAAGAATATTTAAGACAGTTATGTTCATTTAAGTCTGTGAAAGTTCGTTTTAGTGTAGACGGTATAAATGGATTATATGAAGTAGTAAGACCACCCCACAAATGGGAATGGTTTACTGAACGAGCAGATTTAGTTAAAAGTTATAGTCATATAAAAAGAGGTCTTAATTGTGTTATTCATGTTTTTAATATACATCAGTTACCAGATATTATTGAATACTGCATAGCAGAAGGCATGAACTATACTATAACTCCTTTAGCCGGACAAAGTTATTTGTCGGGTGCCTTAGTGCCCAGCCATGTTATACAAGATGTTTGTAAAAAATTAGATAATTTAAATGCAGATCCTGTTAAAATTCAGAACATAATAACTCATTTAAAAGTACTTGATGCTAAAGTTGTAGACTCCATTTGGATTGATATGTTTAAAGAGTATGTAAGTACATTTAAACGTATACACAATAGAGATTTTCAGAAGCATATTAGTTGGGATCTGACATTACAATTAAATGATAAATAGTTTATATTATAGGAATACACAATGAGAGCAAGACAGTTTTTAAAAGAATATACAGATTTAGGTACTGCTAAAGCAGAAATACTTAAAAGTATTAATGCCATTGATCCGGACACAAAAGATGAAGATGCCCGTGAGAAAGCAGAAAAAGTATTAGATAAGATTTACACTGTTCTTAATAAAAACTCAGTGCTAGACAGATTCACAACAGTACTACCATCCATACTTAAAGATGAATACAATGACACACAAGTAATGAAAATTGCTGGTGAAATTGCCAAGGCTCCGTTATCCTATGCTGAAAAAATGAAGTTCACAGAAAATCTAGCAAGTGATAAAGTTATCAATTCTAAAGTATTAGTAACACCAGGTACATATACTATTGATAAATTATGTTTTGATAGTCCACTTAACAAAGAAGTATTTTTACACTTAAGAAGTTACGGTGTTGGACAACAAATGAAAGGTCCAATGGAACACGCATTGGCAATTTTAAGTTCAAGTATTAGTATTAAAGGTAAAGGTGATGTTACAGTAGGTACCACTCCTGTAGAAGTTAAAGCGGCAATTGGTGAGAAAAAAGGTTCAGGCGGTGGACGTTTTGGTGAAGCCGGTAATGTTCCAAGTAGAGAGGCAGTAATTGCCATTATACAATCATACGAATGGCTAGCAGGTCCTGTTAATGAATACCTAGAAGGACAAGCAAGTCTAAACGTTGAGAATTTTACAAAAATTGTTAATGCCACAGGTGCAGAACCAAGTGAACGTAAAAAACTTGGTGATGAGATATTTGGCAAAATCTTCCCAGGCAAATCAGGATTAATTGTTTCAGTATTCCAAAATAAAAATGCAGACCCTAATGAAGTTAGAAAAGCATATATCAAAGCAAACTTTGAATGGTATAAAGATTCAGACATGGGCGGTGCTTGGCAAGTACTAGTAGGAATTAGTATGGCAGATAACTCTGTGGGAGTTATGAAGGATTCTAGTGATTTCGATAAAGTTGCTACTGCTAAGAAGAACCCAGCAATCATTACTACTGGTAAACCAATGGAAATGTTATTCCAATTTAATCCAAAATTATCATAATTATAGGTTGACAACCAGTCAACAATATTGTATTATAGTAACAATATATCAATAATATCCAACGGATAAAGGAGTTCAAATGAGTGCAGATAAAGTATTCAATCCTGAAGAAAAAGCAAAATTGACTCAGGTAATTAATGAAGGCATTAGTGTAATGCAAGAAGTTGAAGATCTAAACGAAGGTCTTTCGGATACTGTTAAAGCGATTGCAGAAGAAATGCAAATCAAACCAGCAGTATTAAAAAAAGCAATCAGAACAGCCCACAAAGGAAACTTTCAAGAGAATGCAGATGACTATGGTAGCATGGAGAATATCCTTGCAACAGTAGGAAAAATTGGCACTACTGGATCTAACTAGTGGAAAAGATTAAAGCATTTTGGGTAAATTCATACAAAAGCGATAAAACGGCTTTTGGATTTGAATTAGTAAGTTTTGTGTTTACAGTTGGTGCAAGTTTAACTTTGGCTTTTAATGCCAGAGATCCTAATATGCTAATTGTATATCCTGGATTTTTCGTTGGGTCACTAACACAATGTTATGCAAGTGTTCGCAGAGGAGCGGCTTGGGTAACAGTATTAACATTCTACTTTAGTTGTGTAAACGTATTTGGATACGGTATCGCGGCAGGGTGGTGGTAACAAATAGAGGACAATTATGAAAGAAGGATTTAAAATCCCTTTAACTAAATTTAAAGTCAGACAAGGTGATGTTGTTTTAGAACAAGGTTGTAGTTTTGATGAAGGTGAATGGATTGAAACAACCACAGACGATTATTTTAAAGATAAACGTGTAGTATTGTTTAGTTTACCTGGAGCATTTACTCCAACGTGTACTAGTACACAGTTGCCAAGTTTTGAAGAAAACTACGAAGACATTAAGAAAATGGGCATCGATGAAATTTATTGTTGTTCAGTAAATGATACATTTGTAATGAATGCTTGGGCAGAAGTACTAGGTATTAAAAATGTAAAAGTTATTCCAGACGGTAGTGGAAACTTTACACGTTTTATGGGTATGCTTATTGGCAAAAACCATAGAGGGTTTGGAAACAGAAGTTGGCGTTATATGGCTATTATCAATGACGGTGTTATTGAAAAATGGTGGCAAGAGCCTGGTATTAATAATGATGGAACAGATGATGATCCATATATTGAAACAACACCAGAAAACGCAATAGAATATCTTAAGGCACAATAATTGTATAGGGGTGAACAATACCCCTATCACTCAGGCATATTATGGCAGAATATTATAAGGCACAAGTAATACGAGGCACACAAGAAGCAACAATTTATTTGTATGAAGAAACATATTCAAAACTAATGGAAACGGTTGACATTTTATACAAAGATGCTAAAATGGATGCAGTTGTACTAGAAATGGTAGATAAAAATGAATACGACAGAAACCGCTAAACCGCATCAGTGGATAGCATGGACAGGCACTGCAATATTATTAATTGCGGCTACAATGGCAAGTTTTAATTTATACCCATGGTACAGTTATGCATTTTGTCTAGCAAATGCAATTTGGGTATTAGTAGGTATACTATGGAAAGAAAAGAGTTTAATTGTATTAAACGCAGGACTTACTGTAATATATATCGTAGGCATAATTGAAAATTTCATCGCTCAGTAGAGCAAGTAACAAGGCTAGGTTGGCCATAACAACTAGGAAAAATATATGTACGTTGACGCACTCTTTGACAGAGACAAAGACTTAATTCAAATAGTCGAAAGAAACAAACACGGTAAACGAGAGTATCGTGATTATCCCGCAAAATATGTATTCTATTATGATGACCCAAAGGGTAAACATAAAAGTATTCACGGCAATCCTGTAAGTAGGATACAATGTCGTTCGATAAAAGATTTCCGTAGAGAAATTAAATTAGTTGGAAAAAAGCGACTTTATGAAAGCGACTTTAATCCAGTATTCCGTATATTAGAAGAAAACTATCTAGGACAAGATGCACCTAAACTGCACACTTGCTTTTTTGATATTGAGGTTGACTTCGATAAGGAACGCGGTTTCTCTCCACCTGATGATCCATTTAATCCTGTAACTGCAATCAGTTTATATTTGCAATGGACAGATCAACTTATTACGTTGGCTGTTCCACCTAAAGGAATGGACAAAGAAGAAAGTCAAAAGATATGTGACAAGTATGAAAACTGTTTCTTCTTCGAAGAAGAATCACAGTTACTTGACACATTCCTAACACTAATTGATGATGCAGATATTTTATCTGGTTGGAACAGTGAAGGTTATGATATTCCCTATCTTGTAAATAGAGTTAAACGTGTATTAAGTAAAGATGATACAAGACGTTTTTGTCTATGGGGTGCATATCCTAAACCGAGAACATTTGAACGTTTTGGTGCAGAGACACTAACGTTTGATACTATTGGTAGAGTACATATGGATTATATGCAACTTTATCGTAAGTATACATATCATGAAATGCATAGTTACTCTTTGGATGCTATTGGTGAATATGAATTAGATGAACGTAAAGTTCAATACACAGGTACACTGGATCAATTATACAATAATGACTTTGAAAAGTTTATTGATTATTCGAGACAGGATACTGCACTACTAGATAAACTAGATAAAAAACTAAGGTTTATGGAATTAAGTAGTGAACTTGCTCATGCAAATACAGTGTTACTACAAACAACAATGGGTGCGGTAGCAGTTACAGAACAAGCAATTATTAATGAAGCACATGAACGTGGACTAGTTGTACCAAGTCGTAAAAGTAGAGATGAACTTGGTAACACACAGGCGGCAGGTGCTTATGTGGCATATCCTAAAAAAGGACTACATGACTGGATTGGTAGTATTGATATCAACTCTTTGTATCCTTCGGCTATTAGAGCCCTTAATATGGGAAATGAAACTATTGTAGGGCAATTACGTCCAGACTATACAAACACACACGTTAAAGATAGTATGGCGGCTAAAAAGTCGTTTGCAGATGCTTGGGAAGGTATGTTTGGTAGTATTGAATATGAACTAGTTATGGCACAAGATATTGATAAAGAGATTGTACTCGAATGGGAAAACGGATCTCATGATGTATTAACTGGTAAAGAAATATACAAGATGATCTTCTTAGAAGGTAAACCATGGATGTTAAGTGCAAACGGTACAATATTTAATTCAGAAGTTGAAGGTGTTGTTCCTGGACTACTAGCAAGATGGTATAGAGAAAGACAAGACATACAAAAAGTAAAAGCAAGTGCAACTACACCAGAAGAAAAACAATTCTGGGATAAGCGACAACTTGTTAAGAAGATTAACTTGAACAGTTTGTATGGTGCTATTCTTAATCCTGGTTGTAGGTTCTTTGATAAACGTATTGGACAAAGTACAACACTATGTGGCAGAGCGATTGCAAAACATATGGATGCATACGTTAATGAATGTTTAACAGGCGAATATGATCACAGAGGTGAAACTATTATATATGGTGATACTGACTCTGCTTATTTTAGTGCTTGGCCCGTGCTTAAAGACAAAGTTGAAAAGGGTGAACTAGAATGGAATAAAGACGTTGCTATTAAATTGTACGATCAAATTTCGGATCAAGTGAATGTTAGTTTTCCAGAGTTTATGAAAAAGGCATTTAATTGTCCAAGAGATAACGGAAAGATTATTGTTGGTGGCAGAGAAATGGTTGCTACTAAAGGATTGTTTATTACAAAGAAAAGATATGCAGTTCTAATATATGACATGGAAGGTTATAGAACAGATACAGGAGATAGTCCGGGTAAAATTAAAGCAATGGGACTTGACCTTAAACGTTCGGATACACCTAAGATTGTACAAGATTTTTTAAGTGATGTCCTACAAGGTGTACTTACTGGATTTGGTAGAGATGAAACACTTGAAAAAGTGAAGTTATTTAAAGAAGAATTTATGTTACGCCCGGCTTGGGACAAAGGAAGTCCAAGACGTGCAAATAATATGACAAAATTTCAAGCCTTAGAAGAAAGACTTGGAAGAGCAAATATGCCAGGACACGTTAGAGCAAGTATGAACTGGAATAGATTGCGTAAAATGAACAGTGACAGGTATAGTGCTGAAATTAAAGATGGTGCTAAAGTTATTGTTTGTAAACTAAAAACAAACCCATTAGGGTATACAAGTGTCGCTTATCCAGTAGATGAACCACACTTACCTAAATGGTTTAAAGAATTACCGTTTGATGATGGTGCTATGGAAAGTACTGTTATTGACAGTAAAATTAATAATTTGTTAGATGTATTGGACTGGAATTTAACACTAGATTCCAATACTACAACAAAATTCAACGATTTATTTAGTTTTGAGTAGAAAGTACTTGACTTTGAACCTAAATACTAATATAATTGTAATATTAACTGATGGAGAATAATCTATGAAAGACTATCTAAATGACATTGTTCAGCATACACACAGTTTAGGCTTTATCGATTTGATTAAAGTAACTGGTACTGACGCTGAAACAAATATCGAAGGACTTGCCGATGACAGAAGTGTTATTGTACAAGCCAAATTCAAACAACCTTATGCAGAGTTCATGGGTACGTTTGGTATGCCTAATCTAAATAAACTAGCAATCTTACTTGGTATTCAAGAATATAAAGATGATGCTAAAATTACGATTAGCAAACAAGAACGTAACGGAGAAGAAGTTCCAGTTGGACTATACTTCGAAAACGTTAGAGGCGACTTTAAAAACGACTATCGTTTTATGACAACTGAAGTTATTAACGATAAACTTAAAACTGTTAAGTTTAAAGGCGTTAATTGGAATGTTGAAATCAAGCCAAGTGTTGCGGCTGTACAACGTTTAAAAATGCAGGCACAAGTACACAGTGAAGAAACAACTTTTATTGCTAAAACAGAAGATGGCAACTTGAAGTTTTACTTTGGTGATCACAGTACTCATGCTGGTAACTTTGTATTCCAACCAGATATTACTGGTACATTGAAACATGGTTGGCAGTGGCCCATTAATCAAGTAATTAGTATTCTAAGTCTTCCGGGTGAAGTTACTATGCGATTCTCAGATGAGGGTGCTAGTATGATTTCTGTAGACAGCGGAATGGTTGCTTACGATTATATCCTTCCAGCACAATCTAAATAAGAGGATCAGTTAATGAAGACTGACTTAACTAAAGAACAGAATGACTATGCAGTCTTTTTGCCGGCATTAAGCACATTCTATGCACTATTTGTAGGTAGGCAACGTAGACACGAATATATTGATTATAATCGTGTTCCTAGTTTCTTACAACATGGCGTAGAAAGTATTAACTGGTTGGCGCCAGAAGGTATATGGAAATATAAATGGAGTCTACACTCGGCGGGTCATGCCAGTCTAGATTTACAAAAGGATATGTATCGTGAAGATATGTATCGTGTTCGTGATAAAAATACTAGTTGGTTACTAGGAGACTCAGGTGGTTTCCAAATTGGTAAAGGTAAGTGGGAAGGCGACTGGCGTAAAGATAGTGGTTGTCCACAAGCACAGAAAAAACGAGACGGTGTTTTAAAATGGATGGACAAGTTCATGGACTACGGAATGATTTTAGATATTCCGGCTTGGGTAAGTCGTTCCCCAGAAGGTGCGGCGGCAAGTAAGATTAGTTCATATCAAGAAGCAGTAGAAGGCACACAACAAAATAACGAATATTTCATTAAAAACAGAAACGGTAATTGTAAGTTCTTAAATGTATTACAAGGTGAGAACTTCCAACAAGCCGATGACTGGTATAATCAAATGAAACATTTCAGTGATCCTAAATTATATCCAGATGCACACTTTAATGGTTGGGCAATGGGTGGTCAAAATATGTGTGACTTACACCTAGCACTAAAACGTGTAGTAGAACTTCGCTTTGATGGTTTACTTGAGAAAGGCAAACAAGATGTTATGCACTTCTTAGGTACAAGTAAACTTGAATGGGCATTAGTACTAACGGCTATACAACGTGGTATTAGAAAAAATCATAATGAGAATTTTACTGTAACTTTTGATTGTGCGAGTCCTTTTTTATGTACTGCTAATGGTCAGATTTATACTGGACATAGAACTGTACAAGATGAAAAGTGGAGTTACTTGATGTCTAGTGCACCAGATGATAAAGCATATAGTAATGACACAAGACCTTATGATGATTTAGCAACAGATTTCTTTACTAAACAAGGAATGAATTGGATGCCTACTCCTATTACAAAAGGACTAAAAGTAAATGACGTTTGTATTTACAGTCCAACAGATGTTAATAGAATGGGTGTATCTACTAAAACTAGTTGGGATAGTTTTGCATATGCACTTATGATGAACCATAATGTTTATACACATATTAATAGTGTACAAGAAGCAAATAGACAATATGACTCGGGCAATTATCCTAGTATGCTTATTAATGATACATTTGATAAACAAGAAGTTAAAGATGTTATTGCTAGAGTATTTGAAATCGATAACAAAGATCAAGCATTAGCATTAATTGACGAGCATACAAAGTTATGGATGAAAGTAGTTGGTACACGTGGAGCAGTTGGTAAAAAAACTATTAACAGTTCTGCACAATTTAACAATTTATTCAGTGAGAATTAAATGAGAAGTCTTGTAGTAGGAATGGGTATTGGTCAACTTTACCAAAAAGTACTTACAGAAATGGGTATTGAAGTTGTAACAGTTGATCCTAAAAGACCAGCACACTATAAAACTATTCATGAAGTTCCAATTGATATGTATGATACTATACATATCTGTACACCAAATGAAACCCACGAAGACATAGCAAGGTTCCTTGCTCCGTGGTGTCATTTACTTTTTATAGAAAAGCCCGGACTTGCTACTTCTAAGGCATGGGAAGATTTACATTACGACTTTCCAGAGTGTAGAATATCTATGGTTAAAAATAACCAATATAGACACAACATTGATGAACTTACTAACATGGCAAGAACAAGCAGAAATGTAGATATCAATTGGTGTAACAAAAATAGAGTACCTAATCCAGGCACATGGTTTACAACTAAAGAATTAGCATACGGTGGTGTAAGTAGAGATCTACTTCCTCATTTGTTAAGTTTGTATCAAGTGTTCAATTCTGATTACGACGAAACACCTCCATCAGATAAGATAGCAAAGACTAATTGGAAATTAAAAGAACTACTTGATACAGACTATGGCACAGTTGATCCTAATGGAATATATGATGTTGACGATGAAGCAGGTATGACATACAAAGCAAAGTTTTGTAATTACAACCTACTCGCTAATTGGAAAACAGATTTATATGATGATGTTGGTTTAAACTTTGAAATCTTAGGTAACGTAGAACGTGTAGAGTTGGGCTTATGTCCTGAAGATGCTTATAAAAGAATGATTGACACAGGGCTGAAAAACCTGCATAATGATACATATTGGGAAGATCAATTTAAAAAAGATATGTGGATACACGAACAAATGGAAGAACTATGTTAGTAAAACTATTACAAACAACAGGCAATGGAAAATTCGAAGAGATAGAATGGGAAAAACCTAATATAGGTTTTGAAGAAATTGAAGTTAAGGCTTTGATGACAGGCGTTTGTCGTAGTGATATTGATATGATGAATGGTAACTTTGGTCCATTACCTTTGCATATGCAAGGACATGAAGGACTAGGACAAGTTACAAAGATTGGTAAAGGTATTACTGATATTAAAGTTGGTGACTTTGTTGCAACAAGAGGTGAACCTGCATATGCAGATTATTACAACTGTAGGAAAGATGAATATGTACAAGTACCTGACGCTGATCCTAAATACATTATAGAACCTGTGGCTTGTGGTGTTAACATTGTTACAAGTAATATGGAGAAATTAAATTGGAGTAGTAGCATTGCAAAAATCCAAGGTAAAAGACAACGTATATTAATTATTGGCAGTGGGTTTTTAGCAACAGTAGTATACACAAAATTAAAATTAATGCGTTTAGCAGATGATGTAGATGTATTAGGTTCGCACAATAGAAAGTTTTGGGAAGATAGACTTATAGATAAACCACGTGGACAATATGATATTGTAATCGATTTAAAAGATGATAGCACACTTGTATTTGATGGTGATATTATTAACGAAAATGCTTTGGTTATTTTGGCGGCAGAGAAAAAAGGAATTACTACAACCTTTGGAAACTTATTATGGAAAAATGCAAGTATGCAATTTCCTAGTCCTAGAAACCCAAACTTCCATAGTGCTATGTTAGATGCAGTTTCAATGATAAACACAGGAACATTAAACATAGATAACTTTTGGACAAAAGGTTACAGTAGAGATACTGAATGGCAACAAGCATTTGAAGATGGCAACAATAGACCTGAAGGATATAGCAGAGGGTATATTGTTTGGGAAAAGCATATGTTTAAAATATATGAAGATAAACGTGCAAAGAAAATTATAGAGGAATCTGAATGAAACAAATGATGAGAACATATTCCACACTAGATGGTAAAACTATTAAAACTGATAAAGCAAAGTTCTTTATGAATAAAGAAGTTGAAAAAACTCCTATGTATGGTAAACAAACTTTGTTTGTATGTGGTATACAAGATTTACAAAAGACTTTGGATCATGCAAAAAACAACAACTTATATCATATCTATTTAGGAACTGGTACAACATTTACTCCTAAAAAATTAAGTGATTGGGATGAGTGGGACAACTATATTAAAGGATTATTAGATGCTCATATGTGGGTAACGTTAGACTTTGATATGATGGAATATGGTGCTGATGTTTTAGATTCGGGCTGGACTGAAAGCAGAAGATTTATTCCAATGATGAGTTTAAAACTTGGTTATTGGAAACAATGGAATATGAACAGCCACAATGCAACAGTAAAATTCGACGATGTAGACTTTAACAAGACAAATCCAGGTGTATGGTGTATGCCATTAGATGATGCTATACAATCTCAATTCTTTTCGGATTGGGACAAGTACACAGGTGATACATTCATCGAATAATCCTAAGGAGGGAACATGATAGCAACAACTGAAGAATTAAGA
>Ga0228674_1002041_pt1 | contig 11488 bp, 15 predicted proteins | sample 1D_rmetaG_FD_189054 | JGI IMG/M metagenome (GOLD analysis project Ga0228674, IMG submission 189054) | Seawater microbial communities from Monterey Bay, California, United States - 1D_r | ecosystem: Environmental > Aquatic > Marine > Coastal | place: USA: California | collected 2016-09-26
GGTTCATCAGGTTCAACAGATTCTGGGCGTATTGACCCTGTATCAGAAGACTCTGTACAGGCATTTAACTTTGGTGATATTATTAGAAACCAAACTCAAAGTGCAAGTTCTATTTCTGGTATTGTTAAAAATAGTTCTACTGTTGCAACTATAACTGTTGCAAGTACATCAGGCATTCGTCCTGGCCATCATGTAAGACTAAGTGGTATTGGTGGTTCTACTAGACTTAACTATAGAAATTCTAGAAAAAATAATTATCTAGTAACTTCCGTTTCTGGTAATACATTTACAATCACAGAGATTGATGGTTCTGCTCTTGGAACTATTAGTTCGTATACAAGTGGTGGTTCTTGTCAGAGATTACAAGCCTCTGCACATGTATCTAAACAAACAGTTACAGAAGATGGTGGTAATAATAGACAACTTTCTCTTGTAAATATCATAAACGGTTTTAGTGTAAGTGATGTTCTTACAGGAACTCTTAACAGAAAGTCTGGTGGAATTAACCAAGTAACTGTTGTGGGAATTAACGGTAGCACATCAACCACAACCAATCCTACAGTAAAAACTGATGCAAGTGATTTGGTTTCAGATCATCTCGGCAATATGGTTGGAGTTTTCTACATTCCTAATACTGAATCTCTTCGTTTCAGAACTGGAGAACGCATATTCAAAGTTATTGATAATGTAAATGCTAGTACTGAAAAGGGTGCATTTACATCTCAGGCAGAAAAGATTTATAGTGCTACAGGTATTGCTGAAGAAAGAGAACAAACCATTCTTAATGTAAGAAAGGCTGAGTTTGTTCGTGACCGTAGACAACAAAATAGAAATGTTAATAGAACACTTCGTAGTGGTGTGAACACATCTTCAAGGGTAATTGGAAGTAGATTTGTTGCCGATCCTCCTCCACCACCACCACCACCCCAAAGAGGTGGCGGCGGCCGTGGACATGATCCTCTTGGACAAACATTTATCAACAAGGGTGAAGAGGGTGCATTCGTAACTAAACTAGACTTGTTCTTCCAGACAGCTGGTACACGACCTGTTTATGTTCAGTTAACAGATACTATTGATGGACACCCATCTAATAAAATTATCGCACAAAAAATACTACAGGTTGAAGACATTAATGTGTCTGATGATGGTTCTGTTGCAACAACATTTGAATTTGACTCCCCTGTATACCTCAAGGATGACATTGAATATGCATTCCTTGTGAAGGTTGATGAACCTGGCTGTAGAGTATTCTTCTCAGAAGTTGGTGCTACAAATCTTGCTGATGGACGTTTGATTTCTTCAAACCCATTAACAGGTACGTTGTTCTTATCTCAGAATGGTTCTGTATGGACACCACATCAGTATCGTGATGTTAAGTTTACTTTATATCGTGCAAATTTCAACGCTGCGGTTATTGGTACTCCAACATTTGTTAATGATAAAGTTTCCAAACAAAAACTACAAACTAATCCATTTGAAGTAAATACAAACTCAACAGAGATTCGTGTTCTTCAGAAAAATCATGGATTTAAAACTAACGATAGAGTTAATATTATTGGTGTTAGTGACGGAGTTTATGGTGCTAATAGTTCTACTATTGGGATTGACTCAGAATTCTTTAATGCAACTCACACAGTAAATAATGCAGATATTGATAGTTACACTATTACTGTTGCTAACTCAGATATTGTAGGTGGTACAGTTGCAAGTCTTACTCACGACTTTGTGGGTGGTTCTAATATTCTAGCTTCTAGAAATATTGCTGCAGATGTTGTACAGTTATCAGTATCACAAGTTAAAATTCCTGGCACAGATATTCAGTATCGTTGGACAGGAACGGATGTTGGGTATTCAAAAAATGCAACAACATTTATTTCTGAAAACTCAAACTACTATCCTACAGAAAGAGAAGTTGTCTTTTCTGAAGAAAATCAAAACACAAGTTTGAATGGTGGCAGAACTAATAATATTATTTCTGGTACATCTGCGAATGTTGTTTGTAATATGTCAACGACTTCATCATTCTTAACACCAGTATTAGATTCAGAACGTGTGTCATTGTGTTTAACTTCTAATAGAATATCTAACTATTCTAGAAGTTCTTACAATAGTACTGCATTGGATGATAGGGTTGCTTCTAATGCAACAGGTTCTATAGTGTTTAGTGCAACTAATAAAACTATGTCCACTAGTGTTGCTGGAGTTAAGGCTGAGTTTTTAACACTGGATATTGGTAAAGATATTACTATCACAAGTACTTCAAATAATAATACATCTTTTACGATTGCAAGTATTTCTTCTGATGGTGCAACAGTTGGATTAACAACGGCTCCAACAAATGAAACTACAAGTGCTGCTGTGATTACACAACACGAAAGATATCTAGATGGTATTGCTCCTACAGGAACAGTGAACGCATCAAACTATATCACTAAGAGATTTAGTTTAGATAACCCTGCTACTGCACTGAAGATTTTGTTTGAAGGTAACAGGCCTGACCCATGTTTAATTGATGTATACTATAAGATTATTGAAGAGGGTGATGTAAGAGATTTTGATACAATTCCTTATGTTCTAGGAACACCAGATGTTGTTGATGTACCAGATGAGAACCCACAGTTGTTTAGAGAAAGAGAATATACTATTTCTGGTTTAAATTCTTACTCAACTGCTGCAGTTAAAATTGAATTTAAATCGACTTCAACTATAGAAGTTCCAAGGATTAAGAACCTTAGAATTATTGCGTTGGCATTATAATGGATAGATTAAAAGTAGAAGGACACAGTGGACTAGAGAGAGATGCTAATAGTAAGGCTATTATTAGTACCTCTCGTACAACTTACGAATCTTATATGCAATCTGCAATGCAGAGAAAAAGTGAAAAAGATACATTAAGGGATACTGTAAGAGAGATAAATACTATAAAGTCAGAGATGCACGAAATAAAATCTCTATTAATGCAAATGATGGATAAGAACTAATGTCAGATAGAAACGCACCAGCATCATTCACCTTTGAACAGTGGAGAGTAGAATTCAATGAACTCGCAGTAGATGTGGGTGATATTTCGAACTTGCCATCGTCCATCAACGGAACGTCTGTTAGTGATGTTATTGAAGCTATTAAAGAGATTGAGGATGGTTTATCAACTGTCTTAAATGCTAACGTAATTAACTTTGACGACTCTACAGGTGTAGGTAATGAAAGAATTAAATTTGGTACAAATGATGATTTACATCTATACCACGATAACACAAACAGTGTAATTTCTCACGATGGTACAGGCGATTTATCTATTACCTCTACTAGTGATATTACTGCAAATGGTGTTACTGGAGTTAACTTACAATTTAATGGAAGTACAAAACTTGCAACAGATACAAACGGCGTTCAAGTAACTGGAAACCTTCATGCATCTGGTAACATAACTGCTGATGGAAATATAACTCTTGGTGATGGAAACACAGACAGTGTTACTATCAATGCAGACTTCACATCACACCTCATTCCAAATGATACGAATACATATGATTTGGGTGCAAATGCAAAAGAGTGGAGAAACTTGTATCTAACAGGTTATATTGAAGATGAAAACGATGTGCAATTGACTTTCCCAACAGTGGGTGGCCCAATTGCAACTGAAGGATTTGGGATTGCTCTTGCCGTTGCGTTAGGGTAATCATTATAAATAGATTAAACAAAGGAAGAAACAGAAATGGCTAATAATTTTAAGAATGCATTTGCAACAAGTGTATCCACAAACAGTGGTTCACCGACAGATGTATATACTTCAAACAATGGTTCTGCCTGCAACTCAATCCTTATCGAACTTGATATCGCAAACACAGGAACATCTGCTGTACAGGTGACCGTTCTTATTCGTGACAGTTCTGCTAATGCAGCATTTCACATCGTAAAGAACGCTCCAGTGCCAGTTGGTTCTGCATTGAAAGTTGTATCAGGTCAAAAGATTGTGTTAAATGGAAACGATAAGGTTCAAGTATATTCTACTGCAGCAACTGTTGATGTAGTTGCATCAATTCTACAAGATGTAACATAAGGGGTTAACAATGTCTGATAATTATATTGGTGTTCCTTTTGTAAATCAAGTTTCACCCGCTTTTCAAAAAGAAGATTTTGCTGGTTCTAACCTTGGCACTCTTACAGTAGGTGGCATTTCTTATACTAATTCTTATGAGTTGTCTGCTGAAGTGCCAGGCTCGAATGCAGAAAATGTTATGGTTGTTCTTGACAATGTTATCCAAGAACCAGATTCATCATACACAATACATGAGAATGCGAGTTCCCAACCTAAAATTATAAAATTCAGTGGTTCGGTTGCAGCATCTGCCGTAATCTATGTAACTCATAGAGGTGTCAGTGGATTTCAAATGAAACCGCCTACTGGTTCAGTTGGTGCAGACCAACTCGCATCAAATTTAACTTCCTTTACTAACGATGTGTTTACTGGTAACAATTCGGCTACTGCTTTTACTCTGTCAGAGACACCTCCAAATGCAAACTCAGTTTTAGTATTTGTTGATGGTATCCTACAGAAATCTAGTACAAACTATTCAATAAGTGGCACAACACTTACATTTACTTCTGCACCAGACACAGGAGCAGAAATTGAAGCAAAACATTTTGGACTTCGTGGAGTAGTTCGTAGAAGTACAGATTTTCAATACGACTCGTTTACAGGAAATGGTTCTTTGACTGCATTCACATTGTCTACAAGTGGTGCAACAACAAACAGTGCTTTTGTTTTTTATAACGGTATAGCACTTAAACCTACAAGTGACTATTCTATTAGTGGTGTTGTTTTAACAACAACATTCACACCACTTAACGCTTCAGAAATAATGGTGAGGTATCAAATCTAATGGCTAGTAATTCAAAAAATATTGCAGAACTCTTAAATACAGACACTTCAATTGAAGTTGGAGATGTTGCAAATGATGCTATAACAACAGATAAACTAGCAACTCAAACTGGTAATGTAGATTTTGCAGATAATGGTAAAATTAGACTGGGCACTGGAAATGATCTAGAGATTTACCATAACGGTACTGATAGTATAATTGCTGATGTAGGCACAGGCGATTTATATATTCGTGGATCTAATGACATTAGACTTCAAAGTGGAACAGGAGCAGATACATATGCTCATTTCCAAGAAAGCGGATATGCAAAACTTTATCACAATAGTGCCGAAAAGCTAGCCACAACATCAACAGGCATAAACGTAACAGGCCTTGTGGACGCTAATGATGTGACTGTTGGTGACGTAGCTGATGGTACTGCATTAATACAAATGTTAGCTAATCCTACGAATGGTAATAACACAATTCACTTTGGTGATGCTACAAGTGGTGGTGATTCTTACGATGGTTATATTAACTATGCACACGATACAAGGGCTATGTCGTTTGCAGTTGGTGGTGGTGAAGGTATGAGAATCCTTCGTGATGACGGTACTAACGATGGACTTGTTAAAATCAGGGGAGGTGTTGGACTCAATTTCTCCTCTTCTCTAGGCGCCTCTCAAGTGGTGCTTGGGATTGGGACAGATAACTCTTACAAGTCTAGTGTTATTTTTGAACTTGCTACTAGTCAATCTCTTTGGGCCGCCGGATTTATTAAAATAAAATGCGCTGCAGGACGAAATGGATTAGAGTCACGATCAACTGCAGAGTACTTATATAAGTTTCAAGCATTCAATGAAAGCATTTCGGGCATCAATCAAGTTACCGCAACTGGAAACACTGGCAGTTTTACTATAACTGTTGCCGAACAGAACGCCAATAGTGCAAACGGAACAGTAGAGTTGAAGGTAAAATCAGCGGCGGCAACTAATCATGGTAATTCGATAACATACGTTGAAGTTGGTCATTATGCTGGTATCAATAAAGTGAGAAGGAGTACTTAATATGAGTTGGACTATTTCAGAAAATTTAAGAACAATATCGTCTGGTGATGTAAGTAACATAGTGAAAGAAGCTACTTATAGATATACTGCTACAAACGGCACAGCTTCTGCTTACTATGAAAAGGTTGCTGAGTTTGAATATAATGCAGAAACTTTTACTCCATTTGCAAGTCTAACAGAATCTCAAGTTGTTGGTTGGGTAAAAGGTCAATTAGGATCTACTTTTGTTACTCAGATAGAAGAAAAAATTGCTGCTGAACTTGCCGAAGAAATTGAAGAATCTGGGGATATTGGACAAAAAATGTTTATTGATTTTATCCCAAATAACGAACCTGAGATAAGCACTCCAGACAACCCTTGGTAATACATCACTTGAAAAATCATTATAAATATATGAAAAACAGAGGTAAAAAATAATGGCGTATATAGGAACAGAACCAACATATGGTGTCTTTCAAAGACAGGTTCTCGCTGGCAATGGGACAACAACTCAGTATAATCTAGACTATGATGTTGTACAGGCAACTTCTTTACTAGTTTCTTTAGATGGTGTTATTCAAGAACCAGAGTATTCATATGATGTTGCAATAACAAATGGACAACCAGTAATAAACTTTTCTGAAGCCCCAGACAATGGTGGTAGAATTTTTATTACATACTTGGGTAGACAGTTACTTACTGCAACTCCAGCTAATACCGAATCTCATATTGATGAGTTCAATGGTAATGGTTCTACTGTTGCATTTACTTTAACAAAAACACCAGTTTCAAATACTGCTGATAATTTTATTGTATTTGTTGATAATGTATATCAAAGACTTGGTTCTTCGTATGCATTTACAGTATCAGGCGAAACATTAACATTCACTTCTGCTCCACCTTCTGGAACAAATAATATTCAAGTTATTCAATTGAATGGTTCTAACACACTAAATAGTGTTGCAGATGGAACAATTACTGTTGCAAAAGTTCAACAAGGGGTATTTGACCAAGCAGAAGATGACGCAACAGCTTTGGCAATTGCATTAGGATAATAATAGGAAAAAAACATGGCGAACACATTTAAGAATGCTGCATTGGCAAACGTAAGTAATAGTTCTTATCAAACTTTATACACTGCTCCAGCAAATACACAAACAGTTATTTTAGGACTTGCAATTGCAAACAAATCATCACAAGCAGTTACAGTCCAAGTACAATTCAGAGATGGTTCTGCATCAGCAGACTTTCAGTTACTAGATAATGTAAATATTCCAGCGAATACTACATTAGAAACACTTGCTGGACAGAAGTACATCTTAGAAGCAACAGATATTCTAAAAGTCAAAGCTGGAACTGGTTCTGCGATTGATGTTGTTCTTGGTTTTATGGAAAAAGCATAAGGGAGTAAACTATGCCATTTTTAGGTAAAACACCAGCACAGGGATTTGTAAACTCAGTAACCAAGGATGACTTTACTCCTAATGGCACTACTACTGCATTTACACTAAGTAAGACTCCCGCTACTGCAAACGAAATAGAAGTCTATGTAGGTAATGTTCGCCAAGAACCTACATCTTCTTATTCTGTTTCGGGAGCAACTCTTACTATGACAGAAGCGCCTGCAACAGGGATTAACTTCTATGTAATGCATATTGGTGGGACTACTCAGAGTAGTACTACTTTGCCAGGCGGTTCAACTGTACCAGGCGACTTTAATGTAAGTGGTGACTTGGACGTTGCTACTGGGCATGTTGGAATTGGTGCAGTTTCTAATACACTCTCAGCACTATACATACACGAAAACGATTCTTCTCAAGGAAATACTCAATTACATATCCATAATAATAAAACTGATGATGCTGCAGTTCTTAGATTAGAATCTGAAAGAACATCATTAAATGATGTTGGTCAACTTCTTTTTGCTAACAATAATAGTGTTGTTGCAAAAATTGAGGCACGATCAGCGGCTGATGATGGTAATTTAAAGTTCTATACAGGTGCAACTGGATCAGGTAATACAATTGTTGAACGATTAGAAATTACAACAGATGGTAGAGCATTATCACAGTTTACTGCAAAGGCTTGGGTTTCTTTTAATGGGAGTGGTACTGTAGCAATAAAGGATCATCATAACATCGCCAGTATAACTGATCATGGTGTTGGCGAATATACAGCTAGTTTTACAAACAGTTTAGCGAACGCTAATTATGCCACAGTAGGAATGGGGAGTAATTGGGAAACTACTAATACAGATTCTTATATGTCTGTTCATGGTTATGAAGGCGGACAAACAACAGCTGGTCAAAGGGTTAGAACAATTAGAATGCGGTTTGATGCAGGCACAGTATATAAAGACCCTAAAACAGTTAACTTAGTATTTTTTGGAGATTAGAATGAGATTAATTTATGACGATGGTGGGGTTCTTGCGGTTGTAATTCCAACAACTAAATTTTTAGAGACCTTAACAGGCACAACTGAAGAAAAACTAATTATTCTTGCTAATAAACAATTACCTACAGGAACTAAGTATGAAATTATAGGTGACGATGTTGATTTGTCTGATAGAACATTTAGAGATGCTTGGACGTACACAGCAGATGTTGCTGTTGAAAAGACTTCAGAAGATTTAAGTGAAGAAGACTTATTAAAATTTAATATGGTGGAGAATATATAATGCCAATGAGTGTAGATATAACAAAAGCAAAAGAAATTACTAAAGACAGGCTTAGAGTTGAAAGAAAACCTTTATTGGAAGCACAAGATATTCTCTTTATGCAGGCTCAAGAATCTGGTGCTGATACCTCTGACATTGTTACAGAAAAGCAAAGACTAAGAGATATTACAAACCAAGTTGATTCAATGACCACAATAGACCAATTAAAAACAGCTTCTATTGATGAATAAATTCAGAGATAACGCATAGAAATAGGAAATTAACAAATGGCATTAAGTAAAGTACAAGGAATCGGTGGACAGGTTACACCAAATCTTGGTCGTAGAAATCTTATAGTCAATGGTGCTATGCAAGTGGCACAACGTGGGACGAGTGCTACAACATTTGCATATGGAACTGTAGATAGGTTTAAACCAACAGAAGGTAGCACAAGTAGTTTGGCTGTAACCCAAACTCAAGATACAAACGCACCTTCGGGTTTTAGTAACTCCTATAAAATTACAGTTACTACTGCTGAAACTATGTCTGGATCAAAACAGTTAGCAGTTTTTCATGCTATGGAAGCACAAAACCTACAACAACTAGGATACGGAACATCTGATGCACAATCTATAACTTGTTCTTTTTGGGTAAAATCAAGTGTAACAGGAGTTTACTGTTTATCACTATACGAGAATGATGATAACAGAAACATAGGTGCTACTTACACAATTAACTCAGCTAATACATGGGAATACAAAACTATAACTTTTCCACCAGATACAGTCGGTGTAATAGACAATAACAATGGTGGAGGTTTGGAAACTTACTTCTTCCTTTCAGTCGGGCCTGATAGAAAATCAGCAGACAATACTTCATGGGCAACATGGTCTGCCGCAAGGTTTGGTTATGGGCAAGTAGCTGACGTAGCAGGGACAACTAACGCTACATGGCAAATCACAGGAGTCCAACTCGAAGTCGGCGACACTGCAACTCCATTCGAGCATAGGTCATACGGTGAAGAACTGTCTTTGTGTCAGAGGTATACATTTATTTATCAACCTCAATATTATCAAGCTTTTCCTATATTTGGCGCCGGTTCTAATACAGCTAAATGGTTTCCGACCTTCCCTGTCGGAATGAGAACAAAACCTACCTTGATTACAAAAGATGTTTCATCAACAATACAAGGTTTCAATTATGTTTCTGGATCAGCTATAGCTTTCCAAGGGTTTACTTTGTCTGAAGGTGGTGACTTAGCATCTAACGTTATTGTAACATTTGATAATACAAACAACGGCATAGCCAATGGTGTTTTTGGTCATTGGAGATGGATAGCAACCCCAACAGGCAGTTATGTTGGTTTTGATGCGGAGTTATAAAGGATAGATAATATGAACATTACAACAGCACAATATAATGCAGATTCAATATCTGGTAACAACTCTTCAGTCCAAGCAACAATAGACGGGCAAGAGGTGTCAGTTCCAATAGACCCATCCAATCGTCACTATGCAGAAATTCTAAGACAAGTAGAATCAGGCGATTTAACCATTGCAGACGCAGACTAAATAGTATAAAGAAATTAGGAAACGATAAATGCCATTTATAGGAAAACAACCAGAAGTCGGTGCGTACTCCAAGTTAGACGCTATCACTACGTCAGCTACTGCAACGTACAATTTAACTTTAGGTAGTGCCGCTTACTATCCTTCAAGTGCAAATCATCTATTGGTTTCTCTGAATGGTGTTATGCAGGCTCCACAAGATTCATTCACAGTAAGTGGTTCAACAATCGTATTCGCTTCTACACTCACAAGTACTGATAGTATCGACTTTATCATGGCACTTGGTGACGTTCTAGATATTGGAACTCCAAGTGACGGAACGGTTACTTCTGCAAAGATTGTCAGTGGTGCAGTTACATCTGCTAAACTAGATACTAACATTGCAATTTCTGGTAATCTAACCACTGGTAATATAACCACTGGTAATACATCAATAGTAACTGGTGGAAGATTTATTTCTAGTCAAACTAGTAACGACCCTTGGTTAAAAGGTGTCAATTCTAGTAATACTGAAACATCATACATAAAAAAAGACGGACAAATTTACTCTGCTTTTGGTATTAGTTTAGGTGGCACTGGCGCTGCAAATACTCTTGACGATTATGAAGAAGGCACTTGGACTCCTAGTCCAGCACAAGGCACATGGACTGTACATTCTGCTAGATACACAAAGGTTGGTAGGCTCGTAAACTGCTCTTTTAAAGTTACTGCTACAGTAGGTGGAACAGGGGGAGATATAACAGGAATGCCCTTTACAGCACTTGATGGGAGTGGAAATGGTGTAGTTGGTTTTCAAAACTGGGATGCAGCTGCATGGACTGTACACGTTGAAACATCAAAAGTTTCTATGCGTAAAGGCCCTACTTCACAGACATTAGGTAATGCGATATCAGCATATGTAACTTTTACTTATTTCACAGCATAACCCTCTCGGAGATTGGGTCGGACAGGTGGTAATAACGCCACGATAAATAAAGAAGAGACACTAATAGGATATTAACAGATGGCGTTGATTAAATTAAATACAAAAAGTATAACTGATAATGTTGTTGGTGGTATGTACAGGGGTGAAAATGGAACATCAGGATCTAATTTTGCTGGTGATATTTTCAGAATCCATGAAAAAACCCTAAATACTAATGTAACAATAAGTGGCACAGAAAACGCTGTGTGCGCTGGGCCTCTTGAAGTTGCAACAAATATTACACTAGAAGTTGCAACAGGCGGGACATTGGTGATAGCATGAGTACATTAAAAACAGATGTAGTAGAAACTTCCTCTGGTGGGGCAACAACACTAACAAAACAGAGTGCGGCGAAGGCTTGGTGTAACTATGATGGCACAGGGACAGCTTC
>Ga0228674_1002043_pt1 | contig 11482 bp, 5 predicted proteins | sample 1D_rmetaG_FD_189054 | JGI IMG/M metagenome (GOLD analysis project Ga0228674, IMG submission 189054) | Seawater microbial communities from Monterey Bay, California, United States - 1D_r | ecosystem: Environmental > Aquatic > Marine > Coastal | place: USA: California | collected 2016-09-26
ACATACATTCTGTCGGTAGAATTTCTTTCAAGGTAAGGTTGAACATATATAGGACAGTCTTTTGTGTTAGTGTAAACAGTATCATAAGCTCTTTCTGCTTTTTTGTTTTCCCAAACCATAGGTTCAGGTGTAGGTGTAGAACCACCACCAGTTACCTCTGACCAATCACCATCTTGTCTAGCATATTGTTTACCATCTTCTGGTGCTTCTGTAACTACCTTTTTACCATTGGCTATTATGTCTTGTGTTGTTTGTACTTGACCTAACCTTGTCAATTCTAAAGCTTCTTTAGCACCATCTGTTAAGAATTTAAAACCACCAAATGCTGAAGCGAACTCTATTGTGTTATCAGGGTCAGCATACTTTTTAATGTAATTATCTCTATCACCATCAAATTGTTCTATATAAAACTGTTCACCAGCAACTCCACCCTTATATCTAGCAACACCAGCATCTTCTATCCATATACCATCACCTGTATCTACTGCTAATGATGAAGCATGCCAATCATTATCATCACCATATATTATTAATGTATCTTTATTAACTGTAGTACCAGCTAGGCTACCCCATGAAGCATGAGCTACACCTGTTGTATTGTTAAGATAAGCATCACCTTCTACACCTATAGGTGCAGTAGTAGTTATATCAACTTCACCTTTTAAGGTAAGAGCAGGGTTAAAAGCATCTACAATAGCTTGAGCTTCCTTCTCATGACCTTCAGCTTTATCTGCTGAGTTCTTAGAAGCTAGAGCACTAGCTGCTGATTCATCTGCTGATTTCTTAGCGTTATCTTCAGAGATCTTAGCTGCATCCTTGTGTCCTTCAGCTTCATCTACTAAATCACCTACTTCACCCACGATACCATCTAGGCTATCTGCTGAAGCTTTAGCATCATCTGCATGTCCTTTAGCATTATCTTCGGATACCTTAGCTTTATCTGCTGAATCCTTAGCATTATCTTCGTGTGTCTTAGCATTAGTTTCTGATTCTTTAGCTGCACTCTCAGAGAGCTTAGCGTTATCTTCGGATACCTTAGCTGCATCTTGGGAGACCTTAGCTGCCTCAGCGGCTGCTTTAGCTTCCTCTGTATCTGCTTCAACTCCATCCGCAGCTGCCTCAGCTCTTAATGCTGATGCCTCTGCATCATCTGCGGAGTCTTGGGCTTTATCTGCTATAGCTTCTAAACCTGGAGCAACTGCATCGAGTTGTCCCTTGTTGATAGCATCGGTTGCTTTAGTACCGTTAGCTAGATTAATTATCTTCTTGCCTTCAGCATTCCAGTTAACTCCATCACCTGGTGCACTAGGACCATCAGGTCCATCAGGGTCACCTGGGCGATTACCTAGGGCATACTTAGCTGCATCCTGAGTTTCTTCAGCAACGTAGAGTGACTGTATGGTTGCTATATCAAGTTGGTTCTCTGTTAGTACTGAACCATCAGTAAAGTCTACTATAGGTTCTGTAGGTGTTACCCTAATGATAGTAATAGTATCTGAGGATGGAGAATCTAGTTTAATAGAACTAGGTGTTAACCATTCCCATGCGTCTGTTTCTACCCCTGCAATCAACACATGAACGTGTAGCTTAGCAAGGTAAGGGAAGGTTACTGCGTATGTAGTTGTAGAGCCATCCCCTGGATATGTGACATATGATTTTGCCATTGTTGTGTCCTTGTGTTAATTAAGTAAGTTTTGTATTTTTTGAAGGTTACTGATTCGTTGCTTGTTAGCTCCTTCTTGATAACTGTTAACATCTATTTGACGTTTGTCACCAGGTTGCATTAGTCTGTTTGTATCTTTTGCTTTTTGCCTATCCGCTAACACGGATAAAGATTGACTTCTTCCATAATCTACTAAACCATACTGAGCCCAATGCCTTCTTTGTTTATGTCTTTTTGGATTAGCATAATAAGCTGCTGCATCAGAAACTAAAGCAACTTTAGCTGCGTCCATGTATGCTTTATATACATCTTTAATTCGTGCAGCTTTAAATTTATTAGTTCCTTTAACATAGCTTTTTGTATCCATCATTTTTGTCATAGCTTGTGCTAATGTTTTACCTCCAAGCTTTATATGTTTAACAAACTTTAATAGATTATGTCTTTCTCTATTATCTATTTTTACATTGTCAATCCGTTTAGGAACTTGTCCTATAACAGTTTCACCTGGTAAAGCTTGTTTAACAGCAACAATTTGTTTCTGCCATTCTTCTTCAAAGCCTTTAGTCTTTCTAATGTTAGTGGGAAGATAGTTCAATGGATTTAATTTAGAATCATTGCCTAATACTTCACCTACCATTTGTGGATGAGCACCTGGCATTTCATCACCAAATGTATTTAGTTGTACAATTTCTCCACCGCCTAAACGCTTATCATATTCTTGTGAAATACCTTCAGCTGTATATCTAACTTGATCTTCACCTAAGAATTGTTCTCTAATGTATTTAATTTGACCTGATAGATTAGGAATCCAGCCAGTCAACATCATTTCAGTACGTTTCTTAAATGAACCTTCAGTACCACCTTCAAATATTTTAAGAGTATTTTCTAAACCTCTTAATGAAGATTGATCTTTAAAGTTATCCATAACAGTTAAACCACCAGCAGTTACCATAGACCATGAAGCTTCTTCAATTTCAGCATCAGACATATTAGGTCCTGCTTCATTCATAATCTTCATCCATTGATGCATTAGTCCAGCTGCAATAGCCCAACGTCCTGCAATAGGTTCACCACCACGATAGTTAACAAAGTCACCATCATCATTCTGGAATGTGTTTGGGTCAATACCTAAGTCTGAGCCTTCAGTACGGGAGCCTTGGTCACCCTTAGGGTTACCTTGGATCTTACCACCTTCAGCAAATGCAGTCATGAATGCATACGCCCATACCATAGAAGCAACATTAAGATGTGCTTGAGCTAGTTGAGCTCTTGCACCACCGGCTGCTAATTCAGCAGAGTGTCTACGAGACATTAAGCTAAGACCTGGAGTAGACTTAGCTAGATATAACATGTTGTTTACTGGCTGTCTAACGAAAGGTAATATCAAAGATGTCCAAGGTTGAGACCTAAGTGTCTTATATACTCTCTCTGAGTTAGGTCCCCAATCATTTGTGAATGTAGCTAGGTGAGCTTCTTCCATAGCTTCAGTATGTTTTTTTAATGATAGGTATTCAGGAGAACCCCATCCTGCTTTTCGAGCTGCAGCTTTAGAAGAGTTAGTTATTTTATCAAACTCATTTGCTACACCTTTTGCATACTGTTTAGGATTTTTAAGTAAACTACCACCACTTTGTTCTATAGATTCAACTGCCATCTTCATAGAGTAAGCTCTGTGATTCATTACTTTAAAGAACTCATCAGTAGCCATCATAGAACGAACACCACCTGGTACACCTCGGAATACTTTACCGATTGTATCTATAGTGCCATTCATAGTTTTCTTCATGAATCCAAGGTCATCACCTTTGAAACCAAGGTTGCCTGAAGTGATTGCTGCTTTAGGTTGAAATTCGTTAACCCATTTCTTGTTATTAGAAAATGATGCATGGTCACTTTTAAATGATTTATACATCATTCTAAAAGCTTCAGGGATAGACTGTAGGTATCCTAGAGTGTGAGCAAAGGCTTGCTTGTGTGTAATACCTCCACCGCCTCTAAAGGCTGCCATATGTATATCAGCTGTTCTAGCAATCATCATAATTGTATTAGATGTCATGTTGATACCTAAAGATGTAGGAGATAGTACAGAGTTAATAAACCCTTCTGTCCATGCCTTCATCCAATTACGTTCACCCATGTGTTCTAAGACATTGTTATTTAAAGAATCTTCTTTAGCCATAAGCTCCATGTGTTCTTTAATATTACTCCAGCCTTTCTTATCAACATTATTAAACATTTGATCTACGTCCATAATGCGATCACCGTCTGCAGTTCTCTTAGACATTTTAACTACATTTAAAGCTCTACCTACTTCACCAATTTGTACTTTGGCATATTGATTCATTGCAAAAGCATTAGCGATTACTTTTTTATATTGAGCTTCAGTTAATCCTTTTTTACCTGCTTGAAAAGCTAAGGCACTTTTAGCTGCTTTATTAACTTGTTCTGATAAAGAAGCTTTAAGCATTGCTAAAGTTACAACATCTGCAGACAAGTCTTTCATCTTAGCTCCACCTCGAGCCAGTCCTGCTTGACTAAATAACTTATCTCGTTGTGCTTTACTAAGTGAATCTCTCCATGAACCAGCATTAGATACCGCTTCTTCTACAATAGCTTGTGCTTTACCTAGTAATACATCCATATCTTTAACAGTAACTACACTATCTAACATAGGTGTAAAAGACTCTAGTAACACTTTGGATGCTACCATGGGGTCTGAAGCTGTTGCAAAGACTTTATTAAACTTCTCTTGTACCTTTTTAGGTAAGGTTGAATCTTGGTCAAACTTTTGATCTGCTAATTCTTTCTGTGTTAAAGCTCTACCTTGAGGTTTTGTTTTAACTACTGTTTGTTTCACAACAGATTCAGTACCGTCGTTATATTTTACTTTTACTTGTCCGTCTGCTGTAGGAGCTTCTACTATTTCAACATTCTTTCTACCTATTTTACCTGTAGTTCCTACTGTTAATTCAATAGTTTCATCGGCTGCTGCAGTTGTTCCTTTTTGTCCATAAGCTTTATTAACTGGCTTCTTAAGTCTAACTAAAGAGCCAAGAGCTCCCATAATAGGATCTAATACTTTACCTAATACAAAACCTTCTAAGGCTTGTTTAGTTCTTCCTTCAAGAGGACTGTCTCCTTCCTGGTATTTTAGTTTTTCAATAAACTCTGATGTAAGGGCATTAGCAAGTTGTTGTTTAATCCATGGTAAATTTTCTTCATCAATACTTTTTAACTCTAAACCATAATTATTTAAATAGTCTACAGCTCTTTTCTCACTGTAGTCCCACACAGCAAAGTCAGCTGCAGCACCTGCTACACCTGTGCCTATTATCTTTTTCATCCAAGGCATCACTTTGCCTGATGCTTTAAACACTTGTAACGCTTTAAGAGCCGGTACAAAACCTGATAAGAATTGTCCTGCACCTCCTGCTAATGCATTTGCAGTAGAAGCTGCCATAGCTGCTTCACCTGCATTTCTCCATTCAGTAGGTTGAAACTCAATACCTTGTGCATAATCTCTAAAGTATGTTGGAGACTCCATGTCAACAGCATAGTCTGCAATGTCAGCTATAGTAAAACCTATTTCTTCAGCTCCATCCCAAACACCTTGTACAAAAGATAAGCCTAGTCCTTTAGCATTATCATAAGCTTCGGCATCAGCTTCGGGAGATGACACAGGAGTTTTAATTAAAGGTTGTGCTTCAGTTTCTGCAACAGCTGCATAGCCTCCTTCAGGATTCTGAAGATCTTGTATATCACTATCTTCAACGTCTATGCTTTGTGCTTGTTCAAGATTGGCAACAGCGTTTTCACCTTCTGCTGGAGTTACAACAGGAGGAGATTCCTCCGTGCTGTATGCTAGGTCTTGCTCTTCTAAAGCAGCAAGGTCTTCTTGCTCCTCTATTGGAGTTTTTAATAATTCTATCGCCATAATCTTGTCCTTATTTTAAATTTTTATAGTGCTCTTTGGCACTCTTAAGTCTTCTTGAGGAATGTGGTTTACCAGGTCTTTCCCATATTTGTTCAAAAGCTGTAGTAATATCTTCTACAGTTCCAGTAGCAAAGATCTTCCTAAGTTTCTTGGCATTACCATGTCCAATCTCTTTCTTTAAAGAACCATATATAGTTTCATACATGTACTCTAATTGTGATTGAGGACTATCCTCCATACCTTTATTAGCTATAAACTTGTTATAAGATTTTTGTTTAGAGCCTTCTAGTTGAAATAAACCATACCCTGGTCCACCTGATTGCTTCTGAGCTGCATCAAAGGTTCCACCAGTTTCTACATCGATGTTACCTAATATACCTGCAATAGCTTCAGGTCTTAATTTCTTATCATTCTTTAAATAAGAAGTTATTGATTCTGGAGTCTTATTAGCCACGACACCTATTGCTGCTTCTCTATAAGAAGTAGGAGCGATACGATCATTTGTTATACGCTCGTTAGTAACAGGGTCTTGTCCATAGAAACGACTGCCTTTAGGTCTGTTATATTGATCTCGATCCGTAACATTTCCTTCTTGCATTGGGTCTACTTCAATACCAGCTGGACCATCATATGTATCATAGATGTCATAGATAGCTGTACCTACGTCTACTATACCTTCCCATATTTGACCATAGATTGATTCTCCAAATGTTCCTGGATCATGTGGTTGGAATCCTTCGTGAGTATAAAGACCTTCGTTGTCTGTACCATGCTGTTCATATCCTGGAGTAGACACTCGATCTTCTTGAGGGATATCAAACTCGTCCTCTAGTTTAGTTGCTAAGTCAATATCTTGGTGCCAAGCGTCTGCTTCTTCTTTAGCTTTAGCTTCTTTTTCTTCATTAGCTTTTTTAATTTGTTCTTGTTCAGCAGTAAATTTAGCATGTATAACAGCTTGTTCTGCTGCGGCTTGTTCATTATCTCTGTTATCAGTAGCGTTTATAGTTTCATTAGCTTCAGTTATGTTGTTGGTAGCTGTTTGTACTTGCTCATCTGTCTTCGCAGCTAGGTCTGTATTAAACTCTCTTACAGTTTGTTTATCTGCCTCTGCTTCAGCTTGTACTACAGCCGCTGTTTGTTCTGCTTGAGTTATAACTTCTGCTGCAAGTTTTGCTGCATAAGCTTTTCTACCTTGTTTAATGATAGTAGTTCTATGCTCAGGAAGTAATTGGTCCCACCCTGGTATCACTGTAGTAGGATCATAACCACCTTGTGTTTCTATCCCTTCATATACTTCAGCACTAATTTGATTATAGTTAGGCTGACTAATTAAATCATGGGTATAAGCTAATGAGTTTTTCTTTCTTTCCTGATCTTTCTCCATTTCTTCTGTATATGCCGGAGCTAATCTACCACTAATTTTATAATCAGCTTCTAGTTTCTTTAAAGCTTCATCATGTGCTTGAGGTAAAGGCATACCGTTGTTAGTTAGTTGTTTAACAAGTTCTCTATAGTCAATCATAGCTTGTGCTTGCCATTCTGTTACACGGTCTCTAGTTCTTGTAGAACCAGGAATGTCTATGATATCTTCAGGTGCACCTAAGATTCTCTTAAAGTGATCCTGAGCTGCGTTGGTTGTGTCTGTTATTTCATTTTCAATAGCAGTTGCAGCAGCAACTTCTTTACGTTCATCAGCATCCATAAGTTTGATAACTTCATTTCTAAGAGCTTCAACTTCATCAGGCTTCATAGAAGCAACTGAAGGTAAATTACCTCCTTCACCTCTACCCATTTCAAGATAATCAAGAGCAGCTAAATTACGTTGCCCTGGTTTTCCTTTAGCAATACGACTAATGGCATTAAACACAATTTCATTGTTCTTAGTCATTCCCCATCTGCTCATGTTTTCTTCATCAGCAATAATAGTTTCTATGAGTTCATTGTTTATTTCATGTCCATACTGTATAGCTTCATTGATAGTTTGTTCTATATAATCAGTTGCTGTAGCTTCATACATCTCTTGTGTTGCTTTTTCTTTAGTAACTAAAGCATGGTTCTTAGCTGCAGTTAAACCTTTTTGAATAGGTTTGTTATAAGACTCTAAATGTTCAGGATCCATAGTAGCTAGATGAGGATTCTCTTCCATCTTCTTAGCGTACCAATCTTGATACCAAGGATCAAAGTCCACCATAGGGTCTTTGTTTTCAATATCAATTAAAAGCTGAGATGTAATTTCTTCACCTGCCATCATTGCTTTCTTTTGTTCAAAGCCAAACTGTCGCCATTCATTATCTACAAATTCAGTATCACCATTAGCCATAGCTTCAGTACCCATAGCTTCTTGGATACCATATTGAATCTCTTTTTGATTTTCAGCTGCTTGTTTAGAAGTTAAGTAGTCCATTATCTGAGGTTGCACCTTAGCTAACCCTTCAGCAAATGCTGTGATGTTCTCTTTTTCTGGTGTTACAAACATACTCTTGTTAGAGGCATGTACACCTAGTCTCCTCCTAGGAGGCATCTGGTATCTATTAGGATCAGTATAGGTGTCTACACGTCTTCTTTCAGTGACTCTATCTTTAGTCCCTGTATTCCTTCTTTGAGTGAAGGCATCGAATGCTTGATCAGCCATAATTATTTCCTATGTATAAGTTGGATAGTTTTGTATCTTGGGACCTAAGGTCTTTTCTCGTGTTGCTTGTTGTGCTCCATATATTGAACCACCAATCTGTAAGCCTGTGTCTATTAATCCTGGAGCATTGCTGTAAGCAGTATTAGCTGTAGATTGAGCTGAGGCTCTATATGACTGATTATTAATATCAGTTTGTTTCATCTGATTAGATCTATTCTGTTCAATAGACATAAGGTCTGTACCTTGTTGCATAAAGGAATCAGCCATTAGTCTATCTGAGGAGAACCCTAGTGCACCTGATTCACCTGCTACTGCCATAGACTCTGCTCTATCTATTAAGCCTTGTCTTTGTCTTTCACTAGATTCTAATGCAGTCTGTTCATTTATCTGCTTTTGTTTCTCAGCGGTTTGTGCATACTGAGACTCTAGGTTAGCCTTAGCTGCATCAGATTGTGCACTGGCTGCTGCCTGTCCTCCTGCATAAGAGGTAAGTGCTCCAGCAATAGCTAATCCTTCCATAACTCCGCACATAATTAATTTTCCTTTTTGTCAAATGCGTAGAACACTACGTCTTTAAATTTAATTTCTTGTTTATATATAGTAAAACCAAGAGACTGGAGCCACCTTTGACTCCTAGTATTATCTTGAGATACATAGTTATAGAGATGTTTCTTAGAACCAAAGAGCTTCTTAAGAAACTCTGGTCCTTCCTTGATAAACCTCTTCTTATACTTTGTGAAGAAAAGGTCACAAGAGAGGAACCAAGGTATTCCACTATCTTTGTCCATATCTCTTACACCAAATATAGCAACACAACCATCATCTTCATCAACAACTGCATATGAATCTGTAGATGTTTCTACACATAGATTAAGTATCTCTTCTAGTTCTAACTCAGGAGATGCTACAGTTATCTCTATGATGTCCTCAGGTCTTAAGCGTGGTGCTAAGTCCTTAGTGTGTTCTTTGGTTGGTGTAATTATTTGTACCATGTTATCCCTTATTGATGTCTTGAATGACTTGTCGTCAATGCTTCATATTCAGCACCCTGTATAGCTACTGGGAACATAGAATTAGATTGAATAGTTATCTTTGAATGTTCACCATCCCCAAATATAGGGAACCTAAAGTTACCTCTACTTATGACTGCTTCACCTACAACTAAGGTTTCATCACCCAAAGTAGGATTTAATACATACTCATAAGGATCAGAACCTTTGAGCTCTACAGTTACCTTGAAGTAACCAGAGCGGTCATAGAATAAATGCATATTCTTAAGATTAAGTTTATAGTGAGGTACTGCTAGTTTCTGTGAATCCTTGTAGTAGATAGGACTAAGTTGATACTTAAAGTTATAAGTCTTACCTATCGTTACAGGATGTGCTGACCAGTCACCTACAACTTCTAATGTATATGAAGTCTTAGGTAATAGGTTTAATGTTCCACCTACTCTACCTTCAAACTTAGCACCAAGAACACCTTGCCATCCACCTCCTGTAGTAGGATAGGGGACAGTATAAGTAGTCTTAAGTGTATCAGGGTCATAGACACCTGTTAAATCTATACGGTGATCTAAGTGTATTAAGAATCCTAGGTCTTCATCTACTTGGTTATAACTAAAATCCATCATTTCCAAGTAAGTACCATCGTATCTCTTAATAACTAGATATAATTTATTATCTATAAAGTCTGCATTAAGTATTGAATCTTCAGAAGATATTAGAAACTTAGACCATGAGCTTTGTACTTTCTCATCAGGTGTAGCCCAATAGTATTTATATACCCATAGAGCACTACGGTCTTTTTCACATAGAGCTATAACAGTATTTTCTAAGTCACTACTTGCTAACTTATAGCAGTCATTAGGTATATACCTAGGACAGTGAGCTGTTACATCAGCTGCTTCATTGTTATAAGTTAATGGTTGTACTTCATATTCTTTTAAACTTGTGGATTCACCTTTGTCTACTGCGAAGTATAAGGATGTACCAGCTGATACTGGGGTTACCTTGGTATTAACATTGTATTCTGTTGTTACATTAATAGCTGCAGTCTTAGGTGTTAAGACATCCTTAGCTGTTAATTGAAACTGAGCTTGGTCAGCAAATAACATTAAGGAAGTATTGTAGGAAGTAGCATGTTTAAGTGTAGCTACTTTATTGTGAGAGACTGAAACATCTACAGGATCTGTATCCAATATAGTTGTTACAGTTTCAGGGAAGAAATTAAAGAACTCACCTGACCTTGAGAATATAACATTCTCTTTAGATAGGAAGCCTAATCTATTTCTGTGAAAGAATACGTCTGATATTGTATTGTCTGTGAATGAAGGAAACTTGGCAGTAAGGTCATCCCCAACGTACCTAGGGTCCCAGTCTAGTTCTTTAAATGTAAATGTACCATCACCATTATCAATTAATGCATGAGGCATTGTACTAGAATTTAAATCTGTTTTAAGACCTGGCTTAACTGTTTCTCGCCATACGTCTCCTACTTTCTTAACATAGTAGTTATCAAAGTTATTAGCACCTGTACCTGCAATTTCATATATGCCACCACTATCATCAGGTAGATCAATGAATTGTTGTACTGAGCCTGTTAAACTTCCTTCAGCAACATCATCTGATTGTAATACTTTAGTTTTAGTATTAACTATAAATGTATAATCAGCTACTGTAACGGCTGAGAAGTCATCTCGTGGTGCAGTTGTATTAAGATAAGACTTACCGTTAGGATAGTCCACAGGGATATTATTCCCATCAAGATCGTAAACATAGAGTTCTCCATTTTCTATCATCACTACATACTGAGAGAACTTATCTCTATTGATAGTATGTATATAAATTTCTTCTGTTGATGTATCTGTAAACTTAGCTACATGTCTGGTTGGTGGTCTTTTACTTAGACCGTCTACTACGCTAGACATACCATTCTCTTGTATGTTAGCTTGTGAAGGTAGTCGTAGGGCAGGGGGTTGCTGTGATACCCCATTGAACATATTAGGTATCGACCTGTTCATCATTCCCATAATTTACCTCGCTAATATATCGAATACTACATTTTGATCGGCTAGATTGTATTGTCTTTCCATTGCATCATAATCTTCTAGTTGTGCTTTTGCTTCTAATTCTTCTTGTTGGCTATACTTAGATGTATATTCATCAGGCAACATTCTTAGTTGAAACTTTCTTGCTGCTTTAATAGCTATGTATTGTTTTGCTGGTTGTGGTAACTCATCCCATTCTAGGAAGAA